>JGI12109J20283_11575738_pt1 | contig 12846 bp, 8 predicted proteins | sample ElkSlonscriptome_12_FD_20283 | JGI IMG/M metagenome (IMG submission 20283) | reverse complement strand
CAGGACAGTGCGCCCCCAGTCTGGTACTCGATCACTCTGGTCTCGAAGAAGTTTTTCTCCTTGCGCAGATCCATGATTTCCGACATCCAGGGGAAGGGATTGGAGACGCCCTGGAACTGCTCTCTGAGACCAATCTGAACCAGGCGACGGTTGGCAATGAACTGAAGATACTCCTCCATCATGGCAGCATTCATCCCGAGTACACCGCGGGGCATGGTGTCGCGGGCATATTCGATTTCCAGTTGGGTTGCCTGGAGAATCATCTGGGTCGCTTCTTCGCGCATGGATTCATCCCACAGAGGTGGGTTCTCGAGCTTTATCTGATTGATCATGTCGATCCCGAAATTCAGGTGCATGGACTCATCCCGCAGAATGTACTGGAACTGTTCTGAAGTTCCGGTCATTTTGTTGCGACGGCCCATCGAGAGAATCTGCGTGAATCCGCAGTAAAAGAAAATACCTTCGAGGCAGCAGTAAAACGCGATCAGATTCTTCAGAAGCTCCTTGTCAGTCTCCGGAGTACCGGTATTGAATTGGGGGTCAGCCAGCGCCTGGGTGTACTTGAGTCCCCAACTTGCTTTCTTCGCTACCGAGGGGATTTCGTGATACATGTTGAATATCTCCCCTTCATTCATACCCAACGATTCAATGCAGTACTGGTAGGCGTGAGTGTGAATGGCCTCTTCGAAAGCCTGCCGCAAAATGTACTGGCGACATTCGGGGTTGGTAACCAGGCGGTAGATGGCAAGCACCAGATTGTTGGCGACGAGCGAATCGGCGGTAGAGAAAAAACCCAGGTTACGCATGACGATGAGCCGCTCGTCATCTGTCAGGCCAGTCGGGTTCTTCCACAGCGCAATGTCAGCATTCATGTTGACCTCTTGCGGCATCCAGTGGTTGGCGCAACCATCGAGGTATTTCCGCCAGGCCCAATCGTACTTGAAGGGAACCAGTTGATTGAGATCAGCGCGGCAGTTGATCATACGCTTGTCGTCAACGGTCACTCTCTCGGCACCGGTCTCAAGCTCTTCCAGGCCTGCTTCTATATCCAGGTCCTTGAGATCATCTATAGCCTTTTGCAGGGCCTCGGAGTTGTTCTTCTCATCGGTTTCGTCCAGATTGGATTCGTAACCGGAAGTCGCAGCTTGAGCCGGGCTTGTCGGTGCGGTATCGCTAGCGCCGGATTTGGCGGCGATCCCGGATTCCGGCACGGGCTTTGACATCGGTGTGGGGGTTTCTTCCTGATAGAATTCATCCCAAGACAACATAATACTTTCCTCTGATTCTGTTCTTTAGCACTAATGGGCCGGCTTTTAACGGTCGCTAATGACTTCGTTACTGGCAGGCTTCACAGTCCGCGTCATCGATTGAGCAGGCCTTTGGCGAGTCCGCCGCTTCCGACGACACCTTGTTGAGTTTGTTATCCGCCACCGTGGACTTCTCCGTCGTGGTGGCAGCCAGGGCGCGTAAATAATAAGTGGTCTTCAATCCACGCAGCCAGGCCATGCGATAGGTGATGTCCAGCTTTTTGCCGCTGGCCCCGGCGACATACAGGTTCAGTGACTGGGCCTGGTCGATCCATTTCTGGCGGCGACTGGCGGCATCAACGAGCCAGCGTGGCTCTACCTCGAAGGCAGTAGCGTAAATATCCTTGATCTGCTGCGGAACGCGGTCGATCTTCTGGACGCTGCCTTCGTAATACTTGAGATCGTTGACCATGACGCCATCCCACAAATCGAGCTCTTTCAAATCTTCCACCAGGTAGGGATTCACGACTGTGAATTCGCCGGACAGATTAGATTTCACATAGAGATTCTGATACGTGGGTTCGATGGACTGGGAGACGCCACTGATGTTGGCGATGGTGGCGGTCGGGGCGATGGCCAGCACATTGGAATTGCGCATGCCGAACTGCTTGATTCGACCGCGCAGACTGTCCCAGTCCAGACGCTGGTCGAAGTTGACCTGCAGGTAGTCTGGCCCCCTTACAGCAGCGAGTTTCCTGAGTGAGTCGATCGGCAGTATGCCCTGATCCCACAGTGAGCCCTGATAAGTCTCATAGCTGCCACGTTCCTCGGCAAGCCGCGAGGAAGCGCTGATCGCATAATAGCTGATCACCTCCATGGACACGTCTGCAAACTCCACCGCGCGGTCGGAAGCATAGGGAATGCGTTGCTTATAGAGTGCGTCCTGGAAGCCCATGATGCCCATGCCGACGGGGCGGTGTTTGAAATTGGAATTCTTGGCGGCGTCCACCGAGTAGTAATTGATGTCGATGACATTGTCGAGCATGCGCACGGCGGTGGTGATGGACTTTTGCAGTTTCTCCCTGTTCAGACCATTTTCATCAACATGATTGACCAGGTTTATTGAGCCCAGGTTGCACACCGCAACTTCGTCCTTGCTGGTGTTGAGAGTGATTTCAGTACACAGGTTCGAGGAGTGAATAGTGCCAACGTGCTGCTGCGGTGAACGCACATTGCAAGAATCCTTGAACGTGATCCAGGGATGTCCGGTTTCGAACAGCATGGAAATCATCTTGCGCCACAGGGCCTGAGCCTTAATGGTTTTGGTTGGCTTTATCTCGCCCTGGCGCGCCATTTCCTCGTAGCGCACATAAGCTTCCTCGAAGACCTGGCCATGCAGATCGTGAAGATCCGGCACGGTGTTGGGTGAGAACAGGGTCCAGTCCTCATCGTTAAACACCCGCTTCATGAAAAGGTCGGGTATCCAGTTGGCGGTATTCATATCATGGGCGCGGCGACGGTCATCGCCGGTGTTCTTACGCAGTTCGAGGAATTCCTCAATATCCAGGTGCCAGGTCTCCAGATAGGAACACACGGCGCCCTTGCGCTTGCCGCCCTGATTCACCGCCACGGCGGTGTCGTTGACTACCTTCAGGAAGGGCACGATACCCTGGGACTTGCCATTGGTGCCTTTGATATGAGCGCCAAGCGCGCGCACCGGCGTCCAATCATTGCCGAGACCGCCTGCCCATTTCGACAGCATGGCGTTGTCGCGGATGGCGGAGTAAATGCCAAACAGATCATCGGGCACCGTGGTCAGAAAGCAGGACGAGAGCTGTGGCCTCAGGGTGCCTGAGTTAAACAGTTGTGGCGTCGAGACCATATAGTCAAAGCTGGAGATGAGCTCGTAGAACTCGATTGCACGCTCCTCCCGATTTTCCTCATTACTGGCCAGCCCCATAGCGACACGCATGAAAAACACTTGCGGCAATTCGAAACGAGTGCCTTCGCTGTGAATAAAATAGCGGTCATAGAGGGTTTGCAGACCCAGGTAGGTGAACTGCATGTCCCGGTCAGCCTTGAGGGCCTGACCGAGAACTTCCAGATCGAATTCCAACAGGTGCGGGGAAAGCAGGCCCAGTTCGACGCCTTTTTCTATATAGGGCTTAAGGGTTGCCGGATAGCGATAGTGCATCTCCGACTGGGTGGCCGCATCGGTGATATTCAAAAACCCGAGAGCCTCCGAACGCAGCGCATCCATCAGCAGGCGTGCGGTAACGTAAGAGTAGTTCGGATCAGTTTCCACGAGGGTGCGCGCAGTCATTACCAGTGAGGTGCGCACGTCCTCCATCTTGACGCCTGGATAGAGGTTTTTCAGCGTCTCGTTGTATATCGTGTCTGCTGAAACGTCCGTCAGGTCCGCACAGGCTTCCTCGATGACGGTGCGCAGGCGCTCGCTGTCAAGTGGCCCCTGACTGCCGTCATCCAGCGTTACTGTAAGCACCGGATCCGTGGGCCGGCTCCTGGCTGCTTTGTCCAGTTTCTGCTGCCGCTCCCTGGCGCGCTGCTCCCTGTAGATGACATAGCTGCGGGCGATCTTGTGCTCGCCGGTGCGCATCAGGGCAAGCTCTACCTGGTCCTGAATGTCCTCAATATGAATAGTGCCACCTGAGGGCATGCGGCGCTTGAATATCTCACTGATCTGGCTGGCCAGTTGTGCGACTGATTCGTGAATTCGTGAGGACGCTGCCGCGTTGCCGCCTTCTACGGCCAGATAGGCCTTGGTGATGGCGATGGAAATTTTGGACTCGTCGTAGGTTACTACGGCGCCGTTGCGTTTGATTACACGAAGCTGTCCCGGCGCTGTGTCTGTAACTGACGTGGCTTCGTCTGCACCGGCGGTTGTAGTGCGCTGCGAGTCATCAGTAGGTTGTACTTCGGTCTGCATTTCTGACTCCAAATCTTGTGTTTAGTCAGTTGCGTGCAACTGAGCTACTGTTGTTATTGACACCCAATGTGTCTGCCTATGTGGCTGCTTGGCGAGTTTTTCAGCCGGCTCATTGAGATCTTGTGTTAGCTCTATAAGCTTAATTAGCCCAGATCGATGATCGACCGCTGGCAACACGACATCTCTTGCCGGAGGGAGCGATCCTGATGCCTCTGCTACCCGACAAAAACTTCTTAAAGGACCATTTACAGCTTGCGGGTGCCAACGGCCGGGGGCTGAGACCAATGTCCCGCTCTCTACCCCGATATTTATATTCCTATACTATATATAGTGTTTATGGCGCCGGACTTTAGTGCTTATTACAGGTTTTTTTCAAGGCAAATCGATAGCGGCACTAGTCGATGGTTTCCCCGGTTGCCTCTGCGCTAGCGGTTGCAGCCTGATGCTGCGCCCACGGCCTTGTTGTACGGGGCTAATTGCACTAACTCAACGGTACAATCCCGTATTCGGCGCCAAAGTAGGAAGGCTAAATGGCTTGTTAAACAAGACTAAAACACAATATATAGATAAAAAGAAAACTGCGATAACAAGATAATGCGCCGGCGGGGCGATTGCAAGAGGTTTTTCTGTGATTTGCCTGTGGGAAAAATGTGTATAAGAAGTGGCTGTGGTGGCGACGCGCCAATTGCTGTGGCGGTGCCCGCTCCAACGCCAGCGCACCGGAGTTATTGGCCCGGAGGGAGCGCCCGGAACCGCCCTGAATGGACAATAATACCGCTAAAGTGGCACCACTATATATAGTGAGTCATTGCTGCCCCACAGAATACTCCAGGGAAATACCAACACAGGCTAAATGCAAGGGATGCTGTGATTACTGCAGACAAGCCACTGGGGGAGTCTGTAAGCCCCCGCTGCCGGGGGGACCGTTCGAAGCGACTATTCAGCACTGCGAATAAGGTCTTTAACTCTGGGGCAGCAATGACCGTGAGTATAGCGAACGCCAGATAGGTGCCAGTCGCACTGGTTAGCGGCCCAGCAGATACTCGAGCAGGGCTTTTTGCGAATGCATGCGATTCTCGGCCTCTTCCCAAACCACTGAATCGCTGCGGTCGATCACCTCGGCGCTCACTTCCTCGCCACGGTGTGCCGGCAGGCAGTGCATGAACAGGGCATCACTGGCAGCCTTGTCCATCAGTTCAGCGCTAACCTGGTAATCAACGAAGCTGTGCATGCGGTCCATCTGCTCCGCTTCCTGCCCCATGGATGCCCAAACGTCTGTCACCACGAGATCAGCTTCCTGAACTGCGGTGGCGGCATCCTGCAGGACCTGGACGTTGTCGCGATTGGCCGTTACGAGTTCTGCATTGGGTTCGAAGCCAAGCGGGCAGGCTATGCGGAGTTCGAAATCAAACACGCGAGCGGCGTTGATATAGGAGTGGCACATGTTGTTGCCATCCCCTATCCAGGCTACCCGCTTACCGCTAATATCACCGCGGTGTTCAATAAAAGTTTGCATGTCCGCAAGTAGCTGGCAGGGGTGAAAATCATCGCTCAATGCATTGATAATAGGTACTTGCGAGTAGGACGCGAAGGTTTCCAATTTACGGTGCTCGAAAGTGCGTATCGCCAGCACATCCACCATGCGGGACAAAACCCTTGCCATATCTTCTATCGGTTCGCCACGGCCCAACTGCGAATCGCCGGTAGTGAGAAAGATGGCATAGCCATCCATCTGCGCCATGGCTACCTCGAATGCTACACGGGTGCGGGTAGAAGACTTCTCGAATATCATACCGAGAGTCTTGCGGGATTGGGCGCGGGCTTTGGCCGGATCTTTTTTGAGATCGATGGCGCGCTGCACGATCGCCCTGACGTCAGCCGCCGGCAGATCAAGCAGAGTCAGAAAATGGTTAGCACTCATGACAACAGAGTTTTCACCCTTGATTTTACTGGGCCAAAAATAAAAAAGGCAGCTGTCGCTACCTGGGGAGGGCGGCATTGTAGCGACATAAGCGGTGCAGGGCAATTGTCGCGCAGGGGGCTGGAAGCGTGGTTAGGCAGAGGCTGAAATGGCGTTAAATGCGATCGAACTAAAACTGTTTTCCAGTCGGGTTAGCGCAATCTGTGACGAGATGGGCCTGGTGCTTCGGCGGGCGGCATTTTCCCCCAATATTAAGGACCGCCTGGACTTTTCCTGCGCCTTGTTTGGTCCCCAGGGAGAACTATTCGCCCAGGCAGCTCACATTCCGGTGCACCTGGGAAGCATGGCCTATGCCATGGGCAGTCTGGTTCGGGAGCGCGACTGGCAGGCGGGTGACATGCTCATGGTCAACGACCCCTTTCTGGGCGGCACCCATCTGCCCGACGTCACTCTGATTGCGCCTGCTTTTGATGCTAAGTCCCGGTTATTGGGCTTCGTTGCCAATCGTGCCCACCATGCCAATATAGGCTGCGACACGCCGGGTTCCATGCCGCTGTCAGAGCGCCTTGATGAAGAAGGCGTCATCATCCCGCCGACCTGGCTGTACCGAGGCGGCAGGCTGGCAAACGATTTGCCTGACCTGCCGGACCTGACGGGCGCGGAACCCAGCGGTGATTTTGCGGCTCAGGTTGGGGCCAACCGAGTAGGCGTTCGCCGTCTCGTGGAACTGGTCGAAAACCTGGGGCTGCAGGTTTATTACAGCGGCATGGCAGAGCTGCACGATTACGCCGATAGAATCATGCTTGCGGCGTTGGCAGAGGTGCGCCGTGGCAGCTATCGTTTTCGCGACTCTATGGACAGTGACGGAAAAGGTAATCACGACATACTGCTCGCACTGGAGCTGCGTATCGACAAAGACGGAGCCGTGCTGGATCTCACCGGCAGTGCTGATGAGGTGCCAGGTAACCTTAATTGCCCGGAATCTGTAGTAGCCGCCGCCGCCTATTACTGCTTTCGCTGCCTGCTGCCGCCGGAAGCACCTGCCTGTGCCGGCCTGTTCCGTCGCATCCATCTCAAAACCCGTCCTGGCAGCGTCGTTAACGCCGGTAGGCCCGCGGCGGTGGCCGCCGGCAACGTGGAGACCTCCATGCGCCTTGTCGATCTGGTATTCGGTGCGCTGGCCCAGGCCCTGCCGGAGCGCATACCGGCCGCCAGCCAGGGCACCATGAACAACATTGCCATGGGTGACAATAGCAGTGCGGGCGACCGGCGCTGGGATTACTACGAAACCCTGGCGGGCGGAACAGGAGCCGGTCCACGGCTATGCGGTTTGGACGCCGTTCAAAGTCACATGACCAACACGCTGAACACACCGATCGAGTCTCTGGAGATGCACTACCCGCTGCGGGTACGCCGCTACTGCTTGCGTCGAGGCAGCGGCGGCGCCGGGCAGCAGCGGGGCGGTGATGGTCTGCAGCGGGAATACGAGTTTCTCGCTCCCGCCCAGGTGACATTGCTCACCGAGCGGCGTAGGTCACAGCCCTGGGGGCTGCAGGGGGGCGCTCCGGGCAAGAGTGGTTGCAATTGGTTCAACGGTGAGCCTCTGGCTGACAAGATCAGCTTCAAGGTAAGAACGGGTGACAGGCTTTCCATCGCAACGCCTGGCGGCGGTGGCTGGGGCGCGCCGGACACCGGCTGACAAAGCCCACTACTGCGGTGTAAACTTGGGTATAGTGGGTCAACCCAAATCCAAACCCTATTCACTTATTTACGCATTAGAGAGTCGCAAGCATGAGCATCGAAGAAACTATTCAAAGCCAGATCGATTCCAATGGTATCCTGCTATATATGAAGGGCAGCCCGGAGCAGCCACAATGTGGTTTTTCGGCTCAAGTAACCCAGGTGCTGATGGCTTGCGGCAAACGCTTCGCCTATGTCGATGTGCTGAGCAATCCTGAGATTCGCGCTTCCCTGCCACAGGTTTCCAACTGGCCTACCTTCCCGCAGCTTTTTATCAACGGCGAACTGGTTGGTGGCTGTGACATCGTCTCAGAAATGTATGAGAAGGGTGAGCTGCAACCCATGGTAGAGAGCGTGGACGTCGAAGAGTCTCCCAAGGCCGACTGAACTAACCACGGGCGGTGCCGCAGCTTGCTTAGGCATTGGCGTAGGCCACGCCAATAGCGCCGGTGAAACTACGCGGGCCCGCGCCTCGCAGCAGGGGCTTAAAGCCGGCTGTCAGGGCCGGTCACAAACGGGGCGCAAGCTGTCCGGCTCATTTAAGCGGCCAGCCTCCCAATTCCTGCCATCGATTGACGATGCGGCAAAAAAGTTCGGCTGTCTTTTCGGCGTCGTAGCGCGCCGAATGGGCCTCGTTGTCATCGAACTCGATTCCGGCAGCCTCGCAGGCGCGTGCGAGAACAGTCTGTCCATAGGCGAGCCCGCTCAGACTGGCGGTGTCGAAACTGGAGAAAGGATGGAAGGGATTGCGCTTGAGGCCGTGGCGCTCGCTTGCGGCTCTAATGAAGCCGTGATCGAAATGTGCATTGTGGCCGACCAGAATGGCCCGCTTGCAGTCCACCAGTTTCATCGAATCGCGAATCTGTTTGAATAGCGTCTGGAACACTTCTTTTTCCGAGCGTGCGACCCGCAGGGGATGCCAGGGATCAATGCCGGTGAACTTGAGTGCGGCCGCTTCGATGTTGGACCCTTCAAACGGGATGATGCGCTGAAAAAACGTCTGCTCTATTTCCAGGCTCCCGGTCTCATCCATGCCGAGCAGCACTGCACCGATTTCCAGTATGGCGTCGGTACCGGCATTGAAGCCACCAGTCTCCACATCCACCACCACGGGGAAAAAGGTTCGGAAGCGATCGGCCAAAAGACTATGGCCAGACTCAATTGATTCTTCGCTCATGTTCAGGCCGCCTCGATGTCGACAAGTTGCCAGCGAATGGTTTCGGTGGCTCGTATGGGTACCACGCGCTTACCGGCAAAGGGGAAGTATTCGGGCATGGACCAGGCCCTGCGCCTGAGCGTGATTGACGCGGAATTCCGGGGCAGGCCGTAAAACATGGCGCCGTTGATGCTGGCGAAGCGTTCCAGTTGGTTCAGAGCGGACTGGGATTCGAAGACTTCTGCGTAGAGCTCAATGGCGGCGGGGGAAGAATAAATGCCGGCGCAACCGCAAGCAGTTTCCTTGCTCTCGCTGGTATGGGGCGCGGAGTCTGTGCCAAGAAAAAACTTGCTGTCGCCACTGGTGGCAGCGTCTATCAGCGCCTGCTGGTGGCTATCCCGCTTCAGTATGGGCAGACAGTAGAAGTGAGGCCTGACCCCTCCGGCGAGGAGGTGGTTTCTGTTGAAGAGCAGGTGATGAACCGTGATCGTGGCAGCGACATTGTCTGCCTGGGAGCGCACGAAATCGACGGCTTGTCTGGTAGTGATATGCTCCAGCACTATTTTTAAGCTCGGGAATCGCTCCAGCAGGGGAGCCAGCACCGTCTCTATAAACACCTGCTCACGGTCAAAAATATCAACTTCAGGATTAGTGACTTCCCCGTGTATGAGTAGCGGTATGCCCAGGACTTGCATTGATTCCAGTACTGGATAGACGTTTTCTATGGCGGTGACGCCACTGGCGGAATTTGTCGTCGCACCGGCAGGATAATATTTCACGGCCTTGATCAGCTTATCGTGCCAGGCATCTTTCACGACTGCTGCGCTGAGAGTGTCGGTCAGGTAGAGAGTCATGAGGGGTTCGAACTCGGCGCCGGCCGGAACTGCCGCAAGGATACGAGTTTTATACGCACGTGCCTGTTCGGCGCTGGTCACCGGGGGATTGAGATTCGGCATGATGATGGCTCTGGCGAACTGGCGTGCACTGTGGGCCACCGTGGTTTGCAGCGCATCACCATCGCGCAGATGCAAATGCCAGTCGTCCGGGCGGCAAAGGCTGATAGTGTCTTCTGTCATGACCGGATGCTGACTACGAAAGGGCGGCTATTGTAGCCGAATAAAGCCAAGAGCTAAACGCCCAGCGGATTCTCAGGCGGCCGCGGTTGTGCCGATGCCCTGAGCGTCCCGGGGTGGTAGACTACGGGACTTTTTTGAGGCTGTTCAGTCGCGTTTTCGCAAATGTGGCGAGATGGCGCTGGCTAATACGGAAACGAAGCGGAGTTGATTGATGTCAGGCATTGACAAGGTTGTACTAGCCTATTCGGGCGGCTTGGATACTTCAGTAATCGCCAGGTGGTTGCAGCAGACCTATGGTTGTGAGGTTGTCACCTTTACCGCCGACATCGGTCAGGGTGAAGAAGTCGAGCCAGCCCGAACCAAGGCGCAAGCCATGGGCATAAAGGAAATCTACATTGAAGACCTGAAAGAAGAATTCGTCCGCGACTACGTCTACCCCATGTTTCGCGCCAATGCCCTGTACGAGGGAGAGTATTTGCTTGGCACTTCAATTGCCCGGCCGCTGATAGCCAAGCGCCTGGTTGAAATTGCTGCCGAAACCGGTGCCGATGCGATTAGCCACGGTGCTACCGGTAAGGGTAACGACCAGGTTCGCTTTGAGCTCGGTGCCTATGCGCTCAGTCCCGGCATCAAGGTAATTGCTCCCTGGCGGGAGTGGGACCTGACTTCTCGTGACAAGCTGCTGGCTTATTGCGAGCAACACGACATTGCCGTGGAAAAGAAGCGGGGCACCAAGTCTCCGTACTCAATGGACGCCAATCTGCTGCATATTTCCTATGAGGGTGACATCCTTGAAGATCCGGCAGCCGAACCTGAGGAGTCAATGTGGTTGTGGACCCTGTCGCCGGAAGAGGCGCCAGCTGAAGCAACAACGATCGAGCTGGAGTATCGGCGCGGCGATATCGTCGGCATTGATGGAGAAGACCTGAGTCCGGCGCAGGTGTTGACGCGCCTGAATAAGCTAGCCGGCGCCAATGGCATTGGCCGTGTCGATATTGTGGAAAACCGGTTTGTCGGAATGAAGTCCAGGGGCTGCTACGAGACGCCGGGGGGCACGCTGATGTTGAAGGCACATCGCGCCATCGAATCCATCACGCTGGATCGCGAGCTGGCACATTTGAAAGACGATCTCATGCCCCGTTATGCCACACTGGTTTACAACGGCTACTGGTGGTCGCCTGAACGCGTGGCGCTGCAGGCTCTAATCGACAATTCCCAGCAGTACGTCAACGGGCGTGTCAGGCTTAAACTCTACAAGGGCAACGTCATGGTGGTTGGCCGCGAGTCGGACGATTCGCTGTTTGATGAAAACATCGCCACCTTCGAAGACGACGCTGGCGCTTATGATCAGGCTGATGCGGCCGGATTTATCAAGCTCAACGCCCTGCGATTGCGCATCGCGGCGCTGAAGGGTCGGCGCGGAGACTGACTTTAGGCCTCAATTTTGTGTCTGTATTCGCAGAGGTCCTCGATGACACAGGCGCCACAGCGAGGCTTGCGCGCCAGACACACGTAACGACCATGAAGAATCAGCCAGTGGTGGGCATCGAGCAGGTAGTCCTGGGGAACGAGTCGCAACAGGCGTTTCTCTACCTCCAGGACGGTCTTGCCGGGGGCAATTCCGGTACGATTCGAGACGCGAAAAATGTGAGTGTCCACCGCCATTGCCACCTGACGGAACGCGGTGTTAAGGATGACATTGGCAGTCTTGCGTCCGACTCCGGGAAGGGCCTGCAGTTCCTCGCGCGTATTGGGAATCTGGGCAGCATGCTGTTGCACGAGGATGCGGCAGGTCTTGATGACGTTCTCCGCCTTGGTGTTAAACAGGCCTATGGTCCTAATGTGACGCTTGACCCCCTGGACGCCGAGCTCAAGCATGGCCTGCGGAGTAGGTGCGGCCTTGAACAGAGTGTCAGTAGCCTTGTTGACACTGACATCGGTTGCTTGTGCCGACAGCATCACCGCAATTAACAGCTCGAAACTATTGCGGTAGTCCAGCTCCGTCGTCGGTTCCGGATTGGCGCGTTTGAGGCGTTCGAAAATCTGCTTGCGCTTGTCCCGATTCACTTACTTTCCCTTCAGTTTGCCTGTAACCCTCTCCCGAGGGACTTTTTGCAGGGACCCCGGGTGCGGTTTTTGCGCTCGCTGCAATCTCGAATCTAGCCATTGTTTAGCGGCCAGGAGCAGACCGAGCAGAACAAACGCCGCCGGAGCCTGTTCTATAAAACCGCTCCGAGTCGGAGCCGAATTCCTGATCAGCATAAATTCCGGGCCGGCTAGCAATGAGCCAGTGGCCAGCAATTCCCGCAGACCTGAAAATATTATCAGGGCGAGGAGGTAACCTGCTGAGAGCCTTAGGGTCGCCACGGTAACCCTGCTGGCAGGGTCGTCTCGACAGGCATCCAGGCGGGCTAGGAGGGCGAAATTACAGCACAGCAGGGGCAAGTAAATGCCGAACAGACTGATGAAATCGGGAGCCAATAATGAACAGGCTGTCCCGGCGAGGGTCGTGTTGCCAGCGACAATCAGCATGTAACCGACAAATCGCCAGCTTCCGCGCAGCCAGTGGCCAAGCACTTTGACCGCAACTGCGGAAGTCAAAAATATCACGGCGGCAAGCAGACCGAATGCCAAGCCGACACTGAGTGAATTGGACAGAGCCAGCAGAGGCGACAAGCCCAGCAGATGAGTCAGAGCCGGATTCTGGCGCCAAAGCGAAGCGGCCTGGTCGGCGCGGGTCTGTAGTTCGCTCATGTCAG
>JGI12109J20283_11446711_pt1 | contig 12859 bp, 10 predicted proteins | sample ElkSlonscriptome_12_FD_20283 | JGI IMG/M metagenome (IMG submission 20283) | reverse complement strand
AGCGTTTTTCCCGCTCATGTCAGCGGCAACACCAATGGCGCCGTGATGATGGTTGCCGAGCGGGCGTCCGATTTCATCCTTTCCGCGCGCGCCTGACGCGAAAAGGCCCGGTGCGATCGCTCGCGCCGGGCCTTCCGTTCCGTCCCCGGGGCACACCAGGGCAATGGCGTTCAGAAGTCGTAGCCGACCGTGATCCGTGCGGTGCGGTCGAGGCCGAAGATCGGGACATAGCTGGTCGAGCCGGCCCCGCCGGTGCCGATCAGGAACAGCGAGTTCGACACGTAGCGTTCGTCGAGCAGGTTCTGCACCACCGCGCGGACGCTGATATTGCCGAGCGTGACGCCCGCCTGCAGGTTCATGAGGAAGCGGTCCGGCACCCATGAAAGGTTCGCCTCGTCGACATATTGCTTGGTCTGGTAGGACCCGTCGACCCGCAGGTAGAAACTGTTGTCTCCACCGAATTCACCCTGGTAGCCGAGCCCGGCATAGGCATCGAAAGCGGGCGTGCGTTCGACCTGGTTGCCGCCGATCGGAACCTCGCCATTGTCGGGGCAGACCGTGCCGTCGCAGGTCTGGGCAAGCGCGAAACGCTGCGAGACGACCCCTTCGTCATAGGTCGAATCGTTGTACGACGCGCCGAAATCGAGAGTGATGTTGTCGTTGATTTCCCAGACGCCCTCGACTTCCGCGCCTTTCACCGTGACGCTCCCGACATTGCCGGTGACGGTCGAAAGGACGAAGAAGGTGGTCGGGATCGACCCGTCGGCAAGGCGGCGCACCTCGGTCGTCTGGAGGTTGTTCCAATCGGTGTAGAACAGCGCCGCGTTCAGCGTCAGGCCGATTTCCGGGAAGTAGTTCTTGGAACCGATTTCATAGGTCCAGTTCGTCTCGCTCTCATATTGCCGCTGCGGGGCGAAGGGCACGCCGAGCCCGTTCGAGCCACCCGCCTTCACGCCGCGCGCGGCCGAGGCATAGAGCAGGTTGTCGGGCGTCATTTCATAGGACGCGGTGAAGCGCGGCGTGAAGAATTCCTCGGTCACGTCGTCCCGCGGCGCAACCAGCGCCTGGATCGAGGGATTACCCGGTTCGGGCGCGAGGCGATCGATCGTCGCGCGGTCTTCGATCGTGTAGCGGCCTTCGAAGGTCAGGGCGAGCCGGTCGGTCGCCTGCAGTTCGAGGAAGCCATAGAAGCTCATGATGTCCTCGTCGCGTTCGAGGAAGGTCCGACGAGCCGGGAAGGGCAGCAGGGGCGCGCCGGGCTCGACCGGGAAGAAGATGCGATCGACCAGCTCCTGGGGAATATCGGTCGTTCCGATCGGGTAGGTCTCGCTCACATTGGATTCGATGTCGCTCGTGGTCGAGTAATTGACCCCGACGAAACCGTAGATCTTCTCGCTTTCATAGGTCACGCGCATGTCGTGGCTGAAGCTTTCGAACGCGCTGTCGGTACCGGAACTGTCGAACAGGGCCTGCGGACCCGAGAAGGGCGGGCCGAGCGGCAGCGGAAGCGGTTCGAGCGGGTTACGGCCGCTCGACCCTCGGGCATCGACATCGCCGAAGGTGTAGCCGAACTGGTAGGTCAGCGTCAGCGGATCGGCGGGCGAGAAATCGACCCGGGCGCTGACGACGTCGGTCGGGCCGCGCAGGCCGAACCCGCGCGGATCGATCAGGAAGCCGTCGGGGCGGGTATCCGGGAACGGGCCAAAAAGGCTCGATTGCGCGCCCGTGACGGCACTCGGATCACTCGGCAATTCTCCGCAGTAAAGCCTGTCCTGGCCGTTCACCGGGCTGCAGTTGTTGTAATTGTAAGGGTCGAGGAAACCCGACGTCCCGAACGAGAAGTTCGCCACGTGCTCCTGGAAACGCTCGGTGTGGAAATAGCTCGCCTGGAACTGCAACGCCTCGGAGAGGTCGGCGCGCAGGGTGACCTGGTAGGTCTCGCGCTCGAACCCGCCGAGATTGCCGCAGGTGATGCAGCCTTCTGCATCGGCCAGCGGGTGGCTGTTTTCGATCGTCCCGTCGAATTCCTGGTAGGCGGCATGGGCGAGGAGGGCGACCTTGCCGGGCACGATCGGAATGTTGATGGTCCCGCTCGCCTCGTAATATTCGTCCGTTCCGATCCCGGCGCGCACGTAGCCTGAGATCTCGTCGAGATCGGGCGTCCGGCTGACGAGATTGATGACGCCCGCGAACGAGTTGCGGCCATAGAGCGCGGATTGCGGGCCCTTGATGACCTCGACCCGCTCGAGATCGAGGAGGCCCTGGTCGATCAGGTATTGCCGCTGGATGTAGATGCCGTCGAGATAGGTCGCGACGTTGGCAACCGGCGAGGTGACGCGCAGGTTCGTCTGGCCGCGAATGGTCGGCTGGGCGAGCAGGCCGGTGAATTCCTCGAAGGCGAAGCCGACGATGTTGTCGGCGATATCGCCGAGGTCATCGGCCGCGCGCTGGGTCAGGGCATCGCCGGTCAGCGCGCTGACCGCGATCGGCACGTCCTGCAGGTCTTCCTCGAAGGTTCGGGCGGTGACGATGATCTGGTTGCCGCGCGGCAGGTTGGTGGGACGCTCGGCCTGCTCCTCACCGTCCTGGGCCTGCGCCGCCATGCCTGACAGTGCGAGCATGGAAACCGTCGCCATGCCAAGCGCGCGAATACCGGCCGTCTTGAAGCCTCTGGATACATTCATCGCAATTCCCCGTGATTGATGTGTTCCCCGATTGCAGTTTTGTTACTGCCAGCCTTGCAAATCCTGCATGTTCGTTGCTTTGGTCACTCTGCGGGCAAATTGCGCGCCCCGGCACGGGCGGGCGGGGGCGGCCCGTCTGCCGCCTCCGCCCGCGGGTGATTTTCAGCCGCCCTGACCGGCGCGGGCGGCTTTCATGCGCTCCCACCATTCGGGAAGCTCGGCGGTCGGTGCCATCGGGATCTCGCCGCTGGTTGGAAGCGGAGCGGGCGTCTGCTCGCGCGCATACCATTCGAGCGAGGAGAGCGAGGGTTCCTCCCAGGTTTCGGGCGCGCTTAGATACTTGGGATGGTTCTCGCGGACATGGGCGACCGTCTCGGGGTTCGGCAGCTTGTCGATCGAATCGACCGCTCCCATGAAGGTCTGGTAGACGCAGTGCCCCTCGCTCGGCCCCATCAGCATCCACGGCAGCCACGGCGTCACCCGCGACCAGGTGCCGTTGTATTCGACGCTGGTAATCGAGGGGTCCTGCATCTCGGCCCAGTCGATGAAATAGAGGAACGTCTCGGTCACGCGGTTGAACTCGCCCGAGGATTCGCGCGGCCACTGGCCGGGCTGGAGAGCGGATGGGTAGAACAGGTTGATGTGGCTGAAGAGGTTCAGCATGTCCCCGCGCCGCCTGAAATCGAGCATCAGCGGGATCTTCGGCGGCTTCTGGGTATTGAGCCCGCCATAGCTCGGCGGCTCGGGATAGTAGTTCGTGATCGTGTGATTGAAGGGATCATTGGCGATCGGGACGACCTTGACCGTTTCGCCCATATAGGGGTTTTCCCATTCGGTCAGGATCCTGCCGGTCTTGATGTCGGTGTAGAAACCGATCTCGCGCAGGACCTTGCGGTATCCCACGCCGTCTTCATGCGGGAGCAGCCGCGCGGCGGAGACCATGGTGAAGCCGACAAGATCGCGCAGTGCCTCGTTCGGGCGCACGCCCTGGATGATGCCCTCGGCGAAACCGTATTTGGTCGACTGCATGTCGGTGTTGCCGAGCAGGCGCGCCCAGGCTTCGCGATTGCCCTCGGACGTGGTCAGGTCGAGAAAATCTCCCGTCAGCGAGCGGTCCATCGAACCTGCCTTGCTTCCCATCTTGTCCATGGCCTGCGCCATTCCCGGAGTGAGAGTGAGCCCGGCGGCGGCAGCAGCGCCCGAGCCAGCGAGGAAGTCCCTGCGATGCATGTTCGATCTCCTTTGATACCGTCGTGCGAAGAAAATAACGGAGTGCCGGGCCGCTTCGGGAGCTTGCTGGGCGGATTCTCGCCAGTCGGACAGTTGCGCGCGGCCTGTCGGCCAATTGCGGTCTTCACGGTCAGGATGCCGCGCGGTCGTCGATTGGCGGAATTTCGGGGCATGGCATGAAGATCACCATATTCGGAAGCTCCGGGCGGACCGGACGCATCCTGTGCACCGCCGCGCTGTCGCGCGGGCACGAGGTCACCGCGCATGTCCGCTCGCCCGATGGCATCGCCGATCTCGACCCGGCGATCGAACGCGTGGTGGGCGAGCTTTCCGACAGCGCCACCATCGCGCGCGCGGTCAGCGGCAGCCGGATCGTGATAAGCGCGCTCGGCACGACCGAGCGAAAGCCGAACACCGTGCTTTCGGATGCCACCTTGCGCATCCTGGCAGAGATGAAGGCGGCGGGCGCGGGTCATTTCGCCGCCATCACCTCGCTCGGCTGCGGGGATTCGTATGGGCAGGTCAACAGCCGTTTGATGAAACTGGTCATCAGGACGCTGGCAAAGGAGATCTGGGCCGACAAGGACAGGCAGGAACGCGCCATTGCGCGCTCGGGGCTCGATTACCTGATCGTGCGGCCGGGCGGGTTGACCGACAAGCCGCCAAGCGGCAGCTGGACCGAATTGCGCAGCGGCGATCGGATGAAGGGCAAGCAGATGATCGCGCGCGCCGATGTGGCCGACTACATCCTCGATCGCTGTGCGAAGCTGCCATTCGGCGACGACACGGTGATGCTCGTCTGACTGCCATCCTCGTCTGATTGGCCGTGCGGCGGCGACCTATTCGGCGGCGAGGCGATTGTCGCGGTCCGGGCGCTCGTTCTCGGTGAACATCGTGTCGCGTTTGAGCGAGGCGATCACCGCGTCCTGGATTGCCGGGTCGATCACCGGCCCGCTCGAAATCATCATGCTCGTTCCCGGCACCATCTCGTCCGGCCCGGCGATGTAACGCCGGATCGTTTCCTCGTTCCAGACGAGACCGTTCCTGCCCGCTTCGGCGAGGGCGGGGGAATAGGGGAAATTGGGCACGGTCGCAGCGCGCTGGCCGAAGATGTTGGCAAGGTTCGGCCCGACCAGATGCGCCTCGCCCGGCTCCATCGTGTGGCAGAACTTGCACCACTTGTAGGTCTCGCGCCCGGTGGTGAGGTCGAACTGCGTCGGCTGCGTCCAGGCCACTTCGGCGGCGCGTTCGCGGTGCCAGGTGATCGCGGGGTCCGCCTCGACCACGACCCCGCTCGACAGGGGCGTCACGCGGAACAGGAGATAGGGCATGGTCAGCCCGAAACCGACCACCGCCGCGATGCCGGCCAGCGCGCCCGCATTCCACGCGATGCCGCTTTTCCACCCGTCGGTCCGGGTGAACCGCCCGCGCCGGATCGCGCGCACAGTCAGCCAGAAGGCAAGGACGAGGCCGAGAAAGATGGCGGCCGCGATATAGCCCGGCTCGCGCGCCGCGAAGCTGTTGATCGCGTAGATGAAAAGCGCCGAGCGCACGAGGAAGAGCAGTCCGAAACCGGCCGGGAAGGCGGTGATGAGGCCCTTTCCGTAACGCGCATAGGTGTAGCCGGTGCTGATGAGAGCCGCGAGCGCGAGGAGCACGGTCGCATTGGCGCTGGCCGAGTGAAAATAGCCGGTGAATTTCCAGACTGCATGATCCTTGCCGATCGGCGCGGGGATGGTGAAGAGCCCCGCGGGATCGATCGCGCGCCCCTCCGTCCAGCCATAGAGAAACCCGAGCGGCCCGCCGAACACGACCAGCAGGAGCACGGCGAGACACAGCGCATGGTGCCAGAACCGCGCGGCGGGCGGCAGGGCGTCACTTGGGAGCGCGCCCCGCTCACGCCACCACAGCCACAGCCGCCAGATGCCGAAGGCGAGCAGCGCGATGCCGATCGCGTAATGCCAGCTTCGCGCCAGGTCGCGGATCGCCGATTCCTTGTCGAGCCGAGGCATGACGACGATGAGGAAGGAATGCGCGATCAGCGACAGGCAGAACAGCCAGCCGACGATCCGCGCCCGCGCGCTTTCCCCGCCTCTGGCCGCGCTGTCGATCATGCGCCGAGCTGGCCGGGAAAATGCGCGTCGTGGGTCTGGCCATACCAGTCGGCGATCTCCTCGCGGGTCGCCCACCAGATGCCGTCGAGCCCCTGCGCGTATTCGATGAACTCGCGCAGCGCCCGGATCGTGTAGGCCCGGCCCGAGACATGCGGGTGGAGGCCGACATTCATGATGCGTCCGGTCTTTGCGCCCTCGTGATGGAGGACTTTCAATTCCTCGATCAGGATGTCGCGGTATTCGTCCGTCGTGCGGGCGTTGCGGGTGAGGATGGTGAAATCGTTGATGACGTTGGAATAGGGCGTCGCGACGATCGGCCCGGCATCGGTCCGGATCATGTAGGGCTGATCATCGTTCATGATGTCGCAATAGGCCTTGAACCCTTCCTCGACGAGGATGGTCGGCGTGTTGAGCGTGCCGCGCAGTGAGCTCGACAGCCAGACCCTGGGCTTCTTCCCGGCGTGCTTTTCGTACATTTCGACCGAGCGGCGGATGATGTCGCGCTCGGCATCGATGTCGTCGTGAAAATCGGTCAGCAGCTCGCCCTGTTCGTAATTGTGGGCGATCAGTTCCCAGCCGCGTTCCAGACAGGCATCGGCCATCGCGCGGCGGCGCTCGAAGGTGACGGCATTGACCGTGCAGCCCGCCTTTGCGCCCATTTCGTCGAACAGGTCGAACATGCGCCACACGCCGACGCGCTGGCCGTATTCGCGCCAGCTGTAATTGGGATAGTCGGGGATGCGCCCGGCGAGCGCATTGGGCAGCAGCGCCGGCCCTCCCGCATAATAGGGCTGGTCGGTGTCCTTGACGAGGTCCCATGTCTCCAGATTGAAGGTGAACATCAGCGCCACCTTCGCCCCGTTCGGCCATTTCAGCGGCGCGCGTTCGGGCAGCGGCACGTAGTCATATTCGAACATTCGCGGTGGTCCCCCTCAGAACTCTTCCATCAGCCGGCCAAAGCCCTGCTTTTGATCCATGATGCCGTTCTGGCGCAGTGCGTTCCAGTAGGTCGCTGTGTTGATCGCGATTACCGGCTTTCCAAGCCAGAGCTCCGCCGCGGCGGCGAATTTNACCATGGACAGGTTCGTGCCGACCTGCACCAGCGCATCGACATCGTCGCCGTCCAGTTTCTTCAGCTCCGCGCGCAGGGTCGAAACCGGCACCTGCGCGATCGCGGTCCAGCTCGGGCACTGGAGGCAGGTGTCGCGCACGACCTCGATCCCGTGATCGGACATGAAATGCGCGACCTGTGCATTGGCGCTGGGATAATAGGGCGAGATCACCGCTATCCGCTTGATCCCGCCATAGGCCTTGAACGCCTCGATCAACGATTGCGAGCCGGTGCACAGCTGCAAGCCGGCTTCCTTCTCGATATTCTCGCGCCACTTGGCCGCACCTTCCGCGCCGCCATAGAAGGTCACCGCGCTCATCCCCATGACGAGGTAGTCGGGATTGCAGGTCAGAACCCCGCGCACGGCCTCGACCGTGTTACGACTTATCTCGAGCGTGCCGGCCATGAAGGTTTCGTCCGAGATCGCCTGCGCGTCGTCGACCACGATGCGGCTGTAATGATTGGTGACGCCGGGCACGCGCAGATCGTCGAAATCGGGCTGCACCACGGTGTTGGTCGAGGGCCCAAGCACGCCGAACAGCCGCCGGTGCCCAAGCACGTCCGGGTCTGGGCGCGGTTTCAGGGGCATTATGCGGCCACCCTTTCGCGCTCGACGCATTCGATCATCGACTGGCGCAGCAGGAATGCGCGGCGCTTTTCGGGATCGGCGCGGATCGCCTCCATCTCGGCCTTGCGGCGGGCGTGGAGCTGGCCTTCGCCTTCCTTGAGATATTCCATGTTGCGGATCGTCTGGGCCTGGATGAATTCATGCGTCGTGGTGCGGCGCTGGCGCTCGAAGGCGTTCAGCTCGGTGTCGCCATCGGCGCCCTTGTTGAAAACGCGCACCAGCCGGCCGGCGAGATTGAAGGCGTCGTGGATGCCGCTGTTCATGCCGAAACCGCCGATCGGGTTGTTGAGATGCGCCGCATCCCCGATCAGGGCGACGCGGCCTTCGAGGAAGCTCTTCGCGACCCGCTGGTGGACCCGGTAGATCGTGCGGTGATGCGTCTCGACCGCCTCTCCGCGCCCGATCAGCCGTTCGAACACGTCGTTCTTCTTCGCATCGGCGAGCAGCACCTCGTCGGGCGTTGCCATGTCCGCCGGGACCAGCACCCGCCACAAGGAAGGCACGCGCAGCAACACCATCCACTCCTCGGGGTCCGAGACGTAGTTCACGTGGCACAGCCCCTCGATATGTTCCTCGAGCGGCTCGGTCGTGGTGAAGCAGAGAAATTTCTCCGGGTAGGTGAAGCCGTGGAACTCGGTCTCCAGCCATTTGCGCACCGTGCTGTTCGCCCCGTCCGCGCCGATCAGGTAATCGGACGTGATCTTCAGGATCGAAAGCGGCGTTTCGGCATGGATCGTCACCTCCTGTGCGTTCTGCTCGATCGCGGCGACGCGGTGCCCGAACAGGACCTGCGCGCCGGACTGCTCGCGCACGAGTTCGGAAAGCATGCGCGAGAGGTGATATTGCTCGCACTGGATACGGTAGGGATGGCGGGTGACGTCGGCGAGTTCGCTCATGTCGAAATCGATCACTTCGCCCGTTCGCCGCTCTCGGAAATGATAGACCGGCGCTTTCAGTCCCTTCTCGATCAGGCGCTCGGTGATGCCAAAGGCTTCGAGCATTTCGAGCGTCGGGGGGTGGAAGGTCGAGGCGCGCAGGTCGAGCGCGCAATCGGCGCCTTCTTCCAGCAGGACGACATCGACGCCCTGGCTCGCAAGGCAATAGGCCGCGACCGTGCCGACGGGTCCGGCGCCTGCGATCGTGACCTGCGTGCGAATTTCCTTCATCCCCTGCAGCTCCGTCCTGTTCCTGCGTATCGGTATGAAGCACGGCCTGCCGTGCGGTTTCGTCATTCTGTCGACGCTCAGGAGCGCGGTGTGAAACCTCGCGACCTCTGTTTATCGCCCTGCGGACAACTGGCGGGCAATCAGGATTTCGCATGCCGCACCTATCCGATCAGCGGATAGGCAGGGGCGCGACCCGGAGCCGCGCGGGCGGGACTGGTATGGCGGTCAAAGGAGAACTCCCGAAAAGGACGAGAACCGATGGCCTTCAACACCAGCCCGCTGCGCGATATCACTGACGAGGATATCGAGACCTACCGCCGCGACGGCGCGGTCTGCCTGCGCAAGGTGCTGTCACAGGACTGGGTGAAAGCGCTCGAACCGATCGCGCGCGATGTCATCGTCGACAAGAAGGATGTCGGCCTGCTTCCCACCATTCCGGGCCGCTACATGGCGCGTTGCATCCCAGAATATCGCCGCCTCGTCTTCGAGGGCCCGGTGGCCGAGGCAGCGGGCAAGGTCATGCAGTCGAAGGAGATCCGCTTCTTCTTCGACGAATTCTTTGCCAAGCCCCCGCAATCCGATGCCGCGACCCTGTGGCATTGTGACCGGATGGCCTTCCCGGTCGAAGGCTTCATGGTGCCCTCGCTGTGGATCCCGCTCACCCCGATCGTCGAGGAAAATTGCCTCGAGGTGCTAGCGGGGACGCAACACGACGACGTGCCCTACTGGCTGTTCAGCCCGAATGCGCGCAAGATGATCAAACCCGATGACCGCGTGCCGCATCCCGACATCGAAAGCCGCCGGGGCGAGGAGGGGCTGCGCTTCCTCAAGTGGGAAATGGACCCGGGCGACATGCTGATCGTCCACCCCTGGGCGCTGCATTATTCGGCCGGCAACCCGACCGACGACTGGCGCGTGGCGGTCTCGATCCGGGTGTTCGGCGACGACATTCGCTGGGCGCCGCGGCCTGATTGCCTCAACATTGCGGGCGTCAGCTTCGACGAGATGCTCGATGGCGAGAAGCCCGCAGGTCCGCTGTTCCCGCTGCTGTGGTCGCAGGATGGGCGCAGCGAGGATGACAGCGAATATCCGCGCGGCTTCGCAACGCGCTGGCAGGGCCGCGCGATGGGCGATGTCAACGAATACGAGACGTTCAAGCGGATGAAGGCCAGGGAGGACGCAAACGCGCTGTCCGACCGCCGCACCGCGCCCGCCGATTGAGGATCAGTCGACGGCGCGCACCAGAAGGTTGGGAATGCGCGCATCGTCATAGGTCAGGTCGACCTCTCCGATCCGTACCACGGTCAGGCCGTGGCTGGGCAGGACATAGACCCGCTGCCCCCCGAAACCGTCGAAATAGACGATGTCCTCCGCTTCGAAGGGTTCGGAATGCGGTACCTTGACCGGATTGCCCGCGCTATAGGCGCGCTGCGGCGTATGCTCGCGACCCAGCCAGACATGCAGGCCGTATTGCGCGTTCGCCGCCGATGGCGTCGCCATCGCTGCGATCCAGTCTGCGGGCACGATCTGCTCACCATTGGCGCGGCCGCGGTTGCGGATGAGCTCGCCCACCCGCGCCCAGTCGCGCAGGGTCGCCTGCATGCCGGCATAGCCGCGCGCCTTGCCCGCCGGATCGACCCAAACCTTTGCCGGGCCATTGCCGAGCGGGCACCACAGTTCACTTTCGAGAAATTGGAGCACGCCGCCCTTGCCCTCGGCCGCCAGCCTGCGGTCGAGCGCGAGGGCGAGAAGTTTGGTGATTGCGTTGTTGTAGGAAAATTCCTCGCCAGGCTTTCCCGCAAGCTCCAGCTTGAGCGCCTCCGCGCCGATATCCGGGGCGAAGATGATCGTCATGAAATCGGACGGAGCGAGGCCCGATGACATGGTGAGCATCTGACGCAGGGTGATGCGCCCTCGCGGATCGTCCGCCCATTCCTCGATATGGTCGCCGATGGGATCGTCCACCGATCCGATCACGCCGTCCTCGATCGCGATCCCGTAAAGCAGGCCGATCACCGATTTCATCATCGAGGCCGATGCGCTGGTGCTCGTTGCGCTCGCGCCCTTGCCATAATTCTCGTGGACCGGCACGCCGTCATGCATGACGAGCAGGCCGAGGCCCTTGTGCGCGTCGGAGAAGGCCTGCGCTTCGGCGATCGCTGCCGCAAGCTCGGCGTTTGGATCGGCGGCATTCGGGAATTGCGAAGCACATCCCTCGAGAGCGTAGGTCGGGCGGTAGCGTTCGACATCGAGGATGCTTGCCCCCTCCATGTCGGCGGGCGTCATCGGATTGTCGAGATCGGAGTAACGCTCGTCCGGGGATTGCGCCGCGATCCCGCCCGCAAGGCACACGCCAAGCGCCGCAGTTGCGAGCCAGCGGGTCATCGTCCGGGCGTTCATGCCTCGTCCTCCTCGTAGGTCTCTCCCGGGAGCGGATCACCGACGCGGCATGCGGGTTCATCCTCCAGGCTCGCCTGCATGAACGAAAGCGTGCGTTCGAGCGCGCGAGCGAAGAGGCGCGCCTGCGCATCGCTGACCTCGCCGGGCCGGCCGAAGGAGCCGCCGAAATAGTGGTCGATTCCCTCGCCGATCCATACGGCGCGCGCGCCTTCCGGAGCCGCTTCGTGGGCGGCCAGATGGGCGCGCCAATCGTCGATGAAGCCCGGCAGGACGTCCGCAGTCCCCGTGATCGTCAGGGCAGGCGTCGCAAGGCTCGCCCAGCCTTCGGTCGCCATCAGCCCGGGCATCGGTCCCGGCGGCGAGAAGGCGACCACGGCGTCGACCCGGCTGTCGCGCCGGTCCATCCTGCCGCCATCGGGCTCGATCGCCTGCGCGCCGCCATAGAGCTGCGCGATCAGCGCGCCGTAGGAATGGCCGAGCGCGATCGACTTGTCATCGTCGAGCGACAGGCCCCTTTCGGCCAGACCCTCGCGGATCGCCGCGCTGGGCGCGAGCGCAAGTTCCATGTCGGCAGTGCGGCCTGCCCATGTGACCGGGTGCGCGGGGCGTGCAGGCTCGCCCTCGGTGCGGGGGTATTCCTCCGAATCGACATGCATCGGTGCCAGCACCACGAAACCGGCCGCCGCGAGCGGTTCGAGCATCGCGGCATAGCGCCCGGGCGCCGCGAAGGCCCCGTGGGAAAAGGCTATGAGGGGATATTTGCCGGGCGCGGAGGGGGCGAAGACGGTCAGCGGGACGGCCCGCCCGTCCCCGGCGCGGCGTTCGATCTCGAAGCTTTGCGCGTCGCGGTCGAGCAGGTCGGCGCAGGCGGGCGGCTCGGTCGGCGCGGCATTGAGGGCAAGGGGCGCGCAGGCCGCAGAAAGCAGCGCGCAGGTTACGGCGATCGTGCGTCTCGACATGGAACGGAAGACTGGCATCGGCACGCGGCCTGAACAGCCACGCGCATCGTTTCTCCGCCAGTCGAACAGAGCGAAGCACCGCGCGGGAAGGTCCCCGCGATCTGGTAGCCCCTTCAGCCATGACGAAACGCTCGGTCTTCATCAGCGGCGGCGGCCCGGCGGGGCTGGCGGCGGCGCTGCTGTTCGACCGGCTCGGCTGGGACGAGATCGTGCTCGCCGAACGCCGCTCCGGCCCGTCCGATTTCGAAAAGAACAAGAGTTTCAACTACCTCGTCGACAAGCGATCGCAGCGCCTGTTCGAGCGGCTCGGCATCCTCGACCGCCTGCCGGCGGTCGGCGTCGCGACCCGCGATTTCGTGGCGACCACGATTACCCCCGATGGCAAGGCCGAGACCAAGGACGTGCCGATCATCGATCCGAACCGGCCGGTCTGCTACTGGACCACGCGCCGCGCGCTCCTCACCATGCTTTACGACGCGATCGGGGACCTCGCGAGCGAGCGGGTGCGACTGCTTTACGGGCACCGCGTCTCGTCGCTGACCCGCAGCGAGGCGGGTGGGCTGGCGG
>JGI12109J20283_10371927_pt1 | contig 12859 bp, 10 predicted proteins | sample ElkSlonscriptome_12_FD_20283 | JGI IMG/M metagenome (IMG submission 20283) | reverse complement strand
AATCGCTCAGATTGCTGCCCAACGGCGCCTGACCGCCGTGCGGGTCGCTGTTGCTCGTCTTGCGCAGCACCCAGCCATAGTGCGGGTCTTCCTCTACCGCAACGGCGCCTGACTGGAGCTGCGACCAGGGTGACAGGTCACCGTCGCTGAAGTCGTCCGCGAACACAGTTACCCGATCTACCGGCACGCTGACATCGATCGTGGCACTCGTGGTACCAGCCGCACCACCATAGTCGACGACGCGTAGCGTCACCGTGAAACTGCCTTCAGATGCGAATCTATGGGTTGGATGCTGGACGCTGCTGGTGGTGCCATCGCCAAAGCTCCACTCCCAGGTGCCAACGCCGCCGTCGCTATCGCTCGATTGGTCTGTGAAGGCGCATAGCGTCCCGTCACAGCTGACGCCGAAATCCGCCATCGGCGTCAGGTTAGGTGCGACAACATCGACTTCGGCAGTGACGACGTCGCGGGCACCGTCGTCATCCGTGACGGTCAAGGTCACGGTAAAGGTGCCGCCGGACGAATAGGTATGACTAGGGTTTTGCATGACCGCACTGTTGCCGTCACCAAAATCCCAGGCCCAAGCGACAATGCTCCCGTCGCTGTCGCTCGACGCGTCGGTGAAGGTACAGTCGCGTCCGACACAGCCGTGGCTAAAACTGGCGACGGGCAGATCGTTAGGCTCGACCGTCACGCTCAGGTCAGCCGTGGAGGTGTCGTCTGCTTGATCCTGTACCTCGACGGTAAAATCGTAGCTCCCGGCGGTGTCCGGCCTGCCGGACAAGGTGCCGTCGTCGTCCAACGCCAGCCCCTCGGGCAACTCCCCGCCGACCAGCGTCCAGTGGTAAGGCGCGTCACCTTGCATCGCACCGAAGCTGTGCGCATAGGGCGCGCCCACCACCGCGTTTGGTAGCGGCGCATTGATGATCTGCAGCCCCGGGTCGATTGGCTTGTAGATCCAGATGTCACCGGATAAGGGGTTCGTGACGCCAGCAAACACGTCGTATCCGGCAAGATACTTCCATTTCCCGAGAACGCCCAAGCCGGGACCATCACCCGGGGCCGTGCCCCGAGGCGCCAACGCACGCGTGAGCGTCCAGCCTTGGGCCGAAAGGGTCTCCGGCGCCCTGAGGTGCCAAACGTCTTGATAACCAGCCCAAAGGCTAAACCGCTGCCTGACGGGGTCGAAGTCCAACCCGTAATTTGCGCGTCCCGCACCATAAAAGGAGGAATCGCTCACTTGCGGCGTAAAATTGACGTTACGATTAGCCACGCCGGCACGATTGAGATCCCAATATGAGAAGCTTGGCGTCGTACGCACGAAGAGATTACGTTCCGGAATGAAGGCACCGGCTCCTTGGCCTTGCCCCATCGTCCAACGTTGACCCACGGTGGTGATGTTATCTTGACTCGGATCGGCAAGATCGTTGATCACATATCTCAACAAATGTCCCATGCTGTGGTTGTAATAAATGACGTCTTTCCCGTTTTCTTCAGCATAAGCGGTGACCGAGTTCACACCGCCTCTAAACGATTGATCGCGGTTCTCCCACATGTGGCCGGCCTCGACGTGCGGATATGAGAGCGGGTCGACCTGTGAGCCTTCGGTTCCTCCAACTTTGTTGGAGTCGCTCTTGGCGGGGTCCCAAAGGTATGGCCCGGTTGAGACCCCACGGCCGTCTACAAACTTTTGGAATGGGCCGCCGGTGTTGAATGCGGCCCCACCAAAGACGATCATCCGGTCACTGAGCGGGAGAAACTCGTTGGAATCGTAGGTGTGGGCGGACGCTGGCGCGGCGAAGGGACCATCCACCGCGTGATACAAGGAGCCGTCGATCTGCTCTACCTCACTGGGTAACGAGCTCCGCTCCCAGCTTAACGTTGACGACCTCCAGCGATACACCTCATTTCCGGCATAATTTGCATGCCCGCCGCCCCAAAACAGGAGATCACCACGGTTGGCATCCCATGTCATTGAGCTCCAAGCACTAATGACGCGGTTGGAGAATTGGTAGTGTGTATTCTGAAACGGCCGCTGCGCGAGTGGTGGCCAGACCTGGTCGAAACGATTGATGTTGAGTCTCGCCCATTCACCCGGTTGCAACGCGTTGACGCGATCAGCAAAACTCGCGGCCCCACTGGGGGGATCGAGCGACTGAGCACCGCTCCTATCCCAGACGTCGACGAAGTCGAATCCGGCAACATCCGTACCGCAGCTATAGAGCGCGACAGTGCCCGCGGGGATTGGGGCTGGGTCTGCCACGTGGAACACCAGTTGGTCATCCACGTAAACCTTGATGACACCCCCGGAGACGTCGACGCCCAATGCGTAATCGGTCTCCGGCAGGTAAGCGGCGTTATCTTGCGCAAGTATCCGAAACCGGCCATTCTCTTTTTTCGTCAGCAGACGCAGCGACTGGCCGCGCTTCCATGAGAAACGGTAGTAGTTGTCAGTATCTTGCCAGCGGAAGATGATCCCGACGTAGCCGTCGCTGTCCGATGAGACAAGGGTCTCCATCGTATAATCGGCCCAATCGGTACCGGCGTCGTAGCGTGCATAGCTGCCAGGTCGATCGATCAGCGTGGTTCCGGGCTCGCAGAGGGGGTTAGCGTGCTCAAGCCGACCAGCGACCACTTCCCAGTCGCTCGTGGAGGCTTTGGCGGCTTCTGACACCAGCGACCAGCCGGTCAGACTTGGGTCGTCGAAGTCCTCGGTAAGCAGGTTGGGGAGGTCGTCGTCAAACGGTTGGGCATCGGCAGTCCAAGTGAGCGTTGTGCCCAGGGTGACCGCAAGCAGCATTGATACCCTAGCCAGGGTAAAAGCCGTCTTAAAGGCCGAAGTGATCCCCCCAGCTCGATCCTTGGCTATTGGAAGGCTGTTGATTCTTGGAAGGCGCACGAAGCCAGCACTGGCACCGTCGTGTCGCCAAACCCGCATCGCCAATTGATACGCGCAGGCAAAGAGCAGACAATAATTGGCAGCAATGGTTCGAATGGTCATATCAGCACTCGAATGGCGATGGCACAGATCCTGACCGCAAATAAAACATAGGCTGAGCCTAACCGCAACCACCGTCGTCAGTGGGGCATTTCACAGGCTTGAGCCTCGGCTTGAGACCAGAACCTTGCACATCTAAACCAAAATGCTTAAGTTGCGAGCAGGATACCCCGCATCGCCCGTCCAAAGGTCGAAACCGTCTTGGCACGCCCGGCTGCGAGTTCGGGGGACGGCAGAGTACCTGTGCGGTCTAGATCAAGCGCGGCCTCGCGGCCAAGCCTCAGCATGGCTTCTATCAGGCAGTCGACGACATCCAGCCGCCCAGGGCCTTTGTCGTGCATGCTAGGAAAGACCGTTATCCCATCTCAGAGCATGTCCAAACAAACAGCCCGCGGGAGATGGCTGGATTGTTGCGTGGCGCGACGACCACAGACAGCTAGTGCAGCATCCTTCGCACCGACACACCCCAGCAGCTTAAAGAGACCCTTGATGAGCGTGCACCCAAGCTACGACCAAGACTATTACCTTTGGTTTGCCGATCAGGCGCAGCTATTGCGGACAGGGATGTGGCATCAGATTGATACTGAGCACTTGGCTGAGGAACTGGAAGACATGGGAAAACGGGAGAAACGCGCCCTGCGGAGCCGAACTGTGGTGTTGCTGGCCCACTTGCTGAAATACGCCCATCAGCCAGAACGTCGCAGCCCCAGCTGGCATGGCACCATTCGCGAGCAGCGAAAACAACTCGACGAACTGCTGCGTGACAGCCCCAGCCTGAAGCCCCGCCTCGTCGAAGCGCTGGAGGACTACTATCTCAGCGCCAAAATGCTGGCCGCCGGTGAAACCGGACTCCCAGAAACCGTCTTACCGGCGAACTGCCCGTTCTCGCTAAACCAACTCCTGGACGAGGCCTTCTGGCCAGACGCGACCCCAGCATAACCAAACGCGTGCCCGCTGAGCCTCATCAAAGACTGCGATCGCTTCTCACAAGGTCCACACCTTACGCACGCGACGCTAAGCGGAGGCTCGGCAAACACTTGCTTGAAATGACACTCTTCGGCTCCCGAGGCCGAGGCGATGCACGGCAGACATCGGATTACGACAGGCTCGTCATCGTTGATCAGAGCATCTACCAAGCGCGTATTATGGAGACTCTCGAGAGCAGAGCGTTGGCGCACGCCCAAGCAAGACCACCAGAACCGTCTCGAGAACACGGCATCGAAGGCGAAGGCAGCTTGATCAGGGCGGCGATCAGCGTACCGCGGTGGAAGCGGCAATGAGCACGATCAACAACAAGCGCCAGGTTCAGACGCCTGAAACGTTAAGATAGAACACCCATGAGCCTACCCGCCACATTAATGCAAGCGAGCGAGCTGGGCATAAGACTCGAAATTGTCAATGGACTCCCGATCTGGGAAGCCCAGCCCCTCTATCGTCATCAAAAACACATCGAACGAATCATTCAAGGCATTACAAAGAACAAGGCCACGGAGAACCCATGCGCATGCGTACATGCAATGGACGTCTATATACAGTTCCCAAATGGTTTAAAGCGACCAGATATCTCATTATTATGTCGCGAACCCAGCGAAGAAGAACAAGACAAGGTGTTAACGCTCATACCCGAAGCCGTGATCGAGGTCGTCAGTAAAGGGTATGAAGCCAAAGACTTGGAGATTGGCCCACCCTTTTATCTATCGCAGGGTGTGAAAGATGTCATTATTTTTGATCCATCGACCCTGCTTGTGCTCCACGTCAGAAAGGATAGAGTCAAGCGCACCGTCTCACCGGAAACGATTGACTTAGAATGCGGCTGCCAAGTCTTAGTGTGATTTCCCCTCTGACACAGCCATGCAACCAGAGGCCGAAATCCCCTATACTCTTGGCCTAACGGATAGCCTCCGCCTCCACACCGAAACCGAAGCAGATCGATCATCTATGGACAGCCCCCCGACAATAGGCCGGATACTCTGCGTCACATCCAACTTTCCCCGCTGGCCCGGCGACTCGACCACCCCGTTCGTCTTAAACCTGGCACAGGATCTCCAAGCGCTTGGCTGGCAAGTCGATGTGCTCGCACCGCACGCGCCTCACGCAAAGCGACAGGAAACCATCAACGGCGTCCATATCGAGCGCTTTCGCTATCTGTGGCCGGAGCAGCAGCAAACCGTCTGCTACCAAGGTGGCGCGCTGATCAACCTGCGCAAGAACCCGTTCAACAAGCTCAAGCTACCGGCCCTGGTCGCCGCGGAAACCCTCGCAATTGTCCGCAAGCTGCACAGCGGCAAATACGACCTGATGCACTCCCACTGGATACTGCCGCAAGGCTTCACCGGCATGCTGGCGCGACGCACTCAGTCTATCCCGCACGTACTCACGGTGCACGGCGGCGACATCTTCGGACTCAAAGGCAAGCTCATGACAGGCTTCAAGCGCGCTGCCCTGCACGACGCCGACGCCGTCACCGTCAACAGCTCCATCACGGAGGCCGCGGTACAGGCGACCGCGGAGTCGATCCGCCGGCTTGAGAGAATCCCGATGGGCGTCTCGGTGCAGCCGCTCGACGACCAGCAAAAGGCGCTAGCCGTCAAACTGCGCGGCCAATACCGCATAGACTCAGGCCCACTGCTGCTCTTCATCGGCCGCCTGGTCGAAGAAAAAGGCGTCGAAGACCTCCTTCATGCAACCCGGCTGTTGTCGCAAATGGCCCAAAACACCCGCACGCTGATCGTCGGCGAAGGACAAGACCGCGCCGCCATGCAACGGCTTGCCGAAACACTCGGCATCGCGGACATCACGACATTCACCGGCTGGGTCGACTCCGCGGATATCCCCGCCTACCTGCATGCGGCCGATGTCTTCGTCGGGCCATCGCGCACCGCAGCCAACGGCTGGGTAGAAGCGCAGGGATTAACATTCCTTGAGGCCATGGCCGCCGGTACGCCGGTCGTCGCGACCCAAACTGGCGGTATCGTCGATTCCGTCATCGACGGCGAAACCGGGCTGCTCGTCGAAGAACGCGCACCGGCGCAACTCGCCGCTGCACTGCAACGCATGGCGACCGATTCGGCGCTGCGGCAACGGCTCAGCGCGGCAGGCAAGCAGCGCGTCGGCGACGGCTTTTCCCGACAAGCAAGCGCAGAACGCTTCTCTGACCTGTTTGCAGCACATTGCAAGAAGCGATGACTTCACAATCCTGACAGCCCAAAAATGCAAACAGAAACAACGCTAGACGGTCTCGCGTTCCCGGAATGCCCACGTTGGCACCAGGGCAAGCTGTGGTTTACCGACCAGCACGACGGAAGAATCCTTGCGGCTTCACCCAACGGCGGTCGGGAAACTATCGCAACTACCAAAGACCGGCCAGGGGGACTGGGTTGGCTACCCGACGGCAGCCTGCTGGTTGTGATGATGACCACCCGTCGCGTCCTTCGGCTTCGCAACCGGGCCGCGGGACTAGAGCCCTATGCCGACCTTGCCGAGCTCGCACCTTGGCATTGCAACGATATGCTCGTAGACGAGCTCGGCCGCGCCTACGTGGGCAACTTTGGCTACGATGTCGACGCAGACGCGGACGAGACGCCAACGCAACTCATCCGCATCGACCGGGACGGCTCGTCACAATCAACGGGTGGACCGCTGATCTTTCCAAACGGCATGGCCATCACTGCCGATGGCGCTACCCTGCTTTGCGCGGAGACCTTTGCTCATCGTGTCAGTGCATTCACGCGCGAAGCCGACGGCACACTCTCGCGCCAGCGGATCTGGGCAGACCTCGGCGAAGGCGCAACAGCCCCGAACCCGGACGGCATCTGCATTGATGCCGAAGGAGCGCTATGGGTAGCCAGCCCAGCAACCGGTGAGGTGCTGCGGGTCCGAGAGGGAGGCCAAGTAATCACAGGCTTGCGCACAGCCGCTCGACCCTATGCCTGCATGCTCGGAGGTAGAGATCGAAGAACGCTGTTTATCTGCTCTGCCGCCACCCACGATCCGGCGCAATGCGCCAAGCTCCGCTCAGGGCGCATCGAAACGGCAACCGTCGATGTCCCCGGGGCAGGTCTCCCTTAACCGATGAGCCAATACAAGCCTTTCAACACTGCGTTATTATCGCGCGCAGCCAAGCGGTAACGACGCCAGACGATGCCTCCAGCAAACCCCAAACGCAGCCACGCCTCGCCAGACATGCGTCGAGGACAGGCAAAAGTGCTTAAAATACGCGGCATCCTTGAGACAGAGCGCCAACTCGCAGGCAGTCAGATCCTTGCCGAAATGTCTGACCCAAAGGGCTCCCTTGCGGCGGTCGACGTAGTTGATCAGCGCATCGCCTTCGAAGGCTATGAGTTCCAGCTAATCGCGGGTACGACGCTGCCGTTCGGTGATGCAAGCTTTGACATCGTCGTCTCCAACCATGTCATTGAGCACGTCGGCCCCGCGCCGGAACAATTGAACCATCTGCATGAAATCAAAAGGGTTCTACGTCCGGACGGACTGCTTTATCTTGCCGTCCCAAACCGCTGGACAGTCATCGAACCGCACTACAGACTGCCCTTGTTGAGTTGGCTACCACGCCCGATTGCGGATTGGTATGTCCGGCATACCCGCTCTGCCAGCCGCTATGACTGCTGGCCGCCTGGACCTTGGCAGATGAAGAGATTGTTTTCGGAGGCACAACTATCCGCACATGATATGTGTTTCGAAGCGATCCGCCTGGCGGCCAAGGTCGAGTCCCGCTCGCGCTTGATCCGAATCGCCGAAAAGGTCCCTAAACACGCGGTGCTGGCGCTGACCGGCTTTATGCCTTCGCTCGTTTTCCTCGCGAAACCTGCTTGCAAGGCGTAGCAACTGATGCCGACAGCCCAGGTTCCTCCGCCTTCAATAGCGCCCGAGCAGAGCCAACACCAAGGCGAACTAGGCATCGGGCATGCTATGATTTCGACAGAGACACGGGCGCGTTCAATTGTCACAGAACGCCGAGCATTTCATACGCGACCGCACGACACATGCCGAAGGTTAGATGCCTTCCAAGGATTCAGCCGGCTGGCACCCCCTCAAGACAGGCTGACGTCGAGGCGGCGGCTTACCCGAAGAACACGCATGAAGATTTGGCTCCCCTATATTCGCGGCGGTAGCGGCGTCGACGTGTTCACCAACCTGTTGGCGCACGGCCTAAGGGCACAAGGTGTCGAAGCCGTCACTCAAGCGCTTCCGCACGCGTTGCAATACGCACCCCACCTGCTCCGCGCGCTGCGGCCACCTCAGGGCACCGAAGTGATCGTCACCAATAGCTGGAATGGCTTTGCCTTTCCCCGCGCTGGGGTCAAACTGGTGGTCATTGAGCACCATTGTATCTTCGATCCGATTTACACCCCATACAGAAGCAAAGCACAGGGCATCTTCCATGATCTGCTCGTGCGCCGCTTCGAGCAAGCCAGTTTCGATCATGCCGACCTAGTCATCGCGGTCAGTCGCTACACCGCACAAGCCACCGCGAAGGTATTCTCCAACGTTAACCCACTGGTGATCCTCAACGGCGTCGACACCGATTTCTTCTCGCCCGGCGACAAACGCGGCAAAGCGCCCGATCAAGTCTTCCGGATGTTGTTCGTGGGTAATTTGACCGAGCGTAAGGGTGCGGACTTGCTCGCGCCTATTATGCGAGAACTCGGCCCAGGCTTTAAACTTCACTATACGGGCGGGCTACGTACCAAAAGGGCAACACCGCCGGCTCCAAATATGTTCGCAACTGGGCATCTCTCCAATGAGGCATTAAGACAAGCCTATCGCGACGCGGACGCTCTGCTGTTCCCAACACGCCTCGAGGGTTTCGGCTACGCCGCGGCAGAGGCAATGTCGTGTGGCACCCCGGTCATCGCCAGCGACGTCAGCGCCATACCGGAAGTCGTCGACCATGGCGTGACCGGGCTCCTTTGCCCAGTGAATGATGTGCCGGCGTTCATCCAAGCCGCCAAGCGCCTGAAGCAAGACCCCGCACAACTGGCTGCCATGGGCACCAATGCGCGCGAAGCGGCAACAGACCGATTCAACCTAGATGTGATGGCCCGCATCTATACAGACGTTTTCTCGAACCTCCGCCAGCAACTTGCAGACAAATCTACTCCGCGCCAAAGCTTGTGACGCGCGCAAAACACAATGACAGCGCCATTGCTATCATCTTATTTCCGCAAGCCCCCAGGCGCTTAGCACCTTGTTTTCTCCGAGCTATCCGCGCGCCCAGACATAAGATGATAGATCAGCGTACCGAGTAGGCCACCCATGACCAGCCCTCAAGCGCCAACGCAATCAAGAGCCGTATCGGTCATTGTCCCTACATATAGCCGCAAGGCGCTATTGCTCCGAGCAATCGCCAGCATAACCGCACAAAGCTATCGCCCGATCGAAATCGTCATCGTCGACGATTGCTCACCCTGCCCTGTGCAGGCCAGTTGGTTTCCGACCTTGCCATCTGGGATATCATTGGACATTATTCGCCAGGATTCCAGTACTGGCCCCGCACGCGCACGCAATCGTGGAATCGAGGAATGCACCGGCGTCTGGGTTGCATTTTTAGATGACGACGATTGCTGGGAACCAGAAAAGCTTACACTTCAAATCGAAGCGCTCGCGCGGTCTCCCAAAACCAATGTCAAGGCCGCCGGATGTCATATAATTCTTGTAAATGGAAACGACAGGGAAACTCGTCGAACAGCCTTTCCGCTGGAAAAGCAACAGATTATCGCCGGAATGGTTTACAAAGACGAAAACCTCAACCCTTCCACACTACTAGTTGACAGAAACGTTTTCAGCGTGGTCGGGAGTTTTGACGAAGAACTTCCTACGGCTGAAGATCGCCAATGGCTGCTTCGGTACCTCATCAAATTTGATATTGTCATAGTTGATGAATATCTAACACGCTACACGGAGCACACTGGACCGCGCCTAACCACTAATTTTGAAGCCATGTTGCACGGCGAATTACGTTTTGCAACCTTTATAGAACAAAGCACCAAAGCGCTTAATGTTCAACACAGCAAGGCGATGGGCTATCGTTATGCTAAACTCGGCAACGAATATATGCTCGCTGGAAGATGGCGAGACGGCATTTCTTTCTTCGTGCGAGCAATCGCCAATTGTACTTTTGAATATCGCGCCTGGGCCGGATTAGCAATCGCAATGTTGGGCCCCAAATTTTACCGTCGCGCACTCTCCTTTCGAATGAATAGAATTCGACTAACGACGGGCATGGACTCAGGCAAGGTTTGCTGAGCCTTGACTCCTGGCGCACCCGCGTATTATTGATAAACCATAAAACCCCACCGTTGACACCAAGGCAATGGGAAAATATCCGGCTTATAGTTGGCCTTGATGAACCACGAATTGGGATATAACAGCACTAGGGCCGCCAACATGCGTTTCAGAGTTTTTTAACATGTCAGTAGATTTACAAAAGGCTGTCGGCGAAATGCTGAAGGAACCACCGCTACTGCATGCCGGTGGTTCAACGGTCTACGGTCTCGACGAGGCGGTTATTCGTTTTCTCTCGGAAGCACTTCCAGATAGCGCCAAAACATTAGAGACCGGACTTGGCCTGAGCACAGTTGTGTTTGCGCTGCGCTCACAAGAGCACACCGCGATCACCCCATCGCAAGACCAAGTTCTGGCATTTCGAGCCTATTGCGACGCCAAGGGGATTAGTCATACCCATGTGACCTCTATCACGGACTTCTCACAGCAGGTGTTACCAACGCTCGATCGAGCAAATTTAGACCTGATTCTGATCGACGGCGGGCATGGCTTCCCAATCCCCGCCATCGATTGGTTTTACACTGCGCCAATGCTGAAAATTGGCGGATTATTGATCATTGACGACACGCACATCTGGACCGGCCAGGAACTAAAACGCTTCCTAAATGACGAGTCGGACTGGGAGCAGATCGCAACATTCCCCCGGTCGGTCGTCTTTCGGAAAACCGGCCCCAAACATGCCAACGAGTGGTCGCGCCAGCCTTACGTGGTAAGAATGAGTCGACTGCCTCGGCTGATCGATAAGTTGTCGACCGCCAGGAGCCTGCTTCGGAGCGGACAGTATTCCGTCTTAATTGGCAAGCTGCGGTCTGCCATCTTTGGCCATTAGACGGCGCGGCAATCTCGTAGATCGCCAAGACGACTAGCGCTATCATTCAAGCAAGATAATTGGCCAGCAAGCGATATCCAAGCAGGCCAACGCTGATATACCCAACGAACCACTGATCGCAGAAGTTTACAGCTCGGATTCTCGGACTAGCCCGCGTTACAACCGTTAGAGATGGGAACATCCAGCAGGCTTGCCTAGATGCGACAGGCACTATTCACAAGAGCACTGAACGCTATTTCGGTTCATCAAGCACGATAAATCACCTATGGATAAGAGTCATCCGTTAGTATTGCGGCGCGCCGCGATTAACCCCTATCTTCGGGCGGTCGATCTCATCGCAAGCCGACTGCTCTGGGACGCACGTCCGCAATCTTGGATCTCACGTGCGCGGTTGAAACAACTACGCAACAGCCATTTCGGCGAAAAGGCCGTGATCCTCTGCAACGGCCCCAGCCTGCTAAAGTCCGACCTGTCTCTGCTCGACGGCATCTACACCTTCGGCCTGAACAAGATCAATCTTCTGTTCGACAAAAACGATTTCCGGCCGTCTTGCATCGTGGCGATGCAGGAATTCGTCTTAGAACAGAACGCCGACTTCTACAATAGCACCGAGATTCCGCTGTTCGTTTCCTATACCCGACTCGGGACCATCAAGCCGCGTACGAATGTCATGTTCTTATATTCATCGGGCGTGCGCGCGTTCGCAAAAGATTGCTCCATGGCCGTCGACAACGGACACACCGTCACCTTTGTCGCCCTGCAGCTCGCTTTCCATATGGGATTCAAGCAAGTAGCGCTTATCGGCGCCGACCACAGTTTCGCCACGCAGGGCGCCCCCAACAAGATAGACATTGCAGGAGATAGAGACGAAAGCCACTTCGATCCCAATTATTTTGTCGGTGGGGTAAAATGGGTGCTACCCGACCTCTTCCAGAGCGAAGTCAGCTACGAGATGGCGAGACAGATGTTTGAAGCCCATGACCGCAGCGTCTACAATTGCACTGCTGGCGGCAAGCTTGAAGTATTCCCGCGCCGAGACCTCTGCGAATTCATCGAGCGTACCGGGTAGAACCAGGCCATGTCCCCCTCGAGCCCCTAAGCGTATTGCGTGATGCTCGCCCGTCAGTTCGGCACCGCAGGCTCGCGAACGCCAACTCCGCTTCGGGCTTCCGCAGCCAACCCCGCTCACGAACAATCCAAATACTGCTATTGCTTCCCCTGCGTCTCATGCGCGCCAGCATCATCATCCGCACCTACAACGAATCCAAGCATCTGCCGGAACTGCTCGACAAGATCGGCGAGCAATCCTTGCTCAAGGACGGCTTCGAAGTGATCCTCGTGGACTCCGGCTCCACCGACGCCACCCTGACCATCGCAGCGCAGCACCCACTGCCCGTGCGCATCGTGTATATCAACAAAGACGAGTTCTCCTTTGGGCGCTCGCTCAACCTCGGCTGCGAACAGGCCCAAGGCCGAACACTGGTCTTCATCAGTGGCCACTGCATACCAGTAGACCAGACCTGGTTGGAACGCCTCATTGCGCCCATCGAACATAGCAGATCCGCATACAGCTATGGCCGCCAGATAGGCAATGAGGAAAGCCGTTTCAGCGAATGTCAATTGTTCCGAAAATACTATCCCAAAACCAGCAAAATTCCTCAGGATGGCTTCTTCTGCAACAATGCCAATTCCGCCCTGTGCCGCGAGACCTGGGAAGAACTCAGATTCGA
>JGI12109J20283_10055704_pt1 | contig 12864 bp, 13 predicted proteins | sample ElkSlonscriptome_12_FD_20283 | JGI IMG/M metagenome (IMG submission 20283) | reverse complement strand
CGCCCCGAGCACCATCGCTTCCAGCGATCGCACGAACAGCGTCTGAGCCATCGGCTCGGGCGCTTTCGTCGTTCCGGGGCGGCCGAAAGTTTTCTACGACTGTCTGCAAATGGAGCTTTTTTTGTTTGACACACATCGAGCCGATTGGAATCATGCCGCCCGGTGAGCAGAAAAAGGAACGGAGATTGCTCCGCCGCGCGCGGGGGGTCTTCGTACGACGAAGCTCACCCGGGAGTCTGGAACTCCTGGAATCAAGGCTGCACGAACAAGCGAGGCTGACGATGGAAGACGGAATCATGCTGGCTGCGGCGAAGAAGAAGTCCACGGCCAAGAAGAAGAAGACGGCTGCCAAGAAGAAGAAGACGGCCGCCAAGAAGAAGAAGACCACCGCGCGTAAGAAGAAGACCGCGGCCAAGAAGAAGAAGACGGCGGCGAAGCGGAAGAAGACCGCGGCGAAGAAGAAGAAGACGGCCGCCAAGAAGAAGAAGACCACCGCGCGCAAGAAGAAGACCGCGGCCAAGAAGAAGAAGACGACCGCCCGCAAGAAGAAGACGGCGGCGAAGCGGAAGAAGACGGCTGCGAAGAAGCGGAAGACCGTCGCCCGTAAGAAGCGCTAGGAGCGCTTCTCAGGCCCTTCGGACGCCTTTCGGGGTGTGTCGTGGGCCCGGGTGCAAAGGCACTTCCACGAGTCTTCGAATCAGACGGATACGGGCGGCGAGGAACTCCTCGCCGCCCGTTGTCGTCGGTCTGGTGTGCTGGGGCTCGTCGGGGGTCAGGCGCCCTCGTCGACCTCGTCTTCCATCGGGACGATGTATCGCCAGGTGATCCCTGCGCGCACCGATGGAAAGACCAGGGTCGAGTCGAGCGAGACTTCGTCGGTCTCCCAGGTGTACAGGCGCAGCGTGCCTGCCACGAAGCCGCGCAACGTGTCCGTGATCCCGAAGCCGTAGCCGACGCCCCCCTGGAAATAGAGAGCTCCGACGTCGTCGGTGTTCTCGAACTGGTTCAGGATGCCGCCGAATCCGAGACTGACGAAGGGCCGGCGCGTGGTGCGGCGCTCGTTGCCCAGGTGATAGGCGAATTCGATGCCACCGGCGAAGGTGCTCATGGTCGCGCGGTCGATCTCCTCGAAGACTTCGCCGATCTCACCCTCGTCGCGCGGTGTCCCGCTGAAGACGTTCTCCGAGCGACCGTATTCGCCATAGAGAGCCATCGCGAAGTTCCGGTTCAGGAAGAAGGCCGCGTGGATTCCGGCCAGGTAGCCGGGCTCGATCTCTTTCGTGGGTCCGTCGACCGGCGGATCGGGCGACATGCCGTCGAAGTCGAGGATCTCGTCGCTCGCGGTGTCGTTGGTCAGCGGGCCGGGAACGAGGAGGTCCAGATAGGTCTCGCCCCCGATCCAGCCGCCGTAGGTCGAGAGCTCGATCCGTTCGATGCGAAGGCCCGGGTCCTCTTCTTCCTCGTCGGTATCCTGCGCGCGCGCCACGTCGGCGACGCCGGCGAGGGCCCAGGCGGTCAACGCGAGCGCCGCCAGCGCCCGCCGGGCGGCGCTGAAACTCGTACGCCGCGTGTGGTCCTTCTGTACCTTCATGTCCAGCATGTCCAGCATGGTTCCCTGACTGACACGAGTCGAGACGTGACGAGCGCTCGCGCGCGCGGCGGGAGCCGGACCTCAGAGGTCCGACCGAAACGACAGCAGCCCAATGTAGGGGAGCGAAGCGGCGTATGTCAAAGGGGGAAGCCGGTTTCTGAGAGGGAGGCGAGGTCACGGAAACACCCCCCTCCCTCGGAGCCGGTCGCGTTGACACTCCTTGGAAACGGGTGCTAATTTCGCAGATCCTGCCGCGCGGACCCCTTCATGCCCGCCCGACCCATCCGTTTCCCCCCTGGAGTAGTGGGAGCTGTCCTCTTGAAGTCCTACGCACCCGAAGACATCCGGAACCTCGCCATCGTCGCCCACCAGGGCGCCGGGAAGACGACCCTGGCCGAGGCGATTCTCTTCAAGACGGGCGCGATCCAGCGCATGGGCAACGTCGACGACGGAACGAGCAACCTGGATTACCACCAGGTCGAGATCGACCACAAGACGACGATCTTCACGTCGGTCGGCGCCTGCGAGCACGAGAAGACCAAATTCAACCTCGTCGACACACCTGGATTCGAGGATTTCCGCGGCGAGGCGATCGCGTCGATGCGCGTGGTCGAGAGCGCCATGGTCGTCGTCCGCGCCGACGGCGGGGTCGAGGTCGGGACCGAGGCCGTCTGGGGACTCGTCGGCCGGAAGGAACTCCCGGCCATCTTCGTCGTGTCGAAGATGGACAAGGAGAACGCCGACTGGCAGTCGGCCTACGACCAGATCCGGGAGCAGCTGGACGAGAAGGCCATCCCGGTCCAACTCCCGATCGGCCAGGGCGAGGGCTTCAAGGGCCTCGTCGACGTGGCCACCGGCAAGGCCTACCTGTACGACGAAAAGGGCAATCCCAGCGAGACCGAAATCCCGGCCGACATGCAGGATGCCTACGAGGCCGCGCGCGAAGAACTCTTGAACGCTGCGGCCGAGCACGACGATGCATTGGTCGAGAAGTTCCTGGAGGAAGGTGAGCTGACCACCGAGGAGATCACCCAGGGGATCCAGATCGGTGTGCGTGACCGCACCTTCTTCCCGATCTGCTTCGTGAGCGCCGTCGGCGGCGGGATCGGCATGCGTCCGCTGCTGCATTGCATCAAGGAATACCTGCCGGCGAGCAACGTGCGCCCGCACGTCATGGGCTACGAGAACGAGGAGCTCGTCGAGATTCCGACGGGTCCGGACAAGCCAACCGTCGCACGCGTCTTCAAGGTCTCCATCGAGAAGGACGCCGGCGAGTTCTCGCTGATGCGCTGCTATTCGGGTTCCATCAAGTCCGGAACCGAGTACGTGAACGTCGGGCACGAGAAGGTCGAGCGCGTCACCCAGCTCTTCAGCCTCGAGGGCAAGAACCGCGACAAGATCGACGAGATTCCCTGCGGTGACTTCGGCGCGGCCGTGAAACTCAAGGACACGCACTGCGGCGACACCCTGGCCGACAAGAGCGTGAAGGCGACCCTGCGCCCGATCGGATACCCCGAGCCGAGCGCTCGCGTGGCCCTGCGCCCTGCGAAAGAGGGCGAGGACGACAAGGTGGCCCAGGGCCTTGCGCGGATCCACGAAGAGGACCCGACCTTCCGCTTCGGTCAGGATGCCGAGACCCACGAAATGGTTCTCGAGGGTGTCGGCGAGATGCACTTCGACATCATCCTCGAGCGGCTCGAGCGTCGCTACGGCGCGGCCGTGACCCGTCACGAGCCCCGGATCCCCTATCGTGAGACGCTCAAGTCCTCGATCGAGGTCCACGCACGCCACAAGAAGCAATCCGGAGGTCGCGGGCAGTTCGCCGACGTCCACCTGCGATTCGAGCCCCAAACGCGTGGTGAGGGCTTCGAGTTCGTCAACGCGATCGTCGGTGGCGTGGTGCCGGGCAAGTTCATTCCGGCCGTCGAGAAGGGCATCGCGGAGACCATGGGCAAGGGTGCCCTGGCCGGCTATCAGGTCGTGGACATCAAGGCGACGCTCTTCGACGGCCAGTACCACGCGGTGGATTCGAGCGAGGCCGCCTTCAAGATGGCCGCCTGGCAAGCCATGCGGAAGGCCTTCAATGAAGGTCAGGCGACGATCCTCGAGCCGGTCATGGAGGTCGAGATCAAGGTCCCGGACGCCGTGATGGGCGACATCATGGGCGACCTGAGCTCACGGCGTGGCCGGATCCTCGGCAGCGAGGCCGCCGGAAACATGGCGATCGTGCGTGCCCACGTGCCCCTTGCCGAACTCTACCGTTACAGCACCGACCTGCGCTCGATGAGCCAGGGACGGGCGACCCACAGCCGGAAGTTCCATCAGTACGAAGAAGTGCCCGGCGACGTCCTGAAGAAGATCGTCGAGGCGTCCGAGATGGAGGCCGAAGAGGCCTGATTCTGGTCCGACATCCGCGGGGGTCGCAGACACCGGCCCCCGATCACCTTGGCGGGTACCCGGCGCGCGGGCGCCCTTCGACGCAGGAGAACCCATGTCCGGCCACTCGAAATGGGCAACGATCAAGCGGAAGAAGGGCGCCAACGACGCGAAGCGCGCCAAGATCTTCACGCGCCTTGCGAAGGAGATCACGATCGCCGCGCGCGACGGCGGCGGCGATCCCGAGATGAACGCGGGACTGCGTACGGCGATCAACAACGCCAAGGCGCAGAACATGCCGAACGACAACATCGACCGCGCGATCAAGCGCGGAACCGGTGACCAAGACGGCGTGAGCTACGAAGAAAAGGTCTACGCCGGCTTCTACGGTGGTGTGGCCATTCTCGTGAACGCGCTGACCGACAACAACAACCGCACCACGGCGGAGGTCCGTCACGCCTTCAGCAAGTTCAACGGCAAGATGGTCGACACGGGCTCGGCGGCGATCTACTTCGAACGCAAGGGGATCATCGTCGTCGACGAGGAGAAGGCCGACGAGGAGAAGGTCATGGAGGTCGTGCTCGACGCCGGTGCCGAGGACGTCGAGAGCGAGGATGGACTGGTGACCGTCACCACGCCACGCGAGGCCTTCCACAAGGTCGTCAAGGCACTCGAGGACGCCGAGATCCCGGCCGAGAGCGCGGACGTCCAGGATCTGCCGACGAACACGATCGCGACACGGCGCGATGCCGAGGGCCTCTTCAAGCTGATCAGCTTCCTCGACGACCTCGACGACACGAGCTCGGTCGCCGCCAATTTCGACATCCCCGACGACGAGATGGCGAAGCTCCAGGAACTGTACGGATGATCCGTTTGCTGGGGCTGGATCCCGGCAGTCGCCGTCTGGGCTGGGGTGTGGTCGACGTCGAAGGCTCGCGCCTGCACCACGTCGAGCACGGGACGATCGTCGCAAAGGAATCGCTCCCCCTGGCCCAACGTCTCGTCAAGATCCACGAGGGCCTCGAAGAAATCCTCGCACGTCTTTCCCCCGCGAGTGTCGGTCTCGAGCAGGTCTTCACCGGGCGCAATCCCCATTCCGCGCTGACTCTCGGTCACGCCCGCGGCGTCATTCTCTTGAGCGTCGGGCGGCGGGAACTCGAGCTCGCCGAGTACGCGCCGGCTGAGATCAAACTCGCCGTCGGTGGGCACGGCCGGGCCACCAAGCTCCAGCTCGCGCGGATGTTGGAACGGCTCTTGGGGGTGGACCTGCAGGGCAGTTCGGAGGACAGTACCGACGCCCTGGCCGTGGCCGTGTGCCACGCGCACGGCCGCAAGCGCGACGCGTTGATCGCGCGCGCTCGACGCCACCGAGCCTGATCGGAGCTCGCCCGTGTACGCCTTCCTCGAAGGACGGATCGAATCCCTCGGACCGCCGGTCGTCCTCGCCGTGGGCGGCGTGGGCTACGAGGTTTGGGTGCCCGAGCGCGTTGCACGCGGCCTTCTCGGCGCCGGTGAGCCCGTGCGTCTGCATACGCACCTCGCGGTACGCGAGGACGACATGACCCTCTACGGCTTCGCGACGGCCGCACAACGCGAGATCTTCCGCGCCCTGATCAGCGTCAACGGTGTCGGGCCGAAGGTCGGACTCGCGATCCTGGGCGACGTCGGCGCGGACGGCGTGCTACGCGGGATCCAGCGCGGCGACGCCAAGCCTCTGCTGGCGATCAAGGGCGTCGGCAAGAAGACCGCCGAACGCATCGTGATCGATCTGGAGGAGAAGGCGGCGGCCTGGGTGGAGCTCGGACCCACGCCTGCGCACCTGGCGGCGCCGGACGAGACGCCGGACGAGACGCCGGTCGACCCCCAGGGCGACGAGGTGCGGATGGCCCTGCTCGAACTCGGCGTGTCGCCCGAGCGCGCGGATTCGGCGATCGCGGCGCTCCGGGCCGACGGAGTCGAGTCCGATCGGATCGAGGACCTCCTGCGAGAAGCCCTGCGGCGACTGCACCCTGCTCGATGACGCGTGCGTGAGGAACCGACAGCCATGAACGACGACCGCTGGACCGATCCGCAACGCCGCCCCGACGAGGAGCCCTCCGGCGAGGACGGTTCGCTGCGACCGGCGCGACTCGACGAGTTCATCGGCCAGGAGCGCGTCAAGTCACAGCTCGCACTCTTTCTACGCGCTGCTCGCGAACGCGACGAGATGCTCGACCACGTGCTCTTCTACGGTCCTCCGGGTCTGGGAAAGACGACCTTGGCCGGAATCGTCGCACGCGAAATGGACTGCGAGCTCCGCGTCACGAGCGGTCCGGCCTTTCAGAACGCGGCCGAGCTCGCGAGCGTACTGACGAGCGAAGACGGTCGGCACTGCCTGTTCATCGACGAGATCCATCGTCTCGGACGGGTCGTCGAGGAGCACCTCTACCCGGCGATGGAGGACTTCACCGTAGAACTCGTCGTCGACAAGGGTCCGGCGGCGCGGCGCTACCAGCTCGCGCTCGCACCCTTCACGCTGGTGGGGGCGACCACCCGAGCGGGCATGATCACGCCGGCGATGCGCAGTCGCTTCGGGATCGTCCTGCACATGGATTTCTACCCGCCCGAAGAGCTCGCCCTGATCGTTCGGCGTAGCGCGGGAATCCTCGGTGTGGTCCTCGACGAGGACGGAGCCGACGAGATCGCCAGGCGAAGTCGCGGAACCCCGCGTGTTGCCAATCGCCTGCTGCGCAGGGTACGCGACGTCGCCCAGGTCGAAGGGTCGCCGCGCATCACGCGTGACGTCGCCTCGCGCGCCCTCACCCTGCTCGAGGTCGACGCAATCGGTCTCGAAGTCCTCGATCGCAACTACCTCGAATGTCTGGTGCAGACTTTCGGCGGTGGGCCGGTCGGTCTCTCCACGCTCTCGGTCAGCCTCGGCGAGGAGACCGATACTCTCGAGGACGTCGTCGAGCCCTTCCTGATCCAACGCGGCCTCGTGCAGCGCACGCCTCGCGGTCGGGCCGCGACCGCACGGGCTTTCGGCCACCTGGGCCTGGAGGCCCCGCGAGGATCCGGGGACACCTTCCTGTGAGCGACGACCCGCGCCTGCTCGAGTACGACTTCGAACTGCCCGCCTCCCGCATCGCGCAGCGCCCGGCCGCGGAGCGGACGGCGTCGCGCCTGATGCGATGGGCCGCGGACGGACGACTCGAGCACCGCTCCTTCCCCGAGATCGTCGACCTCGTGCGCGAAGGCGATCTGCTCGTTCTGAACGACACACGGGTCTTCCCCGCACGGCTCTTCGGACGCAAGGAGGGAGGGCGGGCAGAGGTCGAGATCCTCCTCGTGCGTCCCCGCGCCGACGTCGAAGCAGGTGCATGGGAAGCGCTGCTGCGCCCGGGGCGACGATTGGCCCCGGGCACTCGCGTTCGGCTCGACGGTGATCTCGTCGTCGTGGTCGGCGAACGCACCGCGGACGGAACGGGTCTCGTCCACTTCGAGGATCCCGACCAGGTCTCCGCCCACTGCCGTGAACACGGCCACGTGCCGCTGCCGCCCTACATCGATCGCGACGACGACACGACCGACCTCGAGCGCTACCAAACGGTTTTCGCGCGGACGGAGGGTTCCGTGGCGGCTCCAACGGCCGGACTGCACTTCGACGACGCGCTGCTGACGCGGATCGACGCGGCCGGGGTCCGGCGCGCGGCGGTCACCTTGCACGTGGGACCGGGCACCTTCCGTCCACTGACGGCCCGCGACCTCGAGGCTGGGCATCTGCACGCCGAGTGGTGCGACGTGGGCGCTGCGACCTGTGATGCGTTGCGGGCGACGCGCGCCCGTGGGGGACGGGTGATCGCAGTCGGCACGACGGCGTGTCGGACGCTCGAGTCCACGCCGACCGATCCCGCGCCCTGGCGTGGAGAGACCGATCTATTCATCCGACCGGGCCACGCCTTTCGCTGGGTCGACGTCCTGATCACCAACTTCCACCTTCCGCGCAGCTCCTTGCTCATGCTGGTCGACGCTCTCACGCCCGGTCGTTGGCGGGCCGCGTATGCGGAGGCGATCGAACGCGAGTATCGCTTCTATAGCTACGGAGACGCGAACTGGATCGAGAGGACGGCGTGAGCGGTTTTTCCTTCGAAGTGCTCGAACGCGACGGTAGAGCGCGTCGCGGTCGACTGCGCACCGACCACGGGACCGTCGAGACGCCGGTCTTCATGCCGGTGGGAACGCAGGCCACGGTCAAGGGACTGCTCCCGGACCAGATCCGCGGGCTCGGTGCGTCGATGATCCTCGCCAACACCTACCATCTCTACCTGCGGCCCGGACACGAGCGCGTGGCTCGTCTCGGTGGTGTGCACGGTTTCTCGACCTGGGACGGCGTGTTGCTGACCGACAGCGGCGGTTTCCAGGTCTTCAGCCTGGGCGATCTGACCACGATCGACGACGACGGCGTATCCTTCCGCAGTCATCTGGACGGTAGTCGGCACCGCTTCACGCCCGAGCATTCGATGGACGTCCAGATCGCGCTCGGTGCAGACGTCGTGATGGCCTTCGACGAATGTCCTGCACTACCCGCTCCCGACGACGCGGTGGTGCGTGCCGTCGATCGGACCTTGCGCTGGGCCGAGCGCTGTCGTGATCACTTCGGACACCGGCGCACTCACGAGCAGGGACACGAACAGGTGCTCTTCGGGATCGTGCAGGGCGGACTTCTGTCCGACGAACGCGCGCGTTGCGCCGAGGGACTCGCGGCCCTCGACCTGCCGGGCTACGCGATCGGCGGCCTGTCGGTGGGCGAGGCCAAAGAGGACATGCACCGCCTCAGTCGATCCACCGCCGGCCTGCTTCCCGAAGACAAGCCGCGCTATCTGATGGGCGTGGGCTATCCCGAGGACATCGTCGCGGCCGTGGGTGGGGGCGTGGACATGTTCGACTGCGTGCTGCCCACGCGTCTGGCCCGGCACGGAACTCTCCTCACCGAGGACGGGCGGATCCACCTGCGCAATGCCCGCTTCGCCGACGACGCGTCGGCGCCCGATCCCGACTGCGACTGCGCGACCTGTGCGCGCTTCTCCCGTGCCTACCTGCGCCATCTGATCATCGCCGGCGAGCTCTTGGGCATGATCCTGTGCACGGTGCACAACGTGCGCTTCTACCTGCGCCTGATGGAGTCGATCCGCGAAGCGATCTCCGAGGGGCGTTTCGAGTCCTTCGCGGCGGATCTGACGGCCCGTCGGATGCGCCCGGCGGCCCGGACACCGAAGGGCCGGCACCGCTGACCGGTCCCACGTCCTTTGGTTGCCGCCCCGTCCCACGCGACCTAGACTCTGGAGCTGTGCCCATTCCCTCGACCACGGAAGCGTCGAAACCATGCTGACTCTCGCGACGATCACCACACCCCTGGCGCCCGCGCTGGCCTTTTCGCCGCCGACCGAGGGTGGAGAGGGCAATCCCTTCATGGGATTGATGCCCCTGATCCTGATCATGGTGATCTTCTACTTCCTGATCATCCGTCCGCAGCAGAAGCGCCAGAAGGAACACCAGAACATGGTGAAGGCGCTCTCGCGTGGCGATCGCGTGCTGACCAATGGCGGCATGTACGCCACGGTGCAGGACGTCCACGACGACAAGCTCGTGGTCGTGATCAGCGACGGCGTGAAGGTCGAGATCGCGAAGAACGCGGTCGCGAACAAGGTGACGCCCCAGGCCAAGAATTCGGCCAAGGACGCGCCCAAGGACAAGTCGAAGGACGACGACAAGAAGTCGAAGAAGTAGCCTTCCACCGCGAAGTGATTCCGATGGACGACGAACTGGAAGTCCTGCTCTACGGCCATCCGATGCTGCGTCGGAAGTGCGCGCCGGTCGAGGTCTTCGACGACGCGCTGCGCGAATTCGTCAAGCGCATGGAGAAGTCCATGTTCGCCGAACGCGGAATCGGTCTCGCCGCACCGCAGGTCGGCGACACGCGCCGCATCTTCCTCGCCGAGGATCAACGTGAGGGCAATTTCCGGGTGATTCCCTTCGTCAACCCGGAGATCACCTTCCAGTCGACCGAGCGTGACAAGTTCAACGAGGGCTGTCTGAGCTTTCCGGAACTCTTCGCCGACGTCGATCGCCCCGTGCGGATCAAGGTCCGCTACCAGGATCTCGAGGGCAACGAACAGGAGCTGGAGGACGACGGTCTGCTCGCGCGCATCGTGCAGCACGAGTTCGATCACCTCGAGGGAACGCTCTTCGTCGACCACCTCTCCATGCTGAAACGAAAGCTCATCGCGAAGAAGCTCAAGGAATTCCAGAGACTCGCACGCGAACAGCAAGAACGCGGCTGATGCGCGCGGTCTTCTGCGGCACTCCCGAGTTCTCCGTGCCCGGCCTCGATGCCATGCTCGACGCCGGGCTCGACGTCCCACTCGTCGTGAGCCAGCCGGATCGTGTTCGCGGGCGTCGACAGGCGCCGACGCCCACACCCGTTCGGGCGCGCGCGCTCGAACGCGGCGTCGAGTCGACCGTGCTCGAGCGGGGAAGAGCGAATCGCGATGAGCTCTACGAGCGCATCCTCGACCTCGAGCCCGACATCGTGGTCGTCGTCGCGTTCGGCCACATCGTGCGCGAACCACTTCTGCACGGCGCCCCCCTCGGTTGCCTGAACGTGCATGCGTCGTTGCTCCCGCGCTGGCGCGGCCCGGCCCCGATCCATACGTCGATACTCGCCGGGGACGAGGAGACGGGCGTGTGCACGATGAAATTGGCAGCGGGTGTCGACACCGGTGACGTCTACGACGTGGCGCGCACGCCGATCGGGATCCACGACACAGCGGGCACCGTCCACGACCGGCTCGCGGAACTCGGCGCGCAGCTGCTCGTCACGACCTTGAAGCGTCTCGAGGCCGGCGACACGTCGTCGACTCCTCAGCCCGACCAGGGTGCGACTCACGCTCCGATGCTCGACAAGCGCGAGGGCAGTGTCGCGTTCGACCGGACCGCGCGTGAGGTCCACGACCGCGTCCGCGGGCTCGACCCCTGGCCTGGCGTGACGGTCACGTCCGGCGACCTGCGATTGAAGATCCGGTCCACCGATCCGCTGCAACTGCCCGCGGGTGCCGCTCCGGGAACCGTCGTGTCGATCGACGGCGACGGAATGCACGTGGCCTGCCTGGAGGGCGTGCTGCGGATCGGAGCCGTGCAGCCGGCGGGGCGCAAGGCGATGAAGCCGATCGACTGCGCCCGCGGCTACGGTCTGACCGAGGGCATGGTGCTCACGCCGACCGACGACTTCTCGCCGGTGGAGCCGCGCACGTGAGCCGCGCACGACCGCAGCGTCGACGTCGTCCGGTCGATCCCGTGCGTCGCGTCGCGGCGGAGATCCTGGACGTCTGGCAACGCGAACATCGTCACGTCGAGGATCTCGTCGACGCTCGCGAACGCGACACCTCGCCGGCCGGCGCCGCCACGTGGACCTATGTGGACCGTCGGCGGCTCCGGGAGATCGTCTACGGCGCCGTGCGTCTGCACGGGCGCTACGACCACGTGATCGCGACGCTGAGCCACGGGGGCAAGGCGCCGCCGCCGCGCGTGCGAGCGATTCTGTGGACCGCGCTGCACGAACTGACCGCGATGCGTTCGCCGGACCACGCGGTCGTGCATCAGGCCGTCGATCTCGCGCACACCCTGCGAAGCGGATGGGCAGCGGGCTGGATCAATGCCTTGCTGCGCCGCGTGGCGAGCGACGGTGTCGAGGGGCTGTTCACGACCCAGACCTCGGACCCGCGGGAATACGCCGCGACCTGGGGAAGCCATCCGCGTTGGATCGTCGACCGATGGGCGGACCTGCTGGGGACCGAGGAGATGCTCGGTCTCTGCGCAGCCGGCAACGAGCGCCCTGCAGTTCACCTTCGGGCCGCCCCTGGTCGGCGCGATGCGTTGCGCGCGGCTCTGGCCCGGAACGAGTGGGAGAGTGCGGACGTTGCCTGGAGTCCGGATGCCCTCGAACTGGTCACGCGCGTTCCGCCGGGCGTCCTGCTCGAGGCCGTCGACGAGTCCTGCGTGGTCCAGGACGCCGCGGCCCAACTCGTTGCACCGCTTCTGGCCGAGGTCATGCCTCCGCGCGCACGGGTTCTGGACCTCTGCGCCGCGCCCGGGGGAAAGGCCGTGCATCTCGCGCAGCGACTGAACCACGCCTCCGCCCCGGCGGACCGTGCAACCGTTGTCGCCGCCGACCTCGCGCCGCGTCGGCTATCGGCGGTCCTCTCCACCTCCAAGCGGCTCGATCTGGGCGACAGGGTCTTCGCCGTCGCTGCCGACGGAGACGCACCTGCCTTTGCGCCGGGCGGCTTCGACGGTGTGCTCGTCGACGCCCCGTGCACGGGTTCCGGCGTCTTCGCGCGCCGCCACGACGCGCGCTGGGTGCGTGATCCCGACGACCTGCGGGAACTCCCCGTGCTCCAGGCCCGTTTGTTGGACGCGGCGCTCGATCTGGTGCGGCCGGGCGGCGTCGTGGTCTACGCGACCTGCTCGCTCGAGCCCGAGGAGAACGACGAAGTGGTGGACACCGTGCTCGCGCGTCGCGACGATGTCGACGAACTCGGGGTCGGCAACGCCGTCGCCGACGAACTCAAGCACGGCGACCGTCTGCAGACCTGGCCCCAGCGCCACGGGCTCGACGGCGCTTTCGCGGCACGCCTGCGTCGCCGGATCGATGTACCGACGGAGGAGATCACGTGAGTCTCGGTCGTTTCTTCACACTGCTGATCGCGCTGGCGATCGCAGGTGTGGTGCTCGTCGGGGTGGCGGATCTCTGGCTGCTTCCGTGGATCATCCATCAGCAGACCGAAGTCCTCGTTCCGGATCTCTCGGGAAACACCTTCGACGAAGCCAGCGCGCAGCTCGAGGACCTGGGCCTGCGCGTG
>JGI12109J20283_10401264_pt1 | contig 12868 bp, 9 predicted proteins | sample ElkSlonscriptome_12_FD_20283 | JGI IMG/M metagenome (IMG submission 20283) | reverse complement strand
AGGCTTCTGTGTCATTCATATCGCTCAGAATATTCACCTGCCCGCCGTCAGCAAGGTACTCGATGCCCTGGATACCTGTCTCGATAAAATGTCAGGTCACTCTGGTGAAGATGGTGTTCATAGTTTTGTCGAGCAGGACGCACGTTTTCATCGTCACATAATTGATTACGCCAATAACGAGAGACTGATCTCCATGTACAATGATATCCGTTACCGCTTTGAAAGAATAACCCTCAGAGTTTTAACCAATCCGGGGAGAATGCAAGGCACCGTCGCCGAACATCGCCGGATTGCCGAAAGGATAGGCGAGGGAAAGGCCTGGGAGGCCTACCAGGCCATCCAGGAGCACCTTCATGAAACCCAGAAGATTATGGAGTTGAAATCGGCTGAAAAGAGATAGTCCTCTGGAGCAATTTTTTTCCTTCTCCCTTCTCCCTTCTCCCTTCTTTTTTCTTCGTGTACAACCTGTCAGATTCCCACTCTTTAATAAAAAAATTCTTCCCTGTGCAATAACGGGAAAAATCTCCAGATACTCTCAAATTTCCGGGAAGTGTTGGCGTCAGGAGCGTGTCGAAGTCGGCAGTCACAGCTTTGATCTCCCGACGGTCAAGATCGACACCGACCAGTCCGCCGCCGGGATGGGAGAGCGTCGGTTTGGCGCGGTCCTCGGTCTTTTTGGTGCGCCTTCTTGGCGACTTCCAGCGAAGGATTATACTGAATCGAATGCTGTGGAAAACACTGCTGGCGACATACTTCCATGTGGTTTTCATACAGCGGGCAGAGTATTGTTATGGTGGAAGGGGAATTTATCCCTGGACAGGAAAGTGCTTTTGCCCCGTGGTGATTTCTGGTGCCTTGCCGCTCTGGCAAAATGAGGACTATTGCCGGGGTGAGGCTGGCATTACCTGTGAGGAAAGAAAATGATCAAAAATCGCAGGAAGAGACGTGTGATAGCGACGGCTGCAGCGCTGATCTCTCTGGTGCTTGTAGTCGGCGCTGTTGTCTGGGTGGTCCAACTCAGCAGAATCGTGGAGACCCGGTTTGACGGCCGGCGCTGGGCGGTACCGGCAGCAGTGTATGCCCGGCCGTTGGAGATATATCCGGGGCTGCAACTTGCGCCCGAGCGATTCGAATGGGAACTGCAGTTGGCCGGTTATCGCCTTGAAGAGCCGGTAACGGCAGCCGGAGGCTATCGCCGAGATGGCGGCAGATTTGAGCTTATCGGCCGTGAATTCACTTTCGCCGACGGTTTCGAAGCGGAGAAACGACTGATGGTGGACTTTAAAAACGGTCGCATCCAGTCTCTTGTACTACAGCCCGAGGGCGGGACAATCGATTTTGTCCGTCTCGATCCAGCCCGTATCGGCAGCTTTCATCCCCTGGTCCATGAAGACAGGATAGTCATTGGCGCCAGCGAGGTGCCTGCGCTTCTCGCCCAGACGCTTATAGCTGTCGAGGACAGAAATTTTTATGGGCACTGGGGCATATCGCCGTCGGGCATGCTCAGGGCCCTGTTGGCCGACATACGTGCTGGCGCGGTCGTTCAGGGCGGCAGCACCTTGACCCAGCAGCTTGTCAAAAACTTCTTCCTGACCCGGGAGCGCTCCATCTCCCGCAAGCTTCGGGAGATGGCGATGGCCCTGATCCTTGAAGCGCAGTATTCCAAGGAGGAAATTCTCACGGCCTACATCAACGAGGTCTTCCTTGGCCAGGATGGAGGGCGGGCCATACACGGTTTCGCCCTCGCCAGTCAGTTTTATTTTCGACGGGATCTCCGTGATATGACCACGGCCCAGATCGCTACCCTTGTCGGAATGGTTAAGGGGCCGTCGCTCTACAACCCCAGGCGCCATCCGCAAAGGGGGTATGACCGCCGGCAGACGGTTCTGCGGATCATGTTTGATCAGGGAGTGATTTCCCAACAGGAATACATCAACGCCACCGATCAGCCGTTAACCGAAGTACAGCCGCAGACCGGCGGCTTTAATCGATTTCCGGCTTTCGTCGAGCTGGTGCGGCGCCAACTTGAAAAGGAGTACCGACCGGAGGATCTCAGAAAACAGGGGCTGCACATATTTACAAGCCTCAATCCCTGGGTTCAGCAAAGTGCGGAGAAGCAGCTTGCGGCTACGCTGCAGGAGCTTGATGCCGGCCACAAAGAGGCAGCCATCGAGGCTGCGGCGGTGATCACCGCCCATCAAACCGGGGAGGTGCTGGCCGTGATTGGCGGCAGAAAGGCGCGGCAACCAGGGTTCAATCGTGCCCTCGACGCCTCTCGCTCCATCGGTTCGCTGATCAAGCCAGCCATTTATCTTGCCGCTCTCGAAAAAGGCTATACCCTGGCAACCCCTCTGGAGGACCGGGCGGTCGTTGTCGACCAGGATAACGGCGGCTGGCGGCCGCAAAATTACGACCACCAGGAGCATGGACGAGTGGGGCTCTACCAGGCACTGGCACACTCCTACAATCTGGCGACGGTGAGGCTCGGTCTCGAAGTCGGTATAGAAAACGTGCTGTCAACACTTACCAGACTCGGTCATGAGCCAAAGGTTGAAGCCTATCCCTCGGTACTGTTGGGCGCCGTTGCCATGTCGCCGCTGGAGGTTGCCAGGATCTACCAGACCATTGCCTCGGCGGGGTTCTCTCTGCCGCTGCGATCAATCCGGGAGGTGACGGCGAGCGACGGCACTCTGCTCAGACGCTATGCCCTCGAAGTAGAGCAACGTTTTTCATCGGTACCGGTGTATCTTCTCCATCATGCCTTGACCCGGGTCATGTCCGAGGGTACCGCGCGGGTCGCTGCCGTAGAGAAGAAGCATTTCGCCGGTAAAACGGGGACCACCAATGAGAAGAGGGACAGCTGGTTCGCCGGATACGGAGGCAAGCATCTGGCGGTGGTCTGGCTTGGCAACGATGATAACTATCCCATTCCATACTCAGGGTCCGGCGGAGCCCTGCCGGTGTGGGCGGCAATCATGGAAGCGCTGCAAGAAGAATCTGCCGCCATGGTTGAACCGCCTGAGATCGAGTGGCAAAGAATAGACCCGGAGAGTTTGCGGCCCGCCACCATATTTAACCGAGGCGGTACGCTTCTGCCCTTTCCCTCCGCCGCTGCGCCAGGGCGGCAGGGACCCTTTGACCGAGAAATGCGTGCACTTGAAAACGCGGTAGAAGGTATCCTCCAGCGAGTGGATGAGGCGATGAAATAAAATATTCTCACTACCTAACTCGTAAGGTTTGGTATGTGTGTACCACCTAATTTCAACGAACAGCGGATCGGAAGAAATCTTTTCACGGAACGCCATGAACCTATCTCCGTGGCCCCACAGCCGGCGTCCGGACTGCTGGACACCCGAGAAAGGACCTGTCCCGACCCTTTTTGAGAAGTTCAGGCTGGTGTGAACGATACGTGCATCTCTGGTGGTTATCACATTTGTTCCGGTACCACCCGGGCGTTGCCAGGCCAAATGTATCGACTACCTAAAAAAACACAAATACAATCTCTTGTTGATTTGGTATTTGCGAGAGAACACAAAGAGGTGAGAAGATGATTGTCCTACGGGAAGAGAGACAGAGAGGTCCGCAGAACTGGCGCAGTGCTCTTGGCATTTTGCTGATGGCGCTTGTCCTGCTGCAGGGCTGTGCAGGCCGCCCTTCATATGAACCCTCGATAGATTCCGGAGTGCAGGAGAGAGCGGAAGTCGATCCCTTTGCGGGAGAGGGACCGGCCGCCTCTCTCTACCTCCAGTCCCGGCAGGCCCTGGAGGCAGGCGACAGCCAGCGGGCGGAGATGATCCTGGAGAGGGCTTTGCGCATAGAGCCAGCAAATCCTCTCTACTGGCATACCAAGGCCCGGTTGCGTTTTCAACAGGGCGACTATCCCCAGGCTATCGAGCTGTGCCGTAAGTCAAACAGCCTGACCGGCAGCAACCGGCGGCTCAGGGCGAAGAACGATCACCTCATCGAGCAGGCCAGAGAGCAGATGTGAGCAGCATTCCACATTAATGCAGCTATATCAATATACCGGTTGGTCGAGTATGTTGAGAGGCAGGGCGGTTTTTTTGATCACGGTGCGCAGGGCGAAGGAGGTGTGGACCCGCTGCACTCCGGGAAGGTTGGTAAGCCTGGCGTGCAGCCGTTTGTAATGGGTATTGTCGCGGCAGATGACCCGCAGAATATAATCGGCGTCGCCTGAGAGCAGATGGCATTCCATTACCTCCTCGATGTTAATCACCTTTTTCTCGAAGGCCTCGAGTCTTTCCCGCTGCTGTCCTTCGAGCGTAACCCGGACGAAGGCGTCACCGGCAATCCCCAGGGCATCGTGATCCAGCAGAAGAGCGAAGCGTTCGAAAAGGCCGCTTTTTTCCAGTATCTTCACCCGGCGAAGACAGGCAGACTCAGAGAGACCGACCTTGTCGGCCAACTCGACATTGGAGAGCTTGCCGTTATGCTGGAGAACAGACAGGATAGCCCTGTCAATGTCATCGAGGCGGAGTTTCGGTGGATTCTGCACATTGCACCCCAGAGAGAAGAATTATCTGCAATTAGGTAGCCCAGAATGGCTCAATTTGCAATGTAATTTCAGCATCTCTTTGTAGTGTAGGCGATACTCGGTGAAAAGGGCCGGCAACCATTACCAGGGAGGTGTTCAATGATCGTAGGAATATTGAAAGAGATAAAAGCTGAGGAGAACCGGGTTTGTATGACACCGGCAGGTGTGGAAATTCTGGCCGCAGGCGGCCACCAGGTGCTGGTGGAAACATCAGCCGGTACTGGATCGGGATTTGACGATGAAAAGTACGTTTCCGCCGGAGCTTCTATTGCCGGCACGGCCGCCGAGGTCTATGAGCGCTGCGACATGGTCATGCATGTCAAGGAACCGCAGCCTCAGGAATATAAATTGATTCGTGAGAACCAGATCGTTTTCACCTATTTTCATTTCGCTGCCTCCGAAGAACTTACCCAAGCCATGGTAGATCGGAAAGCCGTCTGCATCGCCTATGAAACCATAAAAGAGCAAGACGGCACGCTGCCGCTTTTGACGCCGATGAGCGAAGTCGCCGGACGCATGGCCATCCAGCAGGCGGCCAAATATATCGAGCGGACCAGCGGCGGCCGGGGACTGCTTCTCGGCGGCGTTCCCGGGGTTGATCCGGCCACTGTCATGGTCATCGGTGGAGGCGTGGTCGGCACTCATGCAGCACAGATGGCCTGCGGGCTTGGAGCCAGAGTCTATTTGCTTGACACCAGTCTGCCGAGATTGCGCTATCTCGCGGAAGTAATGCCAAAAAACTGTGTTCCCCTGGTGTCTTCGCCGGCCAAAATCCGCGAGCTGGCACAGGAGGCGGATGTGGTTGTCGGTGCCGTTCTGCTGCACGGAGCCAAGGCGCCGAAGCTCATAACCAGGGATATGCTCGGCAGTATGAAAAAGGGTGCCGTCATTGTCGATGTGGCCATTGACCAGGGCGGTTGTTTCGAGACTTCGAAACCGACGACGCATTCGCAGCCCGTCTACGAAATTGACGGCGTCATCCATTATTGTGTGGCCAATATGCCGGGGGCTGTACCGCTGACCTCGACGATGGCCCTGACCAATGCCACCCTCCCCTATGCCCTTTCCCTGGCCAACAAAGGCTGGCGACAGTGTGCACGGGAAAATCAGGCGATGCTGGAGGGTCTCAACATCGTCGGCGGAAAAATCACCTACCGAGGTGTTGCCGAGGCTTTTGCCATGGACTACACGCCGGCTGCTGAACTTCTCGAGAAGTAAGAGGCCGACGTCGCCATGAGACCCGGCGGAAAAAGTAGGGCGCTGGCAGCAAAAAAGCATTGACAGGCGGTATGCAAAAAATGTATCCAGATACGCATCCAGGGTGTTTACCCACGGATGCTGAAGATACTGGGTTAATTAACTCAAACTCTCAGTACCTCTAGTGGATATGGAGTGCACTCCCCCATTCCCCGCACTCCATATCCGCCCTCTTCAATCCGGTCTTCTGCTGTGTCCTGAAAAGGAAAAGGCACAGGTCACCGAGGGGTTCCTTCATCGGTGAGCCTGAAAAGGGCCAAGGCTGCGTGCTGAAATGATGACAGAGCACTATCTCGGGCAGTTCATAACTATTATGGTGGTGCATCTGTTGGCGGTGGCCAGCCCCGGACCTGATTTCGCCGTGGTTGTCAAACAAAGCATAACCCACGGCAGGACAACCGCTCTATGGACCAGCCTGGGGGTCGGTACCGGCATTTTTCTCCATGTCCTCTATTCACTTTTGGGAATCGGGGTAATCATCTCCCAGTCTCTGCTCGCTTTTACGGTGATGAAATTTCTTGGGGCGGCCTATCTCATCTTTATAGGCTGGAAGGCTATACGAACCAGGCCTGCCGGGGGGGGAATCTTTTCTCCGTCTGGAATATCAAGGCCTTCTGCTTTCAGGGCATATTGGACAGGGTTTCTCACCAACGGACTTAATCCCAAAGCGACACTGTTTTTCCTCTCGCTCTTCACCGTCGTCATTGCCGCTGACACTCCGGTGGCGGTGCAGGCCGCCTATGGAGTCTATATGGCCTTTGCCACTGCTCTATGGTTCAGTATCATCTCGTTGTTGTTCGGCAGTTCCAGCGTGCGCAGGCTTTTTACCCGTATCGGTCACTGGTTCGAGAGGATGATGGGCGTAGCCCTGCTGGGGCTGGGGGTGAAACTGCTGGTTACCACGCATAAATAAGACATAAACCTTTTGTGCCCGCCCGCGGCACGGGAAAAACCCATCCGCTGTCGCTTCCGCATCATTTGCCGATTATCGATGCTATCACCTGCAGGTGCATAGCTGTTTCTGAATTTCGGAGATATGCTGAGATTCGAGAAAAGACCTACCCCGATCCTTCCTGAGAAGTTCAAGCTGATGTGAACGATACGTGTATTTCTGGTAGTCATCACATTTGACCCGGCACCACCGGATGGTTCTCTGATTACCCATGAGTTTCAGCCACTCTCATGCTGGTGCTCTGGAGGTGCATGGACGGGAAACTGAGTTTCGTCTGTAATCAGAAACGGTTATCAAAAAGTCATATTATCCCAAAGCGTTCTGTGCTACCCTTAGATGATGTCATGCGGATAAAGTCGAGGGGGCCCCGACAAACTCCTCGCGCTTTGCTGGTGAGACTAACATCACTCAACCCAGAACAGTGCATGAGTTTGGAAAATGAGCAAAAAATGAAGAACATGTCCATTTCACTCTGGTGACATATTCAGGCTAAGGATTTGGACCAATCGTCCGTGCGGCCACTGGGAGGCGACTTTTTTTGGAAAAGGAAATACTTGAAAAACTGCTCTCCGACTTTGTCGAAAATCCCGGTTATCTCTTGAAAACCGGTTGGCTCAGATCGATGCAGGCCGGTGAAGCCGTCGATGCCGGCGGGGATCCGATTCCCTGGCTGACCTATCCGGCAATCGATTTTTTGGAAGCCAGGATTCATTCGCGGATGACGGTCTTTGAGTATGGCAGCGGCAATTCCACTTTCTGGTGGAGCAGCCGGGTGTCATCGCTGATCAGCTGCGAGCATGACAAGGAATTTTACGCCGATCTCCAGAGTAAGGTCGCCGCCAATACCACCTATCTCTTGCGTCGCGCCAAGGGGGGCAGCAGAGAGTATGTCCAAGAGATCATCAAATACAGAGACATCTTCGACATCATTGTCCTCGATGGCCGTCAACGGGTAGAATGCGCCGCAAATTGTCTGGCCGCTCTCCATGCCGACGGGGTCATTGTCTGGGACAACAGCGATCGTCAGGAGTATCGACCAGGGTTTGATTTCCTGGTCAAGGCCGGCTTCAGACGCCTCGACTTCTGGGGCATGGGGGCACTGGCCACGCGTCGCTGGAACACCTCGATTTTCTATCGGCCGCACAACTGCCTGGGCATCTGAACCCGTTTTGGCACGAAAAAGAGATGTATCCTCAGATAACCGCTGTCGGCGACATGTATTCATTCTGCTGTTTGGAAAATCATCGGCTGATAACCGACTCCCCGGTCTCTGCCCTCCAGAACAGATTCGACGGCAAGACCACCTATAAACGCAAAGATCACCACAGACGTAGACAGACACGTCGGGGCATTAAACCTCTTTAAAAGAGACACATCATCTTTTTCCTTCGGCGAGGCAGGTGTCGCGCATCCATGTCAGGATCAGCACGAAGCCACCGGAAGGTCTGTGGCGGCCACCTATAGAAGCGACTGCCCGGCGCTACATTTCCAATGTCGTACCTGCAGAAGAGCACTGTGGATCCCAGTTCGAGACCGAGGTTGAAAAGCTAAAAGGATGGATTGAGGGTTGAAAAGGAAGTTCCGGCAGATAACTATTTCTGCTCACCCCGATGTACAGCGCCTCCTGCAAGTGGATAAACTGAGTTTCAGGGGACCCGGATAAACATTTTTTAAAGAGTGACCAGGAGCAGACGGCAAGAGGAGAAACTGACTCGTGCCGTCTGCATTTCAGCGCATTCCGAATCAGGGTGTTTGGATTCTGTCGCTTGTCATGACGATGGCAGAGTGTTCCGAGAAAGCATCGTAGTAGGAGACAAATCTCTCAATTTCCGCGGCCTGTTGTTGTCTGAGGTTGCGTGCCCAGCGAAATCCGATGGGCTGGTAGTAGAGCTCTGCTGTAATAGTGTATGGTCCGTTGATTCCATTTTCCTGGATACGATAGTCGATGAGATCTTCGCCGCCGACAAAATCGGCATCGTTGCGCGCACGGCCGTAAACGGCGATATCCTTTTCCGCTGTGTCTTTATCGAATCCCATGGGCAGGATGCGGTTGTCTTTGATATAGCCGACGGCTGAGAGAAGGCCGGTGGTGACATTACCCTGGGCATCGACCAGAATCGGCTCGTAAATCTGCACCTGATCGGCCGAGTATATGGTGGTGTAATGGGGTTCGAACGTCCCGGGGTCGCGGTCATTGTCGTTTCCTTGGATGGATCCGTCTTTGTTCGGTAGGCCAGAGGAGAAGATTGCTTCGCCATCGGCGTCGGTAACCTCAAGATGCAGCCATGTTCTGCGCGAAGGATAAGCCGTGGGCAGCTTATGGCCGGCCATATTGGTGATTCTTACTCTAATCACCAAGCCTTCTTCAGTACGTTCGACCTCATGGATTTCGACTCCAGCCGCATCGTCCGTCAGGTTTTTCAGGGTTTCCTGGGCGGCGAGAATGAGGTCCTGGGAAGGAACCGTAACGCCTAGTTCCGCCCGGTTGGCATTAAAAATCCGCGGCATGAGGAAGTTGCCGCCCCGGAAAACATGCCTGGAAAAATTTTGTCGCGGCTGGCCGAGCACGGCGCTTATATTCATGGGGTGGTCAAGCTGTGGCATATGACAGCTCTGACAGGACCGGGACTGATAAAAAGCGCTGTGACGCCATTCCAGATAGGGTACCTGTTCCGGCAGTTCGCCCGTAATCTCACCGTCCGGTCCCCGGGCCTGAGTATAAAGGGTGTGACAGGAGCCGCACAGGGATGAATCCTGCACATGCTCACTCTTGTTTGGTACCAGTTGTGTGGCTGAACGCATGACCCGTGTGCGCCCCTCATCGACCGTGTAGGGACCAAAGGCCGGTCGCTTGCCGGGTGCGCCTGTGGTATTGACGACAAAGCCGGCAGTAAAGCTCGCTTCGGAACCGAGGTGGTCGGCCTGGATCTGGTGGCACATGCTGCATGACACACCGTCTTTGGCCAGTAAACTCGTCTGTCCGCCGGCCTGCAGCAACGGCAGATGGGCAAAAACCTCGCCAAGAGAGCCTCTGGTCTTGGCCGTGTAGCGGGACATGGGCATATGACAGGCAGAACATTCATCTTCGATATGCTTTTTTACCTGCGGATGGTCCAGGCTTTCCCGACGGACCGAGGCTTGCCAATAGGGATCCTTGGCTGCATGCGCCATCATTGACGACTGCCAATTGGAACCAATGGACACGTCTTGGCCGGCGGACGTTATCAGGCCGTTATGGCAGGCGAGGCATTTATCGGAGAGAACGAACAGCGATGCTGCAGGTTGAGCAGACTCTGCTGTTTGAGTGTTCGAGAGTATCAAGGTGAATGTGACAAGTACTAGTATATATCGCATTGTGACCTCCTACCAGCCGGCAATAAATGGTCCGTCGAACCAGTCCCATAACAGGTAGACCATATAGACCGTTTCACGGGTGTCAGTGTCGTTGAGAGGAATACGGGCACCGGCGCAGAGCCGGACATGTTGCCTGTGATTGAGTGTTACCTGGAGTTGGGGGACGATATCCCAGTTGGTGTCGGCCTCGGAAACCAGTTCCCGCGATCCGAGAATTTCCACCATCGGCGACCATCTGCGTCCATATTCGCCGACGTAGATGGCTTTGCCGAAGGCTGCTCGCCAGAAGGCCTCTTCGTTGGCCTCATCATCGTCGTATGGCAGGCCGGCTCCAACCTGGAACTGAGCGAAAAACCCTGCCGGCAGAATCTGGCCGTAGGCGATATAGGGTTCGAAAACGGTGGTTCCGGAACCGAAGCCCTCCTCTTCGTCACCGGTGGCCAGGAGAATCTCGCCGCCAACGCTAAGTATGGAACCTTTTTCCAGACTGTGGTAGACCACCCTCTTGACACCAAGTCCTATGTCTCCGAGGTTCGAAGTCCATTCGGTGCCGCCGTTCTCGTCGTTTTCACGCCAGCCGAAAGGCACCACAAGTTCAAATTGATTGCGGGATCCGAACCGCTGTTCGTAGATAATCTCGCTGGTGATAACATCGAGCCCCTCGGTGTTGACCGAGGTGGAGAGTACCAGCTCGTCTTCCGGATAGGCCTTGGTCGTCACCAGTGGCCGCGGCAGGTTCAACTCCCCCCGGGGCCAGTTTTTATTTTTGCAGAAGCTCCGGATATAGTCGAGGATCCTTTCTATCTGCTGTTTGCTGAGAGCCTCGCCGAAGGACGGCATGAGTCTGGAAAAGCCGCGGGCCGGTCCGCCGACCACAGCTACATACATCCAGTCGAGATTGGCCTCGCGGCTGGCGAAGTTGCAGTCGCTGAAATCAGGTACAGGTACATTGAAGCCCAATTTTTCAGAGGGTACGCCGGTGCCATCGGCGCCATGGCAGGCGGCGCAGGCCTGGCTGTAAAGGGCTTGGCCAGATTGGGGAGGTGGCTTGGCGGCTTGGCTGGACGCTGGAAGAATACAGGCCGCAAACACTATACAGAACAGAAAAATAGTTGGCAGGTAAGGGGGCTTCTTCATAGATTGGTTCTCCTCTCATCCTGGTGGTTTGTTTGCTGTTTCCCGGCCAATTATGCAGTGAGAATCAACCGCTGAGAACAGCACCGCCGGCGATCGATGCGAAAGATACTGAGGTGATCGATAGTGGTTTCGTACTGGCTGACCGCCGGACCGCCGCACAATGTGCGACTGGTAATGCAAAGGATGTGCCAGCTTTGGCCGTGGTGGGAGGGGTAAAATCTTGAACGATTTGGGGTGGCAGGGAGAAATACTCCCCGATGACTAACTCATGCCTCAGGGAGGATCAGGAAATGACTATCTCATTACCCCTGCCGCCGGCTGAGTTGCTGCGAATACACGCTAAACAGAAATACTCGCCTCTTTCCGGTGATCCCGGAGAGTGTCGTGTAAAACTGGATTTTTATCGTCCAATCAGCTCCCGGAGTTTCACTGGGTAGATGTATTCCCGCTCGCGGCGCCCATCAATCGCGGTGTTGCCGGCAGCCCGTCTCCCGGGTGAAAAACAACAGCACCAGAGAGAGGCAGAGCCAGGCAAGCATAAGCAAGAAGCTGCTGCGGTAGGAAGCGGCTGTGTAGATCGGCACACCGCCTGCCATCTGGCCGCGCCAAAGGTGGTCCAGAATCCAGCCGCTGGCGGGCTGCAGCACCATGGGGCCAGTCATGACGCCCATATTGACCACTCCGGAAACCGTGCCGGCAAGTCGAAGTGGTACCGATTCCTTGGCGTAGGCAAAGCTTAGGATCATCGATCCGGAGGCGAAGCCGGTGATGAGAAGGATGAGAACCAGCAGCATGGGCGGCAGCCCTTGAGCGCAGATTATGATTGACCATCCTGCCAGGGCCGTGCCACAGCCGGCGATATAGAGGGTTTTGCGATTTCTCAGTCTGTCGGAGAGCCAGCCGAAGACGGGTCCGCCTACAGCCCAGGCCACCAGCAGGGTCGAGGTCAGCGCCGCCGCCCGCGCCGGCGACAGGTCATGTACCGTCGTCAGATAGGGAACCCCCCAGAGGCCGGAGAAGGTAAGAATGCAGCCGACAATTCCTGCGGGTATGAAAAAAAGCAGCAGGGTATTTCTATAACTGAGCACCTGGAAAATATCGACGATGCGCGTTTTCTGCGGTGCGTTCGACTTTTCCCGAAGACCTGTGAAATCACGAAAACCTTTGTCATGGGGATAATCCCTGACGAAGATCCAGCTGCCAAAGGCTGTTGCCAGGGCGATAAGGGCAGAAAAGAGCATAACGCTGCGCCAGCCGAAGAGGTCGACCAAAAGGCGCAGAGGTGTACCTGCACAGACGGCACCGACGACGCCGCAGAACAACGCCAGGCCTGATACCATGGCGAAGCGGGAGGGGGTGAACCAGTTTGCCGCCACCTTGAGCAGACAGACGAAAGCGACGGCAACGGAGCCGCCAATGAGCGTTCTACCAAAGGCGGCGGCAGCCATGGTGGGAGCCAGTGCAAAGATAACCGAGCCAAGGGCTGCCACCAGAGCACCCATGCTCAGCAGCAGACGCGGGCCGAGGCGGTCGGCAAGAATTCCGGTGGGAATCTGCATGGCGACGTAGCTGTAAAAATAGACGGCGGAGAGATTACCAAGAGCAGCTGCGCCGAG
>JGI12109J20283_10291405_pt1 | contig 12868 bp, 11 predicted proteins | sample ElkSlonscriptome_12_FD_20283 | JGI IMG/M metagenome (IMG submission 20283) | reverse complement strand
ATGAACAGATTGGCACGCATTGCCGGCTTCGGTCGGGAGCACGAAGAGGAACAGCCGGCCGCTGTCGCCGCTGAGGCCCATGTGCCGCTCGAGCACATGGAGGCTGAGGAGCTGCGTGAGCCCATCATTGCGGCGCTCCGCGGCGTGCACGATCCGGAGATTCCGGTCAACATCTACGACCTCGGCTTGATCTACAAGATCGACATCTCGCCGGAAGGCGATGTCGCCATCGACATGACCCTGACGGCGCCGGCCTGTCCGGTGGCCGGGATGATGCCGCTGATGGTCAAGGATGCCGTGGCCAGCGTCGAGGGCGTAGGGCAGATCGAGGTCGAGATGGTCTGGGACCCGCCATGGTCGCCAGAATGCATGTCGGAAGAGGCGCGACTCGACCTGGGAATGATGTAAGGCGGTGGTCGCGGGGCCGTTCGCCCTGTGCTCATCGCTGAGAAGTCGTTGAGGCACAGTGCAACAGCCACATCAACAGGCCCCTGCAACCCCCCTCGCCCCAACCCCGCGCCGCGGGGATTGCGGACAAGTCGTGCTTGTTGTTCTGGAACCCTTCCCGACACACCGGAAGACGACGCAACTCCGAACGAAATCACTGTCGGCAAGGCCTTCAGAAAACGGCACACCCCTTCACGCCGGCAGGACTGCAGGGACCGTTCCTTCCGCGATGAGCCTCTCGAACGGGTCCGGCGCTGCGCGTGAATGCCCGGCTTCGCGCAGCCGTGTGAGGTAGTTCTGCCACAACGGTTGCCAGGCGCGACCGAGCTTGTAGAGATACCCCCAATCGTAGAGGCCCGAGTCGTGGCCATCGTCGAAGCAGAGTTTCACGGCATAATTGCCGATCTGGCGGATGTCGGTAATGTTGACGCGCTCCTTATCGACCTGCAGGCGCGCCTGATCGGGGCTGTGTCCTCTCACCTCGGCTGAGGGGGAGTAGACGCGTAGGTACTCACAGGGCAGACGAAACTCGGCGCCGTCCTCGAAGGCGAGCACGAGGATGTGGCTACCCTTGTGCAGCCTGATCTCGGTGGGCGAGGGGTTTGGGTTCATGCCAGCGAACCTCGGTGCAGAGGAAGATGCCGACTGTATAGGGGCGACCCGGCGCAACATCGAGTGCGCTGGCGAGGCCTCGGGGAATCTTGACCGGACTTGTGCCGCTCAGACCACGCCGTCGGCCATGACCGGGGCCGAAATTGGAGACTCGGGCCACCCTTGGGTATGGCGCAGAATCAGATCGGCGAGCATCTCCATGTGGGGTGTCGTGTCGTTCAGGCAGGGAATGTAGCCGTATTCCTTCCCACCCGCGGCGAGAAAGTATTTGCGATTCTCCTCGCCGATCTCCTCGATGGTCTCGAGACAATCGGCGGCGAAGCCCGGGCAGACCACCTGCACGGATGCGATGCCGGCCTCGCCCCAGGCCTTGAGCGTCTCGTCGGTATAGGGCGTCAGCCATTCCTTGTTGCCAACCCGCGATTGGAAGGTGAGCTGCCAGCGGTCACGCGCCAGGCCAAGTCCCTCACTGACGAGCCGCGCGGTCTTGTGGCACTGGCAGTGATAGGGGTCGCCGTTGAGAAAATAGTCCTTCGGAATCCCGTGGAAGGAGAACATCAGGCGTTGCGGCTCGCCGTGCTCGGCCCAGTAGGTGCGGATCCTCTGGATCAAGGCATCAATGTAGGCCGGCTCGTCGTGGTACTGATTGACGAAGCGTACTTCCGGAAGCCACCGCCAAGTGGCCAAGGCGCGGGTCACGGCGTCGAAGGTGGAGCCGGTCGTCGTCCCTGAATACTGCGGGTAGAGCGGCAGTACCAACAGGCGCCGGATATTGCTGTCGCGGAGCTTGTCGAGCGCCGAGACGATCGACGGATTGCCGTAGCGCATGCCAAGCTCGACCCGTACGGCGCCGACAAGGCGTTCGACGAGGCGTTGCTGCAAGGCCTCCGCCTGCTTCTGAGAAATCGTCAGCAATGGCGAACCCTGCTCGGTCCAGACCGATTGATAGGCGCGGGCCGAGCGCGCCGGGCGCACGCGCAGGATGAAACCGTGCAGGATCAGCCACCAGAGGGATCGCGGCGCCTCGATCACGCGCGGATCGGCGAGGAACTCTGCGAGGTAGCGGCGCACTGCTGGCTTCGTCGGCGCGTCCGGCGTGCCGAGGTTGATCAAGAGCACGCCGAGCGGGTGCGCCGTGTCATGCGTGAAGCCGACGACGTTCTGGAACTTCATGTGGCTTGATTCTCGCGTGACTTGATCGTCTGCATCCTATTCCGGCTCGCGCCTCGTGGGCGTGCAGCACCGGCGTCATCTGCCGGCGCCCAGATGCCGACAGCCCGGGCCGGCCTCGCGCTCGCCATTTCCGCGCCACCGCGGGTGCGGCCAGCGGGGCCGCGCTCGCGTTCAGGCAATTCTACGTGTCGCGCGGGGGATTGTCAGGCAGTTGGGCCGCCGTCGGTGCGCGGCGCCTGCAGACGTCTCGCTCCATCCGCTAGCCGTTGGCCTGATCCATCAGCACTTGATAGAGGCTGCGGAAGCGGGCGGTATCGGGAACGACGAACAGTGGGTCGCTGGTGCTCGGGGCGATGTCCTCGATCGCCATCCAATCCGCCTCGGAGAGGTGCTGCCTTGCCAAAGGGAAGGCCTCGCGCTCCTCTAAGTCCATGTGCTGACGCAAGGCGGCGATCAGCTCACGGCCCTGGATTTCAACCTCGTCACGCCGCAGGACCTCCTCGTGGACGATACCTTCCAGCGACTCGCGAAAGCGCCGGTTCATCTGTCCGAGCCGCTGGTGTTGCTGGCCAAGCGTGTCGAGCAGTGCGTTCTTGCCGACGCCAGCGGCGCGCAGGCGGTCGAAGATCAGGTCCTCGGTCCTGTGGTGGACCTGGTCGGCATAGAGCTCCATGTACTCGAGCATCTCGCACATCAGGTCGAAGTCCGGCTCCGTCCCCTCGCTGAAACGATTGAGCAGTCGTTCGAACATGTCGAGCAGGCGAGCCAAGCGGTGGTGTTCCTGGCCGAGACGATGGATCAGCTGGTTCATAAAACCTCCTCGCGCGGCGTCACGATGTGATGATCTCTCGCAAGCGCGGCTGGCCCGCGGCGCTGGGGCCGGCAGCCGGGGACCGAAATGCCATGCTCCTTAGTATGACACCGAGGAGCCGGTTTCCAAACGCGCGTCCTCTGGCATACCGGGCAATGCACTTCGGATCTCAGTTGCTTAGCCGCGACGCCAAGCGGTCCAGCCAGGGGCGCAGATAGCGCCAAACTGGCCCTTCAGGTGGGCTGGCACCCGTGAGGACGTAGCTCAGCACGTGCGGGTTCTGCAGCGTCCAACCCATCCAGCCCTGGGCATGCTCGCGTCCACAGAGCAGCAGCTGGTCGCCGCATTGGAGCAGCAGGTCTGGCTCGGGCAGCATTCGATGCTGCTCCCCGCGCAAATGAAGCAAAGGAATGATCGGCAGACTCGTGGCCCGATCATGGGGATGGGCGAGCAGGCTGGCGAGTGATATCGGGACCTCCTCGTCGAGGGCGGCGCAGACTGCATGCGCCTGATCGGCATCGATCTGGACCTCCCAGACAGCGAGGGTGCGTTTCTCGGCGAGCTCGTAGATGCGGGTCAGCAGGTGCTCCGCCCAGGCCTCACCCTGATCGCGGGCACGCTGGCGGAAGACGCCCAACAGCGGGGTCGCGAGCAGTAGCTGGATGCTTCCGGCGACGACCGTGCTTGGGTGCATGATGATGTCGGCCTCGACCGCGCAAAAGAGGCCGTGGTTGTCCGAGTGGTTTTCGCGGGCGACGACGAACAGCCCCTGATTGAGCTCGCGCGCCGTCATGATGATGGATAGATTGTTGGCGTCGTCGTTGGTCCCGGCCACCAGGCCGACGGCTTCTGTGACACCGGCCTCTTCCAGGGTGTGGGCCTCGGTGCCGGGCCCGACGACGAGCTCGGCCCCATGCGGCTTGCCGGTGCGCTGCGGGTTGGCCTCGATGACGGCGAACTCCAAGTCTTGATCGGCCAGCTCTCTGTGCAAGGCTCGTCCGAAGCGACCGTAGCCGCAGAGGATCCAGCGGCCGCCCGGGGGCGGTGGGCGCGAAGCCGGCGGCGAGTGCCGTGACTCCGCCGTTAGCCATTCGAAGAGCCGCGTCAGCTCGGGCGAACGGATTGCGGTCGCCAAGTAGAGGGCAAAGGTGGCGAAGGGGTCATAGACGCGATCGGTCCCAAAGGAGGCCATGTTGGCCTCGATCGCGAGGGAGTCGGCGCGACAGATCACCTTGAGCTCGGGATGCAACAGCTTGGCCGTAATGGCGATCTTCAGATTGGCCGCATTGACGTTGGTGAGGGCGGCGACGCCCGCGCAGAGCTCGTGACCCAGGCCTGCATCGAGGAGATTGGCCGGGCGCCGCGCATCGGCCACTAGCGCCGGCACGAATTCGCGCAAATTCTCGAGCTTCAATAGGGCGATGCGCTCAGGATTGATGTCGATCGCGACGGCCCGCTGGCCGCGCTCGGTGAGCGCGCGCACGAGTGCGCTGCCGGTCTCGCCGTAGCCGCAGATCAGATAGAAACGCTCGCCCAGGCGGCGGACTCGGCCGGCGAAGCGCCGTTCGGCCATGGCCCGCTGAAAGGTCTTGTCCTGCAGCAGCGCGATCAGGGTGCCGGCCGAATAGAGCCAAACGCTCACGGTGAGGAAGATGCAAAGGCTGGCCCAGAGACGCTGCGCATCAGTGAAGGCGTAGGGGATTTCCCCAAAGCCGATGGTCGTCGACATGAAGCCGACGAAATAGAAGGCGTGAAAGAAGCTCATGCGCCAGGGCTCGCCGGCGTCGTCCTGGCCCGGTATCAGTACGAAGCCGGTGATGGCGACCGAGTAAGCCAGAATGAGCGCCAGCAGCGGTGTGCGCATCCGGCGAAAGACGAGGAAGACAATGTGGTCCACGGTCGGCGTTGCCTTCGGTTGGACGTTTACGATGAAATTCGCGCAGCGCGTTCGCTCCCTCGCCCTCCGGGAGAGGGTTGGGGTGAGGGAAGGATCAGGGGCGAGACGACATTTCATCGTCCGGGGTGGCTCGGCTCGCCCCATGATCGTTAGCAAGGGTTCAGGAACAACTCGCACATTTCGCCCGAGAGGCCCTCGCCCCAGCGTGGGGTTGGGGTGAGGGGAGAAGGTCGCGGCAGCCCGTTGAGGTTGTTGCACTGTGCTTCATTCCCACGAAGCGAATATCGGCCCAGCGCGGAGGAGACGCGACGACTGACGTCTCGGGCGCTATCAGGTGGCGAGAATCCATTCCTCGACCCCAGCGATACGGGAATAGTCGACACCGATGTAACGAGCGAGGGCCGGAATCAGGGGGTTGCTCATGCGGGGGTGATCTCACGCCGGGGCTTCGTCAACGACCGTGACGAGCAGCCGCGGCCGAACGAGCGCCACGACCATCGACCGGCCTCCTGCCACAGGCAAGATTGGTCCGCGCGACCGATACCCAAGCGCGCTAGCGGCGCACCGCTCTTACACCAGCCGCGAGTTGCGCGCCCTCAGTCGGGTTCGCCGGGCCGCTTCAGGAAGATCAGGGCGAAGGCGCCACGCTGATAGCGTTCCTCCATCTCGAGGTGGGGGAACTCCTTGGTCAGGTCCGCGGCCTTGTCGATACGCAGAAAGACGAGGTCACCCGCGCGGGGCGAGCGATCGGCGACGGAGGCACCCAGGTACAGGTCGAAGCCGGGTCTCGAGGTGCGATAGACGACGGTCGGCAGGCCGGATTCCTTGGCAAGCAGGGCGGCTTCTTTGACCGGTGCCTGCACGGCGTCGTGGAATCTCGGCATCAGAACGCCGTTGAACAGGATCGCCTGCAGAAGACCGACCACAAGGAGCCCTTGCCAGGCCCTGAGCTCATGCCAACGCCAGAAGAAACCCAGGGCTCCAAAACACCCGAGCACGGTGGTGTAGTAGACGAGGTCGAGTCGCTCCCGGACTTCAGCAATCAGGGCCGCGAGATGCGGCCCGTCGAACTGTCCGACGGTCAAGGCGAGGACTTCGGACAGAAAGAAGAGCGCCACCAAGACGGCGATCGCCGGCCCGAACGCCAGCGAACGGTTGACCAACAGGTCCCGATGGCGGGCCAGTAGGACGAACACCGGCGCCATCCCATAGAGCATCGCTTGGGACAGGGCGCCCCCAAGTACGGAAAGAACGGCGAAAACGCACAGAAACCAGAGCCACAGGAGGCGGTCCAGTGGGTCCGCCCAGCCTTGGCGTACGCCTTGCAAAAGCTGCACAAACCAGCCCGTGAACGGCAGCAGAATCAGCGGCAGAATGAGGAGATAGTAGCCAAACCAGCCGCTCTGGCCAGCCAGGATGCCGCCAAACTCCTTCAGGTTGTGCTCGAGGAACAGGGCCTCTGCGAGCGACGCGCCGTTGCTGAGGTAGACCGCAACCATCCACGGCCCGGCGATCAGAAAGAAGACGAGCCACCCCCAAGCGGTCAGGGCGCCGCGCAACCAAGTCTTGAGGGTCCCCGAGGACAAGCAGAATGCAAGGCTGACGAGCACCGGGAGGATGACAGCAATCGGGCCCTTGGTTAGGAATCCCAGCGCCATCCACAAGTAGGCACGCAGCAGCGGCGCGCGGTTTGGTGCCAGCGAGAAGCGGTAGGTTTCCAGGCAGGCCAGGGCAATGAAGAGGGCCGCCACGGCATCGGCGACCGCCGTCTTCGCGAACAACGACATACCGAGCGAAAGGGCCAGCGCGCTCGCCGCCGCGATGGCCGTCGGCTCGTCGAGGTTTTTGCATCCGAAACGCCAAACGACGACGACCAGAAGGGCTGCCGCCAGCGCCGACGGCAGCCGCAGTGCCGCCTCATTGAAACCGAACACGCTGGCCGAGACCACCTGCAGCCAGTGCCCCAGCGGCGGGGTGCCATAGTCCGGTTGGCCATCCGCGTACGGGACGAGCAGGCTACCCTGCGCCAGCATCGCCTGCGTGGTCGCAGCGAAGGGCGCCTCTGAGGAACCCGACAGGGGCCCTGCCCCGAGCTGCCAGAAACAGGCCAGGATCACGGCGACCGCAAGCAACCACGGCGTCCTCGACAGTCGGTCGATGTAGATCGCGAACTGGCTCATCGCACCCCCTAGTGCACCCGTTACACCATGCAGTCTGCCAATTCTTGGACACGGGCCGCAAGGCAGATAACGCCTGAACCGCCGCACTCCACTAGGCAGACACCCCGGCCCCGATCTGCGCGGCAAGTCGTCGCCAGTGCTGGGCGAGGTCGCGGAAGGCATCCCGTTCGTCGGGCTGGTTACCGAGGGCCGGGTGGAGATAGAGTGCCTGGCAATAGCGAACGACGCGGTTGGCCAGGTGCCCGGAGCGTCCTCCGCGAACATATCCACGCACCATGTCACCGAGCGCCTTCTTCAAGTCCTCAGGCGGTAGGTCGGAGGGCACCTCATCGGCGAGCGAGTCGAGATCGACGCAAGGCAGCGCAAGGTCAGACATACCGTGTTCTCCTGTGAGCAAAGGATGCGATACGGGGTTTGGCTGACGACCCGGAGACACCGCCGGGCGCTGGCTCGAACGTCGCGAATGCGAACGCGTCTCCGTAACTTTACTTTTCGTCTCTTCTCCTTGTCAACGTCTTGGCCCACCCTCCTCCGACGTGCCGACGTGCCGACCAATAAGAGGGGCAGGAAAAGGGGACGGTCTATCCAATTCACCGCAGTAAGACGGCAATCGCTGGCTTAACAGACCGTTTCTGGCGGGGGCTCCACGAACGGCCGCCGGCTCCCGCGCAGGCATGGCAAGTCATTTGCGAAGGTTTGACAGTACTTGAAACAGGCCCCAAACGGATAGGCAGGGCCACACCATCCGGAGGCTGCGATGAAGAACCCGAACATCAAGCGACAGACGATTGGCGCCAGCATCGCCGGTGCACTGGCGTTGGCTATGACGAATGGCTCCGCGCTGGCCACCAACGATGACATGGCTGCAACCGTCGACCCGAAGGCGCTGGCTCCAGCCGTCGCAGCAAGCAGCGGCGATGAACTGATTGGAACCGTCGTCGAGAACCACGAAGGCGTCGTCGTCGGAACACTGACCTCGGTCCAACGAGCTGACGACGGCAGACTGCTCGCGATCATCGAGGCTAGCGATCTGGGGCCAGCGCCGGGAACCGACAGGGTTTGGCCGCTTGACGCCTTCGATCGCAGCAATGGTCGCCTACGGGCGGAGCTTGGCACAGCCGCAGTCGCGGCGACACCGACGGATGCTGGTGCATTTGAACCAGTGCCGGGGGATATCCCCCTGGGTCAACTTACCGCCCAAGAGGTCTCAGCGGTGCGCGAAACCCTCGATCCGATACGTCCATTCAGCGACCTCGACCTGGATCACGACGGCGTTCTGTCGTCGTCCGAGGCGCATGCCAGCCCGCGCATCGGCACCGAGTGGGAACGCTTAGACTTCAACGACGACGGTGTAATCGACCGCTCCGAGTTCAATCTGATGACAGAAGGGCCGGCGCCGCCGACGGCGGAGGAGGCACCGCGCTGAGCGCCGCCGCCATCCTCTTCTTGCTCGCCAGGGGCTGCACATCCCTGTGCAGCTCAGCCTGCTTCCTTACAGCCAGCTCAGACCGTCGGCGGCGAACAGCAGCGCCAACCAGGACGGCAATGAAGACTCCGGCTTGGCGTCGGCGCCCCCCAGACGGACACGCCCGACCGGCAAGACGATCAGCAGGAGGCAAAAAATGACGAAGAGGTTGCCGGCGACGAGTAACGGCCAAGCTAGCCTTTCCACGATGCCAAGCGCGCCGCACGCCACAAGGTACGCCGGAGGCATTCCGTTGAAAGCCCTCGGCCAACCTGTTACCGTGAAAAAATCCCGGAGCTGGCAACAAGGGAATCCCGAACCTACGCGGCGTCTTGCGCAGATGCCGCTCTTGCTGGTGAAAACCTTCGACGGAGGCTGCCATCGTCTCGTCCGTGATGCAGGCACCTTCGTCGCCGCGCTCAACTCCATCACCCAACCCACGCAAACCTGAGGAGGCAGCATGCGCATTAAGACGATGCTTCATGTCCTGCTCGCGGGGGCGCTCGCCCTCGCGTTCGGTACGGCAACGGCGGCCGATAAGACGGTTAAGATCGGCTGGACGGCCTGGTCCGATGCCGAGTTCGTTACTAAGCTCGCCAAGCGGATCCTCGAGGACCGCATGGACTACGAGGTCGAGCTCCTGCAGACCGACATCGCACCCCAGTATCAAGGCCTTTCTACCGGCAGCCTGGACGTGATGCTGATGTCATGGCAACCGGGCACCCACGCCGACTACATCGAAAAGGTCGGCACAGATGTCGTTACGCTCGGGATCCTTTACACGCACGCGAGGCTCGGCTGGGCAGTCCCCTCCTACATCCCCGAAGACATGGTTGGGAGCATCGACGATCTGAAGAAAGAGGAAGTTAACGACAAGCTCGATGGCACCATCACCGGGATCGACCCCGGCGCCGGCTTGACGCGCCTCTCCAAGCAGGTGATCGAGGATTACGGCTTGGACGACTACGAACTGCAGATCTCCTCCGGCGCCGGCATGACGGCAGCCCTCGAGCGCGCAGTGCGCCGCGATGACTGGATCGTCGTCACCGCCTGGAGCCCACACTGGATGTTCGGAGCCTATGACCTGCGCTATCTGGACGATCCCCAGGGTGTTCTCGGAAGCTATGAGCGCGTCGTCGCGCTGTCACGCAAGGGCTTCTATCAGGACGATATCGACGCGGCCAGCTTCATCTCGCGCATGCAGATCCCGATCGACGATTTGCAGGCGGCGATGTACGACGCCCAGGAGACCTCCTACGAGGAGGCCGTGACCAACTATATCGACAACAATCCCGAGCGGATCGACTACTGGGTCACCGGCAAGATCTGAGCATCTGCCACCAAGCAATCAGCCGGACGCGGCGTTCGCCACGACGGGAACGCCGTAGCCCTCACTAACCCTCACACCCGTCGCAATTCCTCCTGTGACGATCCGGTCCGGCGCCGCTGGGTTAGAAGTAGTAGCCGAAGTTGATATTGAAGCGAAAATTCCGATCGTCGTTGCCGTTGACGCCGAAGTCACCAACGCCATCGTTGATGTTGCCGTAGTTGTCGCCTTCGTCGCCGACGAAGTAATTGCCCGTCGCCCAAGCCGCGTCGGTGTAGATGTACCAACCGCCACGCGCCCAGGCCGCGCCGAGGATCAACAAGTCGCTGTCGTTGAAGTCGCCCTCCTGCTTGAGGATGCTGCTGTATTCGACGTACGGCCGCACGGAATCGAGCCAAGGGAGCTGGTCGGTCTCGTAGAGGTAGCTCAAGGATACCGCGGGGATCCACGCGTCGGTCGCAACCGGCCAGGCGAAATCATAGGCCCCCATCGGGATCAGCTCATCGGTGCCGAGCGGGTTGTCATCGTCGATGTCGAGCTGATAACGGGTCAGCTGGGTCGCCAAGAGCCAGTTGTTCCAGCTGTTGGTCATGTGCACCGAGGCCGCCCAATGGTCGCCGTCATCGGCCCGGCGCCCGTGGAGCTGTCCATACTGCAACGAGACACCAAGGTCGGTCGGCACCGCACCGTCGTCCAACGAGTAAATCGCCCGGACGTTGATTTGATTGCGTTCCTGATAACCGTTCGGCAGCGCGGCGAATTCGACGTCTCCGTTCGGGGCCAGGGCCGCAGCCCATTCGACGGCATCGTAACTGTAGCGGGCGCTGTCTTGGCTGGTGCCGTTGCCGTTCCACTCGCTCCTTGCGTAGTAAGCGAAGTCTAGGCTCCAATTACCGAAATCGGTCAGGTACTTAACGCCGAGATCCATGTCATCTGAGAGCCCGACATAGTAGTGTTGGTCGAAGAACCAACTCTGCGAAACGCCGTAGGGGCCGGGACCGAAAGGCACCCGATTAACGCCGACCTGGAGCTGGCTGCCATCGTCGAAGTCCCAGCCAAGCCAGCCGGTGTGGAGGAAGTTGTAGCCGTTGTACCAGCGATACTCCAGCTTACCGACTAGCTGCTGGTACTTCAGGTCCATATTGATGCGAAAGGTGTCAAGCTCGAAGTTGCCGCCATTGCCGCCGCGCGATGGCCCATTGCCGCGCCCTGGGTAATCGCCGAGCACGTAGTTTGCGCGGACAGCGCCGCCGATCGTTAGCGGCCCCACCCGGATCTTGGTAGCCGGCGCCGCGGCCTCGTCGGCGACCTCGACGGCCTCCACGACTTCACCGGTCTCGGCGGTGACCACCGTCTCGGCCTGCGCCTCGGCGAGCTCCGCGCGGGCCTCGGCCAGCTGCCGCTCGAGCTCCGCGACTCGCTGCTCCAAAGCAACCTCTGCGGCAGTCTTGGCGTACACGCCGGGCGCGCCCAAGATCGCAACGGCAGCAAGGGTCAAGGTCAAGGTCAAGGTCAGCTTACGGCAGCCCGTGCCAGCCGAAGAGTAAGAAGAAGTGACCGAGTATGATGGCATAGGGGGTCTCGCTGGTTCTTGTTCGTTGCTGCCTGTCTGCTATTGACAAGCAGGCCGAATCGCGGAGATTAAGCCGTTTACTCGGTAACGGCAATGTCACCAATCGGCGACCTGACCCGTTAGCCACAGCTGTTCGGCGCAAGCCAACGCAGCCTACGCAGTTCACTAGAACTAACTGCAGATTTTTAAATACATACATTTAGTTATCATGCGCAGTAGAATGATCCGCGCGGTGCTCGTCATTGCCCTCCTCGGCGGCCTCGGCATGTGGCTCCTATTGCCGAACAACCGCAACGCGTTACCCGAGCACCCTCCCTGGAAGACGGTCGTTGACGCCCACGGCAGACTTCAAGTCTTCGGACTGACGCTCGGCACGACGACACTGGGCGAAGTACAGGCGCGCTTCGGCCAAACTGGGAAGGTCACCCTCTTCGTCGACCCCGATGGCAACCCGCGCGGCACGGTTGAGGCGTTCTTCGAGCGGATCGACTTGAATGGCCTGTACGGCGATTTCGTCTTCACCCTCGGGACGGATCGAGCCACCCTCGCCCGCATCTACGATGGCGGCCTGCGCATCAGCCGCCTCGGCGACGGCACCCAGAAGGTTCAGCCGGCTCCCGTTGATTTGGAGGCGCTCGCGAGCGCGTCGATCGAGCACATCACCTATTTGCCGGGCGCGCGTCTCGCGCCTCAGGTGATCCCGGACCGCTTCGGGGAGCCAGCTGAGCGAGTCGCCGAGCCCAAGGGCATCGTCCACTGGCTTTACCCTGGCAAAGGCATCGACATTGCCCGCCGGCCCAATGGCCAGGCCGTCATACAGTACGTCAACCCAAGCAATTTCGATCAGCTCCGTGAGCCTCTGCGCAACACCAAAGAATAGACCTTTCAGCAGCCGCCGACCGCCTCCGGGCCCGAAACCAAGTCTTTGTCGTTACACCGCAACCGGCTCGATTGGACATCCAGCCACTGCCGCAGGCCGCGCCGCGAAACCACTCGCCGCCACCGAACTCCTTGCCCCTCACCGCGGCATTCATTACTATCGTGGCGCGAGCTCAATATGACCGAGCAACGCCAAATTCCTGCCGCTGTCCGCAATACTGCGCCGTCTGAGCTCGGCGCGTTGCCGTACTGGGTTGCACAGGCTTCGGCGGCTGCGGATCAAACACCCCATCGCGGCGCATCCGGGCACCAATGCCTAGGGCCAGATGCACCGGCGGAGAGCCGCATCACAACCCCGGCGCCGCGCCGCCGGCACCGTCTACCGCTGGCGTAGCTCAGTTGGCAGAGCAGCTGATTTGTAATCAGCAGGTCGTCGGTTCGAATCCGTCCGCCAGCTCCATAAATCAATCAGTTACCAGAAGCACACAGAGAGGACACGGACCA
>JGI12109J20283_10280248_pt1 | contig 12869 bp, 10 predicted proteins | sample ElkSlonscriptome_12_FD_20283 | JGI IMG/M metagenome (IMG submission 20283) | reverse complement strand
GCCAGATGTGGCGGACCGAAGTACGTGCGCCAAGGACCGGTCAGACGATCGATCCTCCGAGCAGATCCACGGGTCGGCATCACGTCGGCGAGCAAGGCGAGGGTTTCCCGGTAGTTGACTTCGGCCACGTCACGGCCTTCGGGATGGTCTTCGAGGACGACGACGCATCCTTGCGCGGCGAGGACCGCATGACACGCGCACGCCGCGTCGTCGCGCGTCGACGCACCGAGGTGTCGCAACACGTCTCCGAACACCACGGCACCCGCCGTGGCGTCGGCGAAAGGCAGGCGTCTCACGTCGCCGACCACGTCGACGGGTGCGAACAAGTCGAGATCGAGTGTGAAGACGTCGAGGTCCAGTGCGGTGAGACGACGCGCGAGTTCACCACGACCCGCCCCGAGTTCCAGGACGGGCCCGATGCCGGCCGCACGTCGCAGCTCAGCGACGAGGTTCGTCGGGAAGGGCCAGAACGACATCGTCGGCGGCCTTCGAATCCTTGGGAGCTTCGGTGACGGGTTCCTCGGGCACGGCGGCGACTTCGGGTTCCGGCACGACGGCAACCACCTCGGCCTCGGTCTCCACGTGACGCTGCTTGCGGTAGGCCTCCATGTGGATGACCTCCGCGAGGCGTTCCGAGGTCTCCGTGGGCTGCAACGTCGGGTGGAATCCCATGAGGTAGGTCACGATGCGCAGAGGAGACGGATGACGATCGCGCTGGATCGTGTAGGCCAACTCGATCGCGGCCCCGGCAGCGGCCGCGACGGCCAGGACGAAGGCACTCGGCGCGCCGAGCACCAACGCGCCCGTCGCAGCGGCAGACAGAGTCACGAACCACAAGCACAACGTGGCGCGCATCGGCGACGTGCCGAGCTCGAGCAAACGATGGTGCAGGTGTTCGGCGTCGGGACGGAAGATGCTCATCCCGCGCCGCCAACGCCGCACGATCGTGGTCGACGTGTCGAGCACCGGCACCAGCATGGCAAAGGCAGCGATCCCGGGCGCCACGGGTGAATGACTCGAGACGCCCAGCACGAGGCCGGCGACCCAGAGACCGAGCAGCATCGATCCGGCGTCACCCAAGAAGATCCGATGGCGCGACAGGTTGTCGCGCATGAAGCCGAGAACGCTGCCGAGGAAGGCGGCCATCCAGAGCGCGCCGACCGGATCGATCGCGTGAACCGCGACGAGGACCGTGCCCGCCACGATCACCACGATGCCCGGCGCGAGGCCATCGAGGCCATCGATGAGATTGACCGAGTTGATGAAGCCCAGGTACCAGAAAAGCGTCACCGGACCCGAAAAGACGCCGAGTTCCACGGCGCCCATTCCGGGCAACCAGATCTGCTGGAGCGTGAGACCACCGGCCATGGGCAACGAAACGACGAGCACCTGACCGAGCAGCTTCTTCTCGGCATGCAGACCGAAGCGATCGTCGAGAACACCGAGCACGATCGTCCCGAGTCCCCCCAGGCCGAGCGCGACGACCGCCGACATGGGGAAAGGCGTACCGACCCAACGTGCGAGCCCGATCGCAGCGAGAACACCCGCGACGTAGACCGCGAGGCCGCCCGAGCACGGTACGGCTGACTTCTGACGGCGGCGCCAACTGGGGTGATCGACGAGCCCCCACGCAACGCCGGCACGCCGCGCGAGGGGCATGAGGACCTGCGTGAGCACCACGGTCGAGAGGACCACGAGAGCCAATCGGGGGAACAGCTCCATGAAACCCTTACCTCCGTCCCAGCGGTCGGAGTTCGCGCAGGGCGTCGATCGTCGACTCCGCGCAACGTGCCCACGAAAACTCGTGAACCCGTCTCCGACCACGCTCGGCGAGTGAACGCCGAAGTCCAGCGTCTCCGACCAGACGCGCCAACGCTCCTTCGATCTCCCCCGTCGCAACGGGATCGACCAGGAGCGCGGCACCGCCGGCCACTTCCTCGGTTGCCGTTCCGCGCGAGGTGATGACCGGGCAACCCCGGCTCATCGCCTCGAGGATCGGCAACCCGAAACCCTCGTACAACGAACAGAAGACCAGTCCCAGCGCGCGGTCGTACTCGCGCACCAGCTCCTCGGTCGACAGGTATCCGAGTCGTTTCACACGCGTGGGATCGGGATGATCTCCGAGAGCGCGTTCGATCGCGGAGTCTTTCCACCCCTTGCCTCCGACGAGGCGCAGAGCGGGGAATCCCCGATCCCGACGACACAGATTTCCGTGAGCCGAAAGGATTCGGACCAGGTTCTTTCGCGGTTCGAGCGTGCCGACGAAGAGCAGCTCACGACGGCGATCTCTCACCAGGTCGGAGCCACGATTCTCTTCGTCTTCGTGCGCAAGGAAGGCCGGCGAGACTCCTTCGGGTGCGATCCGGATGGACGGGCCGACTTCGGGCATCCACTCGGTGATTTCTTCGGCCACGCTCCGCGTGCTCACCAGGACGCGGGCAGACCTCCGGATCGAGGGTGGGACGAAGGCGCGATAGTAGCTTCGCTTGGCGAGCGTCGTCGTCTCCGGATGGCTTCGGAACGCGAGATCGTGAACCATCACGACCCGCTGGAACCGGCCCCACGCGGGAGCGACGAAGTTCGGAGCGAGCACCACATCCGCTCGTTCATCCCTGGCACAATGCGTGATCGTCGTATGATTGGCAAGCATCCGTCCCCAGGCGTCGTCCCGCCAGAGCTGCACTCCGACCACGCGAATTCCTCGGCCCGCGGGTACGAAGTCGAAGCACTCGGGATGAGGTGCCGCCACGATCAACTCGAGGTCGTCGGGCGCCACCTTCGTCCATCCCCGGACCAGTTCGCGGGTGTACATCCCCACGCCGGTCAGCGACGCATCGACCTGCAGGGCCGGAAGAACGATCCGCAAGAATCACACCACCCGAGGAATCCTGGACCCTGCTCCGACCGCCGCGCCGAACAGGATCCACAGATGCGGAAGGTCCCACTGACTGAACGTCAACAGATGAACCAGCGTGCCGGCCACGGCGCACGCGAGCAGAAAGGCCTCCGGCGCGGGCCGGGACGCGCCCAATGCTCGCATCCCAGGAGTCAGAACCGCAGCCCACAGCAGGAATCCCGCCGCTCCGAGTTCGGCGAGGAGCTGCAGGGGCAGGTTGTTGACCATGGGCCATCCGAAGTGCGCGCCACTGCCCATGGAGCCGGCCCGCTCGAAATACCAGAAACCGAACCCACCCCATCCGATTCCCTGGACCGGTCGCTCGGCGAAGAGATCCCAGGCCACGCGCCACGACCAGAAGCGCGTCAGGTTGGACATGTCGTGGGCAGCGAAACTCTGGGCGACCCGCTGAGCCACCAGCCCGGGCAGATCGAAGAGACCGTGTCCCGTCAAGACCGGCGCCGCGACCAGACCCACGGCAACGCAACCGACGGCCGATGCGATCCCGACCCGCAACGGCGGCGCCGGGAGGATGCGCCGCGCCATCCCGACCCCCACGGCCAGAACCACCACGAAGGCTCCAGCCCAGGCGCCGCGCGAAAAGGTCATGACCAGGCACAGCGCCCCGAGCAGAGCGACCCCGACCCGCCAAGCGCGCGCCCTCCCGTGATGCACCCACGCGCCGGCCACGGCGATCGGAACCGCTGCGACGAGGTAGCTGCCGAAGTGCAGTGGTTCGGGGAAAGGTCCACGGACACGGGGAATCCCGACGAAGCGATCGCCGAGATAGAGTTCACCGCTCCCACTGGCGATCGACGGATTGCTGGACACGATGCGCTCGAGCAGGGATCCGCCCGGGATGCCGCCGTGAAAACTCACGGCCTGGATCAGTCCGACCACCGCGGCCAGACCCAACCCGAGGGTGGCCGCACGCTCGAAGGCACGTGCGCCGCGCGCACGGACGACGACGGCCGTGGACACTGCCGCCGTCACGAAGAAGCACCACAGAACCGCTTGTTTGAGCGACTTTTCCCACGGAACGTCGCCGGCGAGACCGACCACGTCGCGCGTCCAGGTCCATGTCGTGGTGATCAGCGTCCATCCCAGGGCGATCGTCCACAAACCGAACCAGTTGTCGTCCCGATTGCGGGACGTCGACCACGCGACCGTCACCACCAGCGCGAGCAAAGGAATGTATGCGGGTTGGATCCCGGCGCCGAGCGATCGCCCCAGAACGAGATGGAAGAGCCCGACCCCCGCCCAGGGTGCGGAGAGAAGCGCGAGCTCGGTCCAACGAAGCGTTCCGGTTCCCATGGGCGTCCCTGTCGTGCGCGTCCCCGTCGCGCGCGGGCGCAGAGTCCGGCACGGCGTGCGCGCCCGTCAATGGGCAATGCGCCCTAGAGGTCGTCGCCCGAAGCGTCCGTCTTCGTCCACTTTCGACGCCTCACGGACTGGTAGGGACGATCCAGACGACGTCGCATGCTCGACGCCCGAAGGAAGAGCATGACGATGACGATCACGAGAACACCCGTGAGCATCAAGCCCTGCTTGCCGGGCAGGACGCTCGAGTCGTCGGCGAGGGTCACGACGATGCTCGTCGGCGTGATCCGCACGTGTCCCGCCCGCACCTGCAGCGTGAACTCCGGAGCGTCGAGCAGGAGTTGGTCGCGGATGCCCTCGTCGCGCGGGGTCCAATCGAGGTCCTCCTCGCCCGAGCGCGCGTACAACCCGGCGCGCGGCGTGGTCAATGAAAGCGAACCCTCCGACCGCGTACCGACTCCGGGCTCGAGGCGCAGCAGGTGAAAGCGCCCCGACGAGATCCTTGTCCCATCGGGGCGACGATGCAGCGCCGGGTCGTCGAGATCGATGCCCTCGACTTCGACGGTGACCAGTGGACCTCTCGGAGGGCCGGCGTCTCCTTGATTCGGAGAGTCGTTCTGGGCACGCACCGACAACGGCGAACCCGCGAGGAAAGCGAACATGATCGCCACGGCCCATCCCCATGCCCGCTCTTCCCGCGCGGGTTTGGGTGTGCTGCCGCGCGGCGCCGCACGACGAGAACTCGCGAGCATCGACTGAAGGATCTGTACGAACAATCCGGACGTGGCTTCTTCCTCCCACGCCCCGGGACGTTGCAGGACTTCGGGACGGACGTCGGTCTCCGCGACCTCGAACCCCGTCGTGACCGCATCACGTAGCGCGGCCAGCGGCGGATCATCGGCGTGGGCCGGAGGCACGACGCAACGCAGTTGTCGCGGACGGATCGACCAGGCCCACAATCCCATGAGGTACAACGAACGCATCCCGATCGAGGTGCGACGCGGGAGATCCCAGATCAACAGATCCGGCCCCGGCGTCGTCGGAGGCTGCGGCTTGAGGCTCGCGAGCTGTGATTCCCGGACCCTACCGTGATGATACACGACGACCGGCGGAGTCTCGTCCGCACCGAGCTCCATGTCGACCGTTTCCGAACCACGCGTCAACAGGATCGTGGGCAGGTCGAGAGACGACGCTGCCCGCTCGATCGCCCGTGAGGCGCCGGCCGTCGAGTCGACGTCTTCACCGGCCACCACCACGAGGCGCGAGCGCGGTGGATCTGCACTCAGATAGGTCCGCGCGACGGCGTCCAGTCGCCGATCACGACCTCTCTGGATCATCCCGTGTTCCTCCACCGCGAATCAAGCCTGCAAAACGCTGGGTACGGTGAGAACCGAGTTGAGCTGGCCGTAGCTGTTTCGCACGCGCTCGGAGTTCTCGGGGTCGACCTTCCAGACGCCGTCGACGATGTACTTGTATTCGAACACGCCGGGTTCGAGCGGCAGCTCCAACGACCACGAGCCGTCTTCGTTGCGCTCGAGCGGGATTCCTTCGACCGACCAGTCGGTGAAGTCTCCGGTGATCCCCACCTCCCGCGCTCCGGGGGCCTCGATCCGGAAGACCACGCCCTCGGGACTCGACTGTGGACCGTGGAGCAACGTGTCCCAGGTCTCGACGTCGGGGAGCTCGAGGTCCGCTGGCAGCGACCACAACTCCTCGGCGAGTGCCTGGAAGTCGAGCACGGCGCGGCAACGCTTGTCGTGTTCGTCGACCGGTCGTCCGAGATCCGCTGCCTCGCGCAGACGGACCGTCCGGTGGATCTGGCTGTCCAGGAGCGAACCCGGATAGTGCATCGCGAGACGTTCGAGGAGCTCGCGTCCAAAGCGCGTCCTCAGGTCGAATCCGTTCGCGAGGATGTGCATGCGCACGTGGTGGCCGCGCTCGTCTTCGAGCAGACAGAGTGTCTCGCGGAGCCGTTCCACCGCATCCAACGTGAAACGTCCCGGGTCGACGGGTACAAGGATCTCGCTGCTCGCGAGCAGGGCATTGAACGTGAGCAGGCCGACGTTCGGCGGATTGTCGATGAAGACCACGTCGTAGGGCATCTCGCTCTGAGCAAAGGCCTCGACCAGACGCTGGACACGTCGCTCCTCGCCGGAGAGCTCTTGCTCGACCGTACTCAAGGCGACGTCGGTCGGCACGAGGTCGAGGTTGTCCTTCACTTCGTGCCGGACGTCTTCGACGCGGATGTCACTGGTCAGGAAGAGGTCCCGCGTCGACAACGTGAAGTCGGAATCGGCCAGGCCCATTCCGATCGTGGCGTGGCCCTGTGGATCGTTGTCCACCACGAGAACACGCGCACCCAGGTTCGCGAGCGCCGAGGCAAGATTGACCGTCACGGTCGTCTTGCCACAGCCGCCCTTCTGATTTGCCACCGAAATGATCCGCATGGCCCCTCCCGCAGGGTCCGAGACAAACATGTCGCTCGGTCCCGAAGGGGTCGCGTGTGGGCTCTGGATGCGGAGCGGGATGCTCGCCCACCGACCGACGACTTCGAACGTCGTCCAACCGCGCGTTCGCGCGAACGAATGTGGGGCGGCGGACCGTTGGAGCTACGGTCCGTGGGGCGGTTCGTCGGCACGGCCACAAATCGAACACTGCGGTCGCCTTCGAATCCGTCGGCAACGTGCCCGCCTGTCATCCCGATGTCAATGTAAAATTTCGCGGTACAGGACTAATCCCAGTATGAAGGAATTCGTCCTACAGACTGTCTACGCATCCGTTCCGAGGCCGATCCCGACTTCTTCCCGATGGGTTCGACAGGTCGCCGCGCGACCTCTAGAGGCGTCCATAGGCGAAGAAGACCAACACACCGACGATGATCCCCCCGATCACCTCGGGCCAGGTGTGACCCACGAGCTCGCGGAGACGTTCGTCGTCGAACTTCATCTGATGCTTGCCGACGAACTCCTCGACCATCTCGTTGAGGATCTTGGCCTGCTGACCGACTTCCTGTCGCAGTCCTGTGGCCTCGAAGACGAAGTAGCCACTGAAGACCAGGGCCACCGCGAACATGCTGCTCTGGATCCCTTCCTCGGCCGCGACGACGAGCGTCAATGTAGTGACCAACGACGTGTGGCTGCTGGGCATGCCCCCCGTGTCGAAGGCCCGGCGCCAGTCGAAGCGCCGGTCGGTGAGCAGGAACAGGAAGGGCTTGAGAAGCTGTGCCGCCATCATGCTCACGATGGCCGCGATCAGGGCGGGCGCGACGGGATTGGCTTGGAGCATGCGCCTGGATCCTGGAGGAGCTGCGGGCGAGATCGACGGGGGGAGTCCGGAAGAGTAGCCACGGCCCGTCCTCCGGTCAACGCGATGCCGTCACTCGTCGAAGGGCTTGCGATCGGAGAACGGACCCGACTCCCAGGTGAACAACTGAACGTAGAGACCGGGAAGAAGAAGATTCCGATCGAACACGTCGACCAGGTCGAGCAGTGTCCCGCCGCCCGGCAAGCGACGTACCCACGGCCCGAACCATTGATGCGGCTTGAGCTCGATCCCGAGCCCCCACTCCTGGCGCAGGTCCTCGATCTCGAAACTCGTCACTCCGTAGGTCCCGAAGACGCGGAACCATTCCCGGTCGATCGGGCCGATTCCGTAACCCACGCCCCAGCGCTGATTCGGGTAGTCGTGCCAGATCCGTGTGAAAGGCCCTTTCTCGTCGTCGGGTTCGGTCAGCAGGCTCCAGTCTTCGAAACCCATTTCGAGGCTCAGGCGGCGCATCCACGCGTGGTTCTCCGCGACCGAAGGCCCCTCGGTGACCATCCACGCTCCGGCCGCATTGCTGATCGGATCGAGCCAGTCGAAGCGCACGCCCGGCATGAAACCGTTGATCGTCTCCATGTAGGTGAGCGCACCGAAAGCTGCGCTCCATGCTCCCTGGACGCGGGCGGTCCGCGGGTCCTGGCCCGCCCAGCGATGCATGAGTTCGAACGCACGGGCGGTGTGCTTGACGGCGTAGATGTGCCCGAAGACGTCGATGATCCACGCCGTCTCGAGACGACGCACGACGAAGTCCTGTTCGAGGCCATTGCGCGAACCGATCTTGGCCGCGCCGGAATACAAGCCCGCATAGGCCGAGCCCAGGGCCACACGACGCCAGGGGCCGGTCCCGGCATCGGCCGGAAGGTCCAGTGAGCGACGCGGCGCGCGTGTCACCTCGGCGGACGCGTCGACGCGTCGCCGCGTGTCCGGGAATTCATCGGCCTGTGCAGTGCCCGCGTCCACGAGCAGCGAAGCGATGACGACCACGAGCACCAGGGTGACCTTCATGCTGGGACTTCACCGCAAGTCGCGGGCCATGGCCAGGAAGGATTCGGCCCTCGGGTCGACGGGAGCATTTCGACGTCGTGCCGCGCAGATCCGTCGCACCGCGACCGGTCCACCACGCCGACGCCGCAGGGGTTCCGGCCCCGCTTCGGCCACCGCCGCGGGCAACACCGACCAACCGAAGCCCAGGAAGACCATCTGGCGCAGGACCTGCGGATTCCCCGACTCCAGACGCACGCGCGGTACGATCCCCCGCGCCCGCAGGCCTTCGTCGATCCGCTCGCGCGTATGGCTGCCCGGCGGATAAAGAACCCAGTCGGCGTCCGCCGGATCCTCACGGCGCCGCGGCGGGGCGTACAGATGGAGCGGTTCATCGGTGAGCGGCTGACGCACCAGGTCCTCCGGCGGATCCTCGTCGTCGACCACGAAGGCCAGGTCGATCTCGAAACGCTGAAGGGCCAATTCGAGCGTACCGCTCGCCCCGACCGTCAGCCGCAGGTCGACTTCGGGCAACTCGTCTCGAAACCGGCGCACCGCCTCGGGAAGCAGATACAGACTGCCGGCGTCGATCATGCCGACACGCAGCGTTCCCGTGCTGCCCTCACGGCGTCGATCGAGCCCTTCGGCGAAGCTCTCCGCGCGGGCCAGGATTTCGCGCGCGAAACGCACCACCTCGTGGCCCTCTTCGGTCAAGCGTCGGCGGCGACCGTCGCGTTCGAACAACGAGACGTCGAGTCGACGCTCGAGCTCCCCCATCGACTGCGACAGCGCCGGCTGGCTCAGGCCCAGCCGCTCGGCCGCCTTCGCCCAGGTCGAGCTACGGTCGATCTCGCGCAGGTAGGCCAGTTGCTGGAAGTGTACGTTCAACGGTGTGGTCCGACGCTCACTCATCCTAATCTCCCCGCGCGGCCCGGCACTCCGGAGTTTATTTCAACTTCTCGAAGAGTGACTGAGGATAAATCCAATACCCCGAAGTGTCGACCCGCATTAGCCTGGCTCCCGAACGTGCGTGATCCATGGAAGTGATCCCGCCTCGTCGCCGACGCGACGTGCACTCGATCTGGAGGTTCTCCGTGAGCGATCCCATCGACATCCGCCCCGCGACCGGCAAGCTGGGCATCCTGACGCCCGGCATGGGCGCCGTCGCGACCACCTTCTATGCCGGAGTCCTGAGCCTGCGCAAGGGCCTGACCAAGCCGATCGGCTCGCTCACCCAGATGGGCACCATCCGCCTGGGCAAGCGCACCGACGAGAACAGCCCGCTGATCAAGGACTTCGTGCCTCTCGCACAGCTCGACGACATCGTCTTCGGTGGCTGGGATCCGATCTCCGACAACGCCTACGAGGCCGCGATGAACGCCGGCGTGCTCGAAGAGCGCGACCTGCTGCCGATCAAGGAAGAGATGGAGAAGATCGTCCCGATGAAGGCCGTCTTCTCGAACGACTGGGTCAAGAAGCTCACGCCGAACCACGTGAAGTCCGAGACCAGCAAGTGGGAACAGGCTGAGGCGCTGCGCAAGGACATCCGCGATTTCAAGAAGAACAACGGCTGCGACCGCGTCGTGATCGTCTGGTGCGCCAGCACCGAGGCCTACCGCGAGCCGACCGCAGTCCATCAGAGCGCCGCTGCCTTCGAGAAGGGCCTGAAGGAAGACGACAAGAACATCTCGCCCAGTCAGATCTACGCCTACGCGGCGATCATGGAGGACGTGCCCTTCGCGAACGGCGCGCCGAACCTGAGCGTCGACCTGCCGTGCATGGTCGAACTCGCGCTCGAGAAGCGCGTCCCGATCGCCGGTAAGGACTTCAAGACGGGTCAGACCCTCATGAAGACCATTCTCGCGCCCGGCTTCAAGGCGCGCCTGCTGGGCATGAACGGCTGGTTCAGCACGAACATCCTCGGCAACCGCGACGGTGAGGTGCTCGACGATCCCGAGAGCTTCAAGAGCAAGGAAGTCAGCAAGCTCGGCGTGCTCGACACGATTCTGCAGCCGAAGAGTTATCCCGACCTGTACGGCGACCTCTACCACAAGGTGCGGATCAACTACTACCCGCCGCGTGGAGACAACAAAGAGGGCTGGGACAACATCGACATCTTCGGGTGGATGGGTTACCCGATGCAGATCAAGGTCGACTTCCTCTGCCGCGACAGCATCCTCGCCGCGCCGATCGTGCTCGATCTCGCGCTGTTCATGGATCTCGCGAAGCGGGCCGACAAGCGCGGGATTCAGGAGTGGCTGAGCTTCTACTTCAAGAGCCCACAAGCCGCGCCCGAGCTCTACCCGGAGCACGACATCTTCATCCAGCAGACCAAGCTCAAGAACACGCTTCGTCACTGGATGGGCGAAGATCTGATCACGCACCTCGGGGACGAGTACTACCCCGAGTAGCCGACGCTTCGCACCGGAACGAAGACGGGGCGCCCACCATGTGTGGGCGCCCCGTTCTTCGATGCGCTCGCGTTCGACGCGTGGATCAGGCGACGGACGCGGCCGCTCGCTTCTCCGGCGCTGCCACCGTCTCCTGCGATTGCGAGGACGCGGTCGCGACCGAAGCCGGCGTGAGCGTGCCGACGGCGGCCCGGACGACCGCCAGGGTCACCAGCCACGAACCGAAGACGAGAGCCACCCACGCGACCCAGGGCACCGGGCCCATGCTGAAGTCTGCGGCCATGAAGATCATCGCCGCCGGCGCGAAGAGACCGCGCCCCATCATACTGCGGAAGGGCACCAGCGCCGCTTCACCGCGGCGGACGCGCAAGCGCGCCCCGATCGTCCAGACCAGGGCCGATACGACGAGAACCGCCGCGAGAACGATCAATGCGTAGTTCGGAAACACCGTTTTCCCCTCTGTGTTGCGTGGCGATCCGGGACACGGGGCGAGCGCGCGCGAATCGCGCCGGAAACGGTCCGGCTGTGAACACGCTAACGCTACCACGTGCAACGGCACCATGATCGCTTTGCATCACGAAACTCGTGACCAGCACACGAAAACGCCGCCGGTGTACCCATCCGACGGCGTTTCGTCTCTTTCGCACCCTCGATCGATCCACGAGGAGGACCTCGTACTGGATCCGTTCCGCGGTGGCTCCAGGACCGCGGTCAGCGCTGGGGAACGGCGGCTGCCTGCTTCGTTCCGCCCGCGCTGGTGGTGGAAACCCCGTCGATCACGGAAAGTTCCACGCCTCCGACATTTTTCTTCGGACGTGCCGCGTCGACTTCGTCCAGCCTCGGGCGATTCCGCAGACAGACCGGCTCCCCCGTGTATTCGGGAACCAGGCTGCGCAGGTGGTCGACCACGTGATGCGGCGCCCCTTCGTCGGCCCAATCGATCAGGACGTCGATTCGGCGCCAGAAATCGGTCAGCTCGCTGACCGCCCGCGGCGCGTGCAGGATCGACGGGTGCTCGGTCCGCACCGGCTGCTCCTGCTCCGTCCACAGCTCCTCGTAGAGCTTCTCGCCGGGGCGCAGACCCGTGAACAGGATCTCGATGTCGCGCTCGGGTTCGAGCCCGCAGAGACGGATGAAATGCCGCGCCAGATCGAGGATCCGGACCTGCTCCCCCATGTCCAACACGAAGGTCGAGCCCTCGCCGTCCATTGCCGCGGCGAAGAGCACGAGCTCCACCGCCTCGGGGATGCTCATGAAGTATCGGCGCATTTCCGGGTGGGTCACCGTGACCGGTCCGCCCTGCGCGATCTGGCGGCGGAAGATCTGCATGACCGAACCGTTGCTCCCGAGCACGTTGCCGAAGCGCAGCGTCGTGAAGCGCGTGCGGCCCCGGTCGTGCAATGCCCCCACGATCAACTCGGCCACGCGCTTGGTCGTGCCCATGATACTCGTCGGGCGCACGGCCTTGTCCGTGGAGATGAAGACGAAGCGCTCGACGTCGTGCTCGATCGCCAACTCGGCGAGTACGCGCGTTCCGTAGACGTTCGTCCGCACGGCTTCTTCCGGGAAGGACTCGAGCACCGGAACGTGCTTGTAGGCGCCCGCATGGAAGACCACGTCGGGCTCGTACACGGCGAAGACCTCTTGGATGCGAACGCGGTCGCGCAGGTTGCAGAGCGTCGGACAGACCATGGTCTGCGCGCGAGCCAACCGTCCGAGCTCGTGTTCGAGCTCGAAGAGCGCGTTTTCGTTCACATCCATTGCCACGAGCTTCGCCGGTTCGTGCGCGAGGATCTGGCGACAGAGCTCACTGCCGATCGATCCCGCTGCACCCGTCACGAGCACGACTCGGCCGCGCACGAGACCATCGACCTCGCGATGGTCGGTTCGCACCGGCTCGCGCTCGAGCAACTCTTCGAGCGTGAAGTCCCGCAGCTGCG
>JGI12109J20283_10026746_pt1 | contig 12870 bp, 7 predicted proteins | sample ElkSlonscriptome_12_FD_20283 | JGI IMG/M metagenome (IMG submission 20283) | reverse complement strand
TAATACGCTCGAAAGTTTTCAGGAACTGATCGGCCCAGTGGACGAAGCTCGTGTTAAATTTTTACTGACGCAGGAGGTGGAGGACGAGCGGGAAGAATGTCTGAAGCTTTTGCGAGAATTATGNGAGGTGGCTTCACAGGATCATCGGAAGTCGGTACCGGTTTCCAAGCTTCGAATCGGATTAAAATGCGGTGGTTCGGATGCCTTTTCAGGCGTGACGGCTAACCCGTTGGTCGGTGCGGTTTCAGATCGATTAATTGCGCGCGGCGGTTCGGCGGTATTGACGGAAATTCCCGAGGCTTTCGGTGCGGAAACGATTTTGTTTAATCGCTGTGTGAACGAAGCGGTATTTGCCGATGCGGTGGCGGTCGTGAACGATTTTAAAACCTACTTTATTTCGCACGGCGAACCGGTCGGCGAAAATCCATCGCCCGGAAATAAGGACGGCGGGATCTCGACGCTCGAAGACAAATCGCTCGGATGTGTGCAGAAGGGCGGACGTGCGCCGTTGGTCGATGTGCTGCGCTATGGTGAAAATATCCGAAAGGATGGACTCACGCTGCTCGAAGGGCCGGGCAACGATATCGTGGCGGTCACTGCGCTCGCTGCAGCGGGTTGTCATCTGGTGTTTTTTACCACCGGTCGCGGCACTCCGCTGGGCGGACCGGTGCCGGTGATTAAAATCGCATCGAACAGCCTGCTCGCCAATCATAAGAAAAACTGGATCGACTTTGACGCCGGCGTCCTGCTCGACGGCACCGAACTGAATGAACTGGCCGACCGATTCTTTGATCAAATGCTGGAGATAGCCTCCGGCTCAAAAACTGCAAACGAGCGCAATGAGTATCGCGATTTCGCCATCTGGAAGGCGGGCGTAACGCTGTAGTTCAGCCGGGCGCGGAGTGTGTCCACCTTTCCGGTTGCTGTACGTTTCCTGTCTGGAGGGGGCGACAAGGAGGCGCGTACGTCTCGATATTGCCCTTCATCCGCTTTAAAAAGCCGTGTTGCGACTGGAACCACGCTTTCGGCGGTGGTAGAAATGTCGCTCAATTTGAATAATTTGCCCGACGTGTTCAGCCGCGTGAGGTTGGAGACGTCATGCTGGCGAAAAATGGAGTGGAGACCTATGAAAAAATTATTGGTAGTTGCGGTGTTATGTGGTGTGGGGGTTTGTTCTGCGGAGCGGATTCTGTTCGATGAGGACTGGAAGTTTATCCAAAAGGACGTGCCGAAGGCGGAGCAGGTGAAGCATGCCGATGCCGGTTGGCGTACGTTGGATCTGCCGCACGACTGGACGGTTGAGGGCAAGTTCGACCGCAAAAACCCAACGACCGACCGCTGTGGCTATCTGCCGACGGGGATCGCCTGGTATCGCAAAACCATTGATGTACCCAAAGCCTGGAAAGGCAAAGACGTGGCGATCGAGTTCGACGGCGTTTTCCGCAACAGCACGGTGTGGGCGAATGGCCAAAAGCTGGGGCACCGGCCGTATGGATGGATTTCGTTTGGCTATGACATTAGCGGGATCGCGAATGATTCCGAACAGATCACATTTGCGGTGCGGGTGGACAATAAGGATCAGCATGCCGCGCGGTGGTACACCGGCAGCGGAATCTATGCGCACACATGGATCAATGTGCGCGAGCCGATCCATATTCCAACCTCCGGAGTCTGGATTCGCACAGATGGCTCGACGGTATCCATCGACACCGAGGTCGTGAATAAAACCCAAAAGGCCGGAAAGGGTGTGGTTAAAACGACGGTGCTGGATGCCGATGGACAACCGGTTGCTTCGAAAGAATCTGCGGTTGTGGTTAAAATGGGGAAAACGGCTACGGCGGCACAGACACTGCAAATTAAAGATCCAAACCGCTGGTCACCCGAGTCGCCTTATCTTTACACCGCAGTGAGTGAAGTGCTTGTGGGTTCGAAAGTCGTAGACCGTGTGGAAACGCGTTTCGGTGTGCGCGATATTGAGTGGATTCCCGGCAAGGGGATGCTTCTTAACGGCGAGGTCGTGAAGCTGCGCGGGGTTTGCCAGCACCAGCATGGCGGCGCGATGGGTGCCGCAGTGCCTGAAAAAATTATCCGCTTCCGTGTGGAACAGATGAAGGCCATGGGATGCAATTCCATCCGCACGGCGCATAATCCTCACACGCCTGAATTTTATGACATCTGCGATGAACTCGGCATGATTGTCATGGACGAGTTTGTGGACGGATGGGGCCGAAAAGCGAGGGCGGATTATGGAGCGCAGGCCTTTGATAAATGGTGGAAACGCGACCTGACCGATTGGATTAAACGCGACCGCAACCATCCAAGTGTTTTTCTCTGGAGCATCGGGAACGAAACCCATGGGGTGGAAAGCGCGAAGGCTATGCTGGCGCGCTGTCGCGAGCTTGATCCCACGCGCCCGGTAACGTCCGGTAGTTCCGAAGAGCAACTGATGGATATTTACGGCATGAACGGCGGTAGCGAGAGCCAGAACTGGTTTGAAACTAAAATGCCTAAGGATCGCGTGTTCATTGGAACGGAAAACACCCACACCTGGCAGACGCGTGGGTACTACCGCACGCATACCTGGTATCGCGATGGCATCACGAGTCAGATCACGGATATTCCTGATTTAACAGAAAAGGAAGTCTTCACGTTTGACTGGACCGACAATGCGCACCGCGCCAACCGTAAGCAGTTTTATAAATCCAGCTATGACAACGCGACGGTGCGTTCGCCCGCGCGACGCATGATTGCCCAGATTCGCGACGTTCCAAACAATGCGGGGATGTACCGCTGGACGGGACACGACTACCTCGGCGAAGCCGGGCTGGCCAGCGGTGCCTGGCCGTTTAAGCTTTTCTCGGGCGGCACCTGCGATCTGGCTAATTTTGAGAAGGATCTCTATTACCTCTACCAAAGCCAGTGGACGACGGAGCCAATGGTGCACATCCTGCCGCACTGGACGCATCCGGTGATGAAAGCCGGCACGGAAATCCCGATCTGGGCCTATTCCAACTGCGACGAAGTGGAACTTTTCCTGAATGGGAAGTCGCTTGGCAAAAAAACGCCGGGAACCAAATGGCAGGAGATGCAGTGCCAATGGTTGGTGGGCTGGACACCGGGCACGATTCAGGCCGTTGCGTATAACGGTGGGAAAAAGGTCGCGGAAAAAACCATCCGTACGGCGGATGAGCCGGCAAAAATCAAGCTGTCCATTGATGGTGAGCCGTTGAGCACATCCGGCAAGGATATCGTGCAGGTGCGTGCCGCTTTCTTTGATGCGAAAGGTGAGTTTTATCCCTACGGCGAAAACCGCGTATTCTTCAAGGTCTATGGCGAAGGCCGCATTAAGGCGCTGGATAACGGAAAGCCGAACGATGTGGAGCCTTTCTATGGCACGTCCGACCGCACCGGTTTCTTTGGGCTAACGCGCGCTTATATTGAGTCCGGAAAGAAGGATGGGGATATTGCCCTCGTGGCCGGCGCGATTCTCGGCGACAAAAAACTCGTGGTTTCCAATAAGGTGCATATCGATGCCGAACTGATCGCATTGCGCGGGAATCCGGCGGAACCGAAGCTTGAGGTTTTCTACACGACCGATGGGTCGGTTCCGACCATGCAATCCAGCCGCTATCAGGGAGGGTTTGAAATTCCCTTGGGCACCACGGTGAAAGCCCTCGTGACGGCCAACGGCGTGGAAGCGCTGCGGATGGAAGAACGCTTTGCGAGCGATGTCGGCCTGCTGTGGGAGGGCGGCGGACTGGATACGGAATTCGGCGGGGAACAGGCTGAAGCCGCGGAATTTAAGGGCGCGGCGGTCGCAACCGAAGGTAAAAACTATAATGGCTCGGCCTATCTCGACATGGGCAAAAAGAAAGGCGCCTATGTCGAGTGGTACCAGGAAAACGACGGTGCGGCGGCCAAGGTCAACCTTTCAATCCGCTACAGCGGCACGACCAAAGGCCGGAAGCCGATGAAAGTGCGCCTGAATGTGAATGAAGATATGATGGAAAAGGTGGTTAAGCTTCCGGCAGCCGCAAACTGGGGAAAACACTGGAGAACGGTTGCCGTCCCGATTCAGCTGAAGAGGGGGGCCAACACAATTCGGTTGACCACGGTGGATAACCACGGACTCTTTATTGATGAAATTGAGCTTAAATAACAGGTGTTCGGGGTGGAACTCATTTTATGACGGATCGCATAACGGGAAGGTTTATGTGAAAGCGAAATACTTTTTCAGCCTCCGACGCCCCGGCTTTGAATAGCAATGCTTTTTATCCGGTTGAAGTCCGTTTCCCATGAGCGGCGGAAGGGATCAAAATTTCGTGCTTCAATGGTTTGAATTCCATGAGCATTTCGATACTGTCCGCTGTTAATCGCTTCATCATGCGCAGTAGTTTCCTGCCGTGATGGATGGCGTACGTTAATTAAAACGCAATTGGGGTGGGCCAGATGAAAAAATCAAGGATCAGTGTGCTGTTGGTGTTGGCCGTGCTCGTGGGAGGCGTATCAGCGGAAGCCGGTGCTAAACGTTTTGCCGGGCGTATTTCGGTCAGTGGCAAGTTGGAAAAGGATCGTGACTCTTCGAAAAAGGAAGGCAACAACTCAAGTTCCCGGTCGAAGACGGAAACACAGTTTTATGACTTAAAGATTACGGCGGCGAATACCGGCAAGACGGAAGGCGCATTCGATGTGGAATGGTACTTTTTTAAACGTCCGCTGGATAACAAAGGAAACAAGGAGGATCATGTTTTGGCTGGACAAGGAAAGCAAACCGTTCAGCTCAAAGGCATGAAGCGCCAGGTTCTCCCGGTCAAATCAGAGGTGCTGTCTTGGAGTGAAACAAAAAGCTCAAAAAGCAGTTCCAAAAAGAACAACTCAAGTTCCTCCTCTAAAAAAACAATCTCAGGCGCGGTTTACGGGGGCTATCTGGTCCTGTTGAGAGCGGATGGCGAAATTATTTCCCGGTATTCGCCGGACCGTAAAATGACGTCGGACGACTGGCTTCGCGAAATGTCGATCCCGTTACAGTAGCGCAAAAAAAAAGGATAATACAGGCATGTTGAAAAAGCAGTTTTTTAAGGCATTAGCGGTTTCCACAGCAGGATTATTGACGCTGACGACCCAGGGGGCCCCCACCCGTCTCGTTGATGAACAACCGGTGGAAATTAAGCGCATTTCAGATGAGCTGGTTCTGGTGGATTTCGGGCGCGTTGCATTCGGTAATCTCCGCTTTTCCGAAGTGAACCAGGGTGGAAATGAAATTACCGTGCATTTCGGTGAAAAATCATCGAATGGCCGTATTGACCGGAAACCGCCGGGAACGGTTCGTTACAATAAAACCACGACCAAGCTGAGCACGGGTTCCACTGTGGTGGAGCCGCCGGCAGACAAGCGCAACACAAGGGGGCGCGGAAAGAGCGTCGATGCAAAACTCATCCCGATTCCAAAAGAGTTCGGTGTGGTTATTCCCTTCCGCTGGGTCGAAATCGAGGGATGGGAAGGCGAGTTGTCGCCCGAACAGATTACACGGCAATCCCTCTTTTTGACGGCCTGGGATGATGACTCCGCAGATTTTGAGTGTTCGGATGAGGTGCTCAATAAGATTTGGGATCTGTGTAAATATTCCATCAAAGCAACCACCTTTGCGGGCATTTATGTTGATGGTGACCGGGAGCGTATTCCGTACGAGGCGGACGCCTATCTGAACCAGCTCAGCCATTATTACACGGACGCGGATAAGCAGATTGCCCGCGATACCTACGACCACTTAATGGAAAACCCAACGTGGCCGACCGAATGGACGCCGCACATGGTATTGATGGCCTATGCGGACTGGATGCATACAGGCGATGCAGCATGGCTTGCTCCTCGTTACAATGCATTGAAGGACAAGCTTTTGATGGATCGCGTGGAGGATTATCTGGTCACGACCGATTTAAAAGCGAAAAGAAACCAGGGTGATATTGTCGATTGGCCCCCGAGCGAGCGGGATGGGTATAAATTTACAGAGATCAATACCGTGGTGAACGCATTTCACATTCGTGCGGTTCAGTTGATGGCCATAATGGCAGAAGAGTTGGGCCGGAATGCGGATGCCGCCAAATACACTTCATATATGAAGAAATCGCATGCCCGGTTCCAAAACCTGCTCTTCAAGGAAGAGAAGGGGCTTTATGTGGATGGAAAAGGGACGGGCCATTCCTCTCTGCACGCCAATCTGTTTCCGCTAGCCTTCCAGCTGGTTCCTCCACCGGATCGCGAAAAGATGGCCGACTGGTTGGCCGGGCGTGGCATGAAGTGCTCCGTTTATGCCGCCCAGTATCTGTTGGAAGCCCTGTTCGAAAACGGCGCTGACAGCGAAGCCATTGATCTGATTATGGCTGATGGCGACCGCAGTTGGAAGCACATGGTCAACAGCGGAACCACCATTACATGGGAAGCCTGGGACATGAAGTATAAGAAAAACCAGGACTGGAACCATGCCTGGGGTGCGGCACCGGGCAATATTCTGCCGCGCTATGTGCTCGGGGCGGAACCGCTGGAGCCCGGTTGGAACACCGCACGAATTTCCCCTAAGATTGGCGGCCTGACCTTTGCAAAAGGGACGGTTCCAACGGTAAAGGGGCCGGTTTCCATTAATTGGAAAAAAGCTGATACGTTTAAGTTAAAACTTGATCTACCCGAGGGCATGGATGCAGCGGTTGACCTTCCAAAGATTGCAGAATCGACGCAGGTGTTGCTGAACGGCGAGCCGGTCCGGGCATCTGTGAAGGGAGAGCGGTGGATTGTTCAGCCGCCGGTTAAGGGCTCCGTGGTGCTGGAAGTTAAGTAGCCGGGTATGCCAGTGCGTTCAGGTCGTTATTAAGTAGTTGAAATAAAAATCAGGCGAGGAACTAGATATGAGTGAAGAACAACAGGAAAAACATGGCGAGTTCGAGCGCGAACCCGTCCCGGAGTCAAAAACAAGGGGGCTGAAAGCCTTTGTGGGTATGTATGCCGGCGAGCATTGCGCCGGAACGGAGCTGATGATTGGCCCCCTGTTTGTGGCTGCGGGCGTGAGTGCATTTGATGTGGTTGTCGGCTTATTCGTCGGCAACCTTTTGGCGGTATTAAGCTGGATGTTCCTGTGCGCACCGATTGCAGTCCGCGCACGCATGACGTTGTATTATCAGCTTGAAAAAATCTGTGGCCGCAATCTGGTTACACTCTACAACCTGGCGAACGGGGTCATGTTCTGTTTCCTTGCCGGGTCGATGATTACGGTGTCGGCGACTGCGGTTGGGGTATGGTTTGACTTCCCGATGCCCAAGCTGACCGACATCTATCCGAACAGTGTCGGATGGGTACTTGCCGTACTGGCTGTCGGGGGGCTTATCACTTTCGTGGCCGCATGGGGCTACGACATGGTGTCAAAGGTGGCCAATATTGCCGCCCCTTGGATGGTGCTGGTCTTCTTAGGCTTCGGAATTATCGGTATGCGCCAGTTTATTGAAGTCACCGGTACGGAAGTTAATTCACTCTCCAGCATGTGGGCGCTTTGCAAGGAGTCCATTTTCACAGGAGGCGAACCACTTGAGGGTCAGGTCAAATTTACCTTCTGGCACGTGACCTTCTTTGCTTGGTTCGCCAACATGGCGATGCACGTCGGCATGTCCGACCTCTCCGTGCTGCGCTTTGCGAAAAAGTCGTGGCATGGTGTTGCTTCGGCATCGGGTATGTATGTCGGCCATTTCATGGCCTGGATTGCTGCGGCGATCCTTTATTCGCTGCAGCTGCACCTTGATCCGTCTAATACCGATGTATTGCCGGGGCCGTTGGCCTACCGCGCTGCCGGTGTCGCCGGTCTCGTCTGCGTCATTATTGCTGGTTGGACGACGGCCAATCCGACCATTTATCGTGCCGGTCTGGCCTTCCAGGCGATCATGCCGAAAAAGTCGCGCTTTGCTGTAACGATCGGTACCGGCTTGCTGGCCACCCTGGCGGGTATGTTCCCGGGCGTTGCGATGAAACTGCTGGGCTTTGTGGCACTGTACGGACTGATTCTCATGCCGATGGGAGCCGTGGTCTTTACTGATTTCTGGATCTTCCCGAAACTCGGCCTTAAGCAGTATTACGCCGAACATCGGAAGCTGGGCTTTAACCTTGCGGCCGGCGTAGCCTGGATCGCAACGCTCCTTATCTGCGTGGCGCTGGTTAAATCGGGCAACCCGATATTCCAGCTCTACTTTGTGGCATTACCGGGCTGGTTTATCGCCTCGGCACTCTACATTGGAATTAGCAAACTCACTCAGAAGGAGGCCTAATCATGAAAAAAATCATGGAAATCATCTCATACCTTTCGCTTGTTCTGATTGTTCTGTCTCCAATCCTGTTTTACTCAAGTAAAATTGATCTGGACATGAACAAGCTCTTGATGACCATCGCGACCGTTACGTGGTTCGCGAGCGCGCTCTGCTGGATGGGGCATGAAAAGAAAGCGGAATAAGCCCTTTCATCGTCGAAAACGAGTTATCGAAACCGGCATCACACGGAAACCCGTGTATGCCGGTTTTTTTGTATATTGAACTTGGATGAGATCCGACAGGTTTGAACTGAATGGATCAAAAATCGGGTTAACTAGTCGATTTTGAAAAACCCTGTTTTTCAGGTGAGCAACATCATTTTTTACTAACCGAGGATCTCAGAACAAAAGTGCGAAAGCATCTGTACCTAACCGTTTTTCTTGTTGGAAAAAATTCCGCCTAAAATTGGCGGTTACTGCGGATAGGATATAATGGGAAAAATGACGGGTAGAAGCTTTGGATGGGGCAGGCGGTTGGAGAATCTTGCCCAAGGGAATCCGGGGCGCTCTATAGCCGCCTTTTCCTATGGCTGAAACGCTTAAAACCTTAGGGTTTTCAAATAATTTAAGTGAATTATGGAATGGGCGACGTTGAGTTAGTATAATGGATTCTTTGTGCACATGGTTTAGAAAGGAAGTGGGATGAAAGCATTGGGTATGTTGTTTGCGGTTTTTCTTTTGGGTTCGCAGGTTTTTGGGGCTGAGCCTGCCTGGAAGCTACAGGAATGGGAAAAGGGGCGTCAGCTGGTTTGGGCGAATCCCGGCAAAAAAGGCGATTTCGGCAAAGCGAAAAACTGGAAAGAAAACGGAAGGCCCGCGAAAAAAGCGCCGGATCGTTATACGGACATCTTGCTGCCTAAAGCGTCCAGGCCCTATGTGGTTAAGGGCAGCCGCGTGAATCAGGTGCGCCACGTCGTGATCGAAGAAAACGGGGAACTGCAGGGGAGTCACCGCAACGAACTGGAAATCTGGGGTAACGTGGATGTGAAAGAAGGTGGGGATATCCACTGGATCTCGATTCGCGGCGACCGCGATACCTACTTTAATATCGAGGACGCGGTGTTTCCCGGCAATGGCCGCGAATATCGGCACACCTCCAAACGCCTGCCGAAAGATAAGGCCTGCAACAGCCAGATTTCCCATAAATTCCAAATCTGCAAAGTCGGCACCAAATCGGTTGAGTTTTTGAGTAACGTGGGCGTGAGCGACGAGGTCATGCTACAGCACGGAAAATGTATCATCAGCGGCGATTTCCGTTTCAGCGGAGCCACGAACAAGGGCGCATTTGAAGTGTATGACGGCGGGATTCTGGAAATTCAGTCCGGCGGACGCCTTGCTCCGTTTGTTAGCGAAAACCGGAAGTGTGTTTATAACATCAATATCTATCGCAACGGTGTATTGCAGGCGGGGTCGCCGGAACGTCCGCTGACCGAGGATGCCTATCTCTGTTTGGGATTCGCGGAAAATGATAAGCCGGGACGGTCGGGACTCTACGCTGCCCTCGGTTCGTTTATCCGCGTCTATTCCGCCAACCCGAGGAACGCGCGTTTGGTTGTGACTTCCATCACTTCAGTTGATGGGTTTACCGACGGTAAAGGGCGCCCGGTCGGCGATCCCGATGAAAAAGCACAAGGGAACAAAGGGGTTACGCTGCAACTGGCCGGCGATGTTCAGCTCGATGGTGTGCACTTTGATTATATCATCAGAGACGGCATCGGCCTGTTGGATAAGGACATGGCCAGAAGCTGGAGAAATGTGACTTTCGGAAAGCATTGCGCTTCCCGGAGTGCGAGTAGCTTAGTGGACAAGATGGAGGTGGACCCGAATGCCTACTATCATAACCGCGGCGGCGACCAGGCATCGGAATTTGGCCTGACCCTCAAAGCGATGTCGGCGATGCAGAAGCACCTGGGTGAATATGAACCTTTCCAACTCAAAACGGTTCCCGAAAACACCAAAATTCGCAAACTGGGCAAGGGGAAGGCGGCCATCGAAACGCCCGTTGCGGTGATTTTTGATGAGCCGGTGAAGGTGAAAGTGAAAACCAAGGTGCCCGGCGCACGAATCCGTTATACCACGGATGGCTCTGAGCCGACGGGGAAATCTCCAGCCTATACGGCGCCTATCAAATTAACTAAAACCACGAAGCTGACCGTTAAGGCCTATAAAAAAGGCGTTGGCTTCAGTCCCACTTACACCACCACCTACGTGATCCAATAATCGGAGCTTTCCCCTATGATTCCCTCACGCATTTTTCTGTGCGGCATGGCCGTACTGTTCTCGTTGTGCACCGTACATGCGGTAATTAATCCGGCGCTCCAGCCGGATGTGTATTTTGACAAATATGAAAACGTCATTGTTCTTGAAATCGAAGAAATTCAGTCGGCCGATGCAAAACTAAGTTGCTCGGTCGTCAAGGCGATCAAGGGCGGCTATCCGGTTGGGGAGCCGATTGATGTGGTTTTTTCCGGTGCCCTGGCTGGCCAGGTTGCGGAACGTGAAGCTGACGGGTCGTTAAAAGCGGGCGATCATTTCCCGGTTTTTGCCGGTAAGCCGAGTCGCCGGAAATCCAAACGGCAGATCCGGATGTATGTCGATGAGTTTCTGGTGGGAGAGGTCAAGGAACCCAATCTGTTCCAGATTGGCGATGGCGGCGATATGGAAACCGATTCCGAAGGGAAAACGGTAAACACCTTGGCGGGCATCTATTGCGGGATGACCAGCCAGCTGATCCAGATGCTGGAAGATATGGCTGCCGACCGCGATTATTATCCGCGTAAAGCCTACGTAAAATTCAAGCCCGATCTCCTTGTGGATGAACTCACGAAATCGGTTGAAGGTGTTGCGATGTACGATCTTAATGGCGACGGCATGGAGGACTTGGTTGCCTGCTCGCCCGCCGGCGACAGAATCTACCTTCAAGTCGAACCCATGCAGTTTTCCAATGCCACGGAAAAGATGGGGATCCAGTCCGCGAGCATCAGTTGCTCGGTGGCGGATGCCGATTGCGATGGTCTCGCCGACCTCATGCTCGGCACCACGATTTATAAAGGCGCCTTTGCCCAGAACGCATTTTCCTTTTCAGAAACGAAGAAGTTGACGGTTGAAAACTCGGAGGGATTCAAATGTGCTTCTTTCGTGGAACTTAACGGGGACGGCTTCCCCGATGTCGTGGCATCGTTTGCCGGGCAGGGATTGCGGGCGTTCATCAATTCGGGAAAAGGTGTTTTTTCGGAAGCCGATTTGGCTTTGCCCCAAGAGGGCAATGGATACTTTATTCCCGGCGACTGGAACGGGGATAACCGCACCGATCTTTTTTATGCCCATGGCAGAGGATGGCTACTGGTACAGGACAAAGAGGGGAAATTCGAACCGGTCGAACATAACATCGATTTTTCATTCCGCACCGGAATGGACGAATACGGAAAAACCGGGGCCGGCGTTTTCATGACCACGTATCTGGCGGATCAAATGGATCTCGTGGTGCCGATCGAAAAAGACTGGCTGATTATTTCAAACCAGGATGGCGTTCCGACCGACATCACCGGCTACGGCAACGAAATTTCGGAAGGTTCCGACTACCATCTGGCGACGGCTTCCGCCGATCTCAATGTGGATGGCTATATGGATATCTACACCGTCTGTGACCAGCAGAAAGAAAACCGCTACATCATTAATCGCGGCTATGGCTCCTACATGCACGGCAAGGTCCATGTGGATGAAAAACCGCTCTTTAAAGGGCCTGCCCACGGTTCCGGCGGCCGTTCCCTCGCGGTGGGCGACATCAATAGTGACGGCGCACCCGATATTCTGCTGGGCAATGAAAAGGGGCAGTTGTTCCTGATTGTGAATGACACGCTTTCGATGCGTCAGGAAACGGAACTGATGAAAAAGGACGAAAAACGATTGATCAACGTCCGGCTCTGTTCGGTTCGTGTGCTGGGCCCGAAAGGTGTGGTCGGAGCCAAAGTCCGCTTGCTGGATGAAAACGGCGCGGTTGTGGTGCGTAAAGACCTGGGCGGGAATGTGGCCACCGGATGCAGCAGCCCGGATACCGTTTGCTTCGCGGTGCGCCAGCCGGGAAAATATAAACTGGACGTCGTGTATGCCGACGGGCATGTACGCGATATTGACGTCGATTTAACAACGGAAAAACGGGTTTCGCTCGTTGCTGAACGTGGAGATTCAGACGATGCTGGTTGGTGATTTAGGGGTTGTCCCCATCTTTGTGAATGCGGGGGCGGCACTGCTCCCGGCCATGGCGGCCGGGATCGCCACTTTTTTTGCATTACTGTTTAAACCCAAGGCCCTGCTCAAGGCGTGCAGAGAAAAGCCGCTGGTTCCGGTGGGCGTTATTCTGGTGGGTGTGGGCATCTGGGCGGTGGTTCATTTCTGGCCGGCTCGTGGTGAGGCGGCGCATGAAGGCGACCGGCGCGGCGGTGCTAAAACTGCGGTTGTCTCATCCGGCACCGTTCCGGTTTATATCGACTGGACCGAAGTGGCACTTGCCCGTATCCAGGCCAAGGCGC
>JGI12109J20283_10490972_pt1 | contig 12874 bp, 8 predicted proteins | sample ElkSlonscriptome_12_FD_20283 | JGI IMG/M metagenome (IMG submission 20283) | reverse complement strand
CGAAGCCGGCTCCGATCACGGCGACGTCGCAGGTGCGCACGGCGGGAGCCTGGGGTCAGGGCTCGCCCACGAACAGGGAACGAGAGCTCGCCCGGGAGGGCCATCCAGCGGAGTTTGCAGTTCGTGCTCGGAGAGCCCTGTTTTTTCGAGGGATCCGAGGGGCGATCCTGTCCCCGGGGTGAAGAGGGAATGGAGCGCCCACGACCAGCAGGGACGATCTTGCATTCTTGCAGTTTCGGGAGCCTCCGCTTGGACCGCTGGGAAACTGCAAGAATGCAAGATCGTCCCCCGCCTCGCGCCGGCAGCGGGCAGCCACACCGAGGTCGCTCCACTCGGCTTCGACTCAGCGCAGAGTCTGAGGGGCGAGGGTCTCGGGGTGGAGATCGCGCTCGCGGGCGACCTGGCGGGCCAGCTCGCTGAAGTCGGATCGGTCGTAGCCGCAGGCGCGGGCGACCTGGTGGAAGCGGCGCATGTCGTCATCGTCGAGGCCGCCGTTGCGGCCAGCGAGGACGACGAGGTTGGTGAGCAGGCGCTCGGCTTCGACGTCGGTGTCGGGGTCGATGAGCTCGAGCAACTCTTCGGGCTCGCTCGTTCCGGCGGTGACCACCGCCTTGCCGAACAAGCGGGAGAAGGCGCCCTCCGGCAGCACCGGGTAGAGCTCCCGAATCCGCTCCTCGAGGGTCGCTTGCTCGAACTCGTCGATCTCTCCGTCGGAGAAGGCGACGTAGAGCCAGGCGTTCACCAGGGCCGTGGCTTCGATTTCCTCGGCGAGGGGCACGCCTACTGCTGGGCGCCCGGAGCGTCGACGGTCGGCTTGGGCACGTCCTCTTCGGGGGCCTCCGGCTTGATGAGCTTGCCGAAGCGGTACTCGAGGGGCTTGCTCCGGGCGGCGCCGAAGAGCGAGTCCGGATCCGAGAGTACCAGGGCTTCGGCCAGCACCTGGTCCATGTGCTCGACGAGCACGACCCGCATGGCCTGGAGCACCCGCTTGGGGATCTCCCGGAGGTCCTTCCGGTTCTCCTGCGGGATCAGGATGGTGTCGATGCCGCCGCGATGGGCCGCGAGCATCTTCTCCTTGAGCCCGCCGATGGGCATGACCCGGCCGCGGAGGGTGATCTCGCCGGTCATCGCCACGTTCTTCCGCACCGGGATGCGCAGGAGCGCGCTGGCGATCGAGGTGGCCATGGTGATGCCCGCGCTCGGGCCGTCCTTGGGCACGAACTCGGGGAAGTGCACGTGGACGTCCACCTCTTGGTAGAATTCGTCCTCGAGGCCGAGCACCCGCTGGCGGGAGCGGATGTAGCTCATGGCCGCCTGGGCGCTCTCCTGCATGCCCTTCTCGAGCAGGCCGGTGATGTGGAGCTTGCCCTTGCCGGGCACGACCGCGACCTCGCACTCGAGGATGGTCCCGCCGACGGTGGTGAAGGCCAGCCCGTTGGTCAGGCCGACCTGGTCCTCGTCCGAGGCCTTGTTCGGATTGTACTTGGGCACGCCGAGGAACTTCGGCACGTCCCGGGCGGCGACCCGGAAGCTCTTCTTCTCCTCGCCGCTCTCGTCCTTCTCCTTCTGGACGACCTTGCGGGCGATCTTGCGGCAGATGCTCCCGAGCTCTCGCTCGAGGTTCCGGACCCCGCTCTCCTTGGTGTAGTGGTGGATCACCGTGCGAATGGCGTTCTCGGTGAGCTCCACCTCGATGTCCTTCAGGCCGGCGTTCTCGAGCTGCCGGGGCACCAGGTACTTCACCGCGATGTTGAGCTTCTCGAACTCCGTGTAGCCGCTGAGCTCGATGATCTCCATCCGGTCACGCAGCGGCAGCGGGATGCCGCTGAGCTGGTTGGCGGTGGTGATGAACATCACGTCCGACAGATCGTAGTCGAGGTCGAGGTAGTGGTCGTTGAAGGTCTCGTTCTGCTCGGGATCGAGCACCTCGAGGAGCGCCGCCGCCGGGTCACCGCGGAAGTCGCTGCTCATCTTGTCGATCTCGTCGAGGAGGAAGACCGGGTTGTTGGTGCCCACCTTCTTGAGCGACTGGATGAGCCGGCCGGGGAGGGCGCCGATGTAGGTGCGCCGGTGGCCGCGGATCTCGGCCTCGTCGCGGACGCCGCCGAGGCTCAGGCGCACGAAGTCGCGACCGGTCGCCCGGGCGATGGAGCGCGCCAGTGAGGTCTTACCGACGCCGGGCGGACCGACCAGGCAGAGCACCGGACCCTTGAGCTTCTTCACCAGCGCCTGCACGGCCAGGTACTCGAGGATCCGCTCCTTGATCTTCTTCAGCCCGTAGTGGTCCTCGTCGAGGATCTTCTCCGCTTCGTCCAGGTCGTAGTTCTCGTCGGACTTGTCGTACCAGGGCAGGTTCAGGATCCAGTCGACGTAGTTGCGGACGACCGTGGCCTCCGCGCTCATCGGCTGCATCATCTTGAGCTTCTTGAGCTCCTTCTTGACCCGGGTGAGGGCTTCCTTGCTGAGTCGCTTGTCCTTCAGCTTCTCCTCGATCTCCTGCAGCTCGGACTTGAATTCGTCCCGCTCACCCAGCTCCTTCTGGATGGCCTGCATCTGCTCGTTGAGGTAGTACTCCTTCTGCGACTTCTCGACCTGCTTCTTCACCCGCGAGCGGATCTTCTTCTCCATCTGGAGAATGTCGATCTCCTTGTTCATCAGCTCGAAGAGCTGCTCGAGGCGCTTCGCCGGGTCGAGGATCTCGAGGAGCTCCTGCCGGTCGGGGATCTTCCGCGAGGTGAGCTGGGCGGCGATGGCGTCGGCCAGCCGTGAGGGGTCGTCGATGGTCTGGACCGTGACCAGCGTCTCCGGCGGCACGCGCTTGTTGAGCTTGGCGTAGGTCTCGAACTCCGCCTTCACGCTGCGCACCAGCGCCTCGAGCTCGGGCGACGAAGCCGGGTCGTCCTTCAGCAGCTGAACGTCGCAGAGGAAGAACTCCTCGTTGGGGATGAAGCGCTGGATCTTCGCTCGCCGCTTGCCCTCGACCAGCACCTTCACGGTGCCGTCCGGGAGCCGGAGGAGCTGGATCACCTTGCCGACGGTGCCGACCTCGTAGATGTCGTCGGGCGTCGGGTCGTTGGTCTTGGCCTTCTTCTGAGCCGTGAGGAGGATCTCCTTCTCGTGGCTCATCGCCTCTTCGAGGGCGTTGATCGACTTCTCCCGGCCGACGAAGAGGCGCACGACCATGTGGGGGAAGACGATGATGTCGCGCAGCGGCAGCAAGGGCAGGACCTTGTCGCCGCTGCCGCTCTCGTTGTTCTCGTCGCCGTCGTTCCGATGGAAGAACATGTCGTCGGGTCGCCCTCTGGTCTCGATCGTGGCGCGGGGCCGTGACGAATCGTCCGGCCCCGCGTTCAGGTTGTCTCTCGGTGTGCCCGCCGTGGCGGACCTAGGCCATCTCGGCCTTTTTCTTCTCTTCGTAGACGATCAGCGGCTGCTCGCCCTTGGTGATGACCTCCTCGTTGACCATCACCTCTTGGATGCCGGTCTGCGACGGGATGTCATACATGATGTCGAGCATCGCCTGCTCCATGATCGCGCGCAGGCCGCGGGCGCCGGCGTTTCGCTCGAGCGCCTTGCGGGCCACGGCTCGAAGGGCCGACTCGGCGAAGCCGAGCTTCACTCCGTCGAGCTCGAAGAGCTTGCCGTACTGCTTCACCAGCGCGTTCTTCGGCTTGGTGAGGATGTCGACCAGCGCGTCCTCGTTCAGCTCGTGGAGCGTCGCGATGACCGGCAGGCGGCCGATGAACTCGGGGATCAGGCCGGCGCGGAGCAGATCCTCCGGCTGCACCTGCTCGAGTACCTCGCCGATCTTCTTGTCCTTCTTCGACGGGATGTCCGCGCCGAAGCCGAGGGTCTTCTCGCCGATGCGCCGCTCGATGACCTGGTCCAGGCCCACGAACGCACCGCCACAGATGAAGAGGATGTTGGAGGTGTCGATCTGCAGGAAGTCCTGCTGCGGGTGCTTGCGGCCGCCCTTGGGCGGCACGTTCGCGACCGTGCCCTCGATGATCTTCAGCAGCGCCTGCTGCACGCCCTCGCCGCTGACGTCGCGGGTGATCGAGGGGTTGTCGCCCTTGCGCGCGACCTTGTCGATCTCGTCGATGTAGACGATGCCGCGCTGCGCCCGCTCGACGTCGTGGTCGGCGTTCTGGAGCAGCTGGACGATGATGTTCTCGACGTCCTCGCCGACGTAGCCCGCCTCGGTGAGCGTGGTCGCGTCCGCGATGGCGAAGGGCACGTTCAGGATGCGCGCGAGGGTCTGCGCCAGGAGCGTCTTGCCGGAGCCCGTGGGGCCCAGCAGCAAGATGTTCGACTTCTGGAGCTCGACCTCTTCGCTGACCTTCGAGTCGATGCGCTTGTAGTGGTTGTGCACCGCGACCGAGAGGACCTTCTTGGCCCGGTCCTGGCCGATCACGTACTCGTCCAGGATGGTCTTGATCTCGGCCGGCTTGGGCAGCGGCGTGCCGCTGCTCAGCGCGTCGTCTCGGTCGACCTCCTCCGCGATGATGTCGTTGCAGAGCGCAATGCACTCGTCGCAGATGTACACGGTCGGCCCAGCGATGAGCTTTTTGACTTCTTTTTGGGATTTACCGCAGAAGCTGCAGGTGAGGTTCCCATGGCCCTCGTCTCGCCGTCGGTCAGGCATCGATTCCCCGGTGTCGGTTGCTAATTCCGTACTCTAGTCCCGTGCCGCGCACGGGGCAACGGGGGGTCCCCCCAGCACCCCCATGGATTACGGGAGGGCCGTTCACTTCTTCCTCGGCTGGACCACTTCGTCCAAGATCCCGTATTCCTTGGCTTCATCGGCGGACAGGTAGCGATCGCGCTCCGTGTCCTCCTTGATCTTCTCCGGGTCCTGCCCCGTGTGCTTGGACATGATGAGATTCATGCGCTCACGGATCTGGATGATCTCTCGGGCGTGGATCTCGATGTCCGTGGCCTGGCCGCGGTAGCCGCCGAGGGGCTGGTGGATCATCACCCGGCTGTTCGGGAGCGCCCGGCGCATGCCCGCTTGGCCGGCGGCGAGGAGCCACGCCGCCATCGAGGCCGCCTGGCCGAGGCAGACGGTGGCCACCGGACAGCGGACGTACTGCATGGTGTCGTAGATGGCGAGGCCCGCGGTGATCACCCCGCCGGGGCTGTTGATGTAGAGCGTGATCTCCTTGTCGGGATCCTCGCTCTCGAGGAAGAGCATCTGGGCGATGATCGTGTTGGCGACCGGGTCGTTGACCTCGGTGCCCAGAAAGACGATGCGGTCCTTGAGGAGCCGACTGTAGATGTCCCAGAGCCGTTCCCCGCGGTGGGTGCTCTCGACGACGTAGACCGCCTCGGCGGGGTCGTGGATCGGATCGCGCGCGGGGTCGTGGCTCATTCGCTCTTCTCCTCTTCGTTCTCGTCGGTCGCGTCGGAGCCCTCGTCCGTTTCGGGCTCGTCGTCCTCTTCTTCGAGGATGGTCACCTTTTCCTTCAGGAAAGCCATGATCTTTCGATCGAGGAGCTCGTTTTCGAGCTGCTCCCGCCGCTCGCCCCGGTACTCGACCCGGACCTTGGCGATGTGCTTGCCCGTCTTCTCGGCGATGTCCTGCATCTCGGCGTCCACCGCGTCGTCATCGACGGTCAGACCCTCGAGGCGGGCGAGGGCCCCGAGCACCAGCCCGGCGCGCACGCGTCGCTCAGCCCGTTCGGGCAGCCCCTCGAGCATCTCCGGACCCATCTGTTGGCCGAACATCTGGGCGAACTGGGCCATCTCGTAGATGAGCCGCTGCTGCTGCTCCTTGATCATCGCCGGCGGAACCTCGATCTCGTTCTTGGCCAGCACGGCGTCGATCAGCTTCTCGCGGAGCTGGCTCTCGTCCCGCTTGTCGAGCTTCTCCTGGAGCTCGTCGCGGATTGCCTGCTTCAGCTCGTCCAGGGTCTCGTAGTCGCCGGCGTCCTTGGCGAGCTCGTCGTCGAGCTCCGGCAACAGCCGCTCGTGGAGCCCCTTGCAGGTGATGGTGAAGGTGGCGGTCTTCCCGCGGAGGATCTCGTTCGGGTGCTCCTCGGGGAAGGGCACCTCGACGTCCGTGGCCTCGCCGGGCTTCATCCCCTTCATGCCCTCCTCGAGCTCGTCGAGGAAGCTGTCGTCGCCGAGCTGGATCTCCCGATCCTCCCCACCGAGCTCCTCCTCCACCTCGCCGTCCACCTTCACCTCGAAGTCGACGGTGATGCGGTCGCCCTCCTCGGCGCCGCGCATGGGGTCGGGCTCGCGGAAGTCGGCGTTCTGCTTGCGCAGCTCGGTGAGCCGCTCCTCGATGGCCTCGTCGGTGACCTGCGGGGAGATGTGCTTGATCTCGAGGTCGTCGACGGCGATGGCCTCGATGGTCGGTCGCACCTCCATGGTCGCCGTGAACGTCAGCGGCTCGCCCTCGGCGATGGCCGGCTCCTCGGGGAGGTTCGGCTCGCTGACGATCTGCAGCTCGTGCTCCTCGACGGCGTGGAGCAGTCCGGCGTGGATCAGCGAGCTGGTCACCTCCGCCTTCACCTGTTTGCCAAAGAGCTTCTTCACCATGCCCCGGGGCACCTTGCCCGGGCGGAAGCCGCGGACCTTGGCGGTCTTCGCGAGCTTCGTATAGCTCTGGTTGAGGTCCTTCGAGACCCGCTCCCACGGAACCTCGACCTTCACCTCGACCTCGATGGGGCTGATCTCGCTGACCTCGGACTGCACGCTACTCTCCGCTCGGGATTCCAATGGAAAATGGAAAGGGAGGGCAGGGCTAGCGCGGATTCGCCCTCAGTCAACGCGCGCGGCCCGATCGCTCACTCGCCGGGCGGCGGCGCCGGTCCGGTCCGTTCGTTCTCGAAGGCCCGCTCGGCCGCCTGGAGGAGGGCGGTCACCGTCGCCCGGCGCTCGGCGGCGGGCACCCGGCGGAGGATCACCACCGCGCGGCCCTCCCGCCGGACGTGGTGCCCTTCGACCCCCTGACCGACCCGGCGGGCGGCGGCCTCGGCCTCGAGGGCCTCCTCCTCGTCGTCCCAGAGCGTGAGCCAGACCACGGCGGTACCGAGCGGCCCCCCCCGATAGACCCGGATCCGGTCCCCGGCCCAGCCGGCGGCGGCCTCGGCGTGGACCCCACTGGTGCGCCCCTGGCCCAGGTAGACCGCCAGCTCGAGCTCGCCGAGGGTGTCCTCGTCCACCACCTCGGTGCCGAGCCCCTCGAGCGCGGGGAGGGTGATGGCGACCGGGCTCTCGCCGGCGGCGCTCTTCTCCGGGTGGAGCACCTGCTCGGTCGATTCGGGCAGCTCCCGGAACTGGGCCTCCACCGAGGGCCAGCCGCCCTTGCTCGCCCAGTAGGTGCAGAAGCCGAGGCCCGCGAGATAGGGGACCACGAGGGTCGCCCGGACGATCGCCGGCGCCTGGGAGAGGGTCATGCCGCCCTGGGGCATGGCGGTGTCCACCATCATCTCCTCGAGGGTGGGCACGTTGCCGGCGATCTGCCCCGAGAGCCGCTGCACGCTCTCGGCGCGGGCGCCGAGCACCACCATCGCGAGGGTGGCGTCGCCCTCGATGAGCGATCGGAGGGCGCCGGAGGCATCCCCGCTGCGCTCGGTGTCGTAGAGGGCCCCGAGGTCGTGGTGCTGATCCTGGAGCGCGTGGACCAGCTCGTGGACCAGGACCCCCTCCGGCTCTTGGGCGGACGGGCCGCCCCGGAGGAGCAGCGCCATCACGTCGTCGCGGATGACCATCTCCTCGGTGTCCGGATCGTAGTAGCCGACCACCTGCTCGCCGAGGACCCCCTCGAGGAGCTCCCGAACGTCCGTGCCCTCCGGGAGGAGGCCGAGGGCCTCGTAGATCTCCGAGGCCTGGGCCAGCTCCTCTTCCTCCATCTGGGCGCTGAGCCGCTCGGTGATCGAGGCGGCGTTGCGCACCCGGCTGACCACCGGCCGGAGAAAGGGTAGGCGCCGGACCTCCACCGCCGCCGCCTGCAGGCTGGCCATCACGTCGCGCTCGGCGCCGGTGAGCGGGCGGTCGCTGGCCGTGGGCTCCGCCGGCTCGGGTCGGGCTACGATCGGCGGCGGCACCGGGTCCGGGCGAGGCGAGGCCGCGGCGCAGCCGACCATCAGCAGCAGCCCGAGGGCTCTCATCGGCCCTGCTCGATGGCGATGGGGACCACCTCGGGCTTGCGTCGCAGGGCCTTCCAGAAGAAGCGACGGACCACCCGCCGCGCCCGCTCCTCCACCGCCTCGAGGGTCTCGTCCTCGTGGCCCCACTTCCGGAAATCGTCCCGGAGGTACTCGGTGCACTCGTCGAGGAGCTCGTCCTCGACCTCTTCGTTGAGGAAGCCCCGAGCCTCGAGGCGGGGCGGGCCGGTGAGCCGCTTCCGCTTCTTGCTGCGACCGAGCTGCACCGGCAGGGCCACGGCGATGAGGCCGAGCTCGCCCATGCGGATGCGGTCGCGGCGCATCATGTCGTCCACCCGCACGCCGCCGTGGGCGATGTAGGCCCGGCCGCTCGGGACGTCGCCGACCACCGAGAGCTCGTCGTTCTTCAGCTCGACCACGGCGCCGTTCTCCACCGAGAGCACGCAGCCCACCCCGGTGTCCCGGGCGAGCTGCGCGTGGCGCTGCATCATGCCGTAGGTGCCGTGGACGGGCAGGAAGCACTTCGGCCGGAGCCACTCGATGAGCATGCGCTGCTCGTCGGCGTAGGCGTGGCCGCTGACGTGGACCCCCGGCTCGGTCTTCCGGTGGAGCACCCGGAGGCCGAGGCGCTCGAGCTGCTCACGGACCGCGAGCACCGAGCGCTCGAGGCCGGGGATGATCCGTGAGGACATGATGACCGTGTCCCCGGCTTCGAGGTCGAGGTCCCGATGCTCGCCGCGGGCCAGCTTGGAGAGCGCCGCCGGCGGCTCGCCCTGGGTGCCGGTCGCGAGGACCAGCAGCTGGTCCCGGGGCATCGACTGGGCGTCCTTTGGGCGGGCCACCAGCGAGCTCACGTTCTTCAGGTGACCGAGCTGGCGCGCCAGCTCGAAGTGCTTGCGCACCGAGCGGCCGAGGAGGAGCACCCGCCGGTCGTGCTTCTTCGCCGCCGCGAAGGCGGCGCGCATGCGGTGCACGTTGGAGGCGAAGAGGGCGACGACCACCCGGTGCGGCTGGTCGGCGATGAGCCGGTCGAGGGCCTCGGCGGCGTCCTTCTCGTCGCCGCTGCGACCCTCGGCGAAGCTGTTGGTCGAGTCGCTCAGGAGCAGGGCCACCCCCTCGTCGCCGAGGGCCTCGAGGCGCTCCCTGGGGAAGGGCGCGTCGGCGGGCACGTCCTCGATCTTGAAGTCGCCCGAGTGCACCACCACGCCGGCGGGGGAGCGGAGGATGAGCCCCATCGCGTCCACGATCGAGTGGTTCACGTGGTAGGGCTCGATGGCGAAGGGGCCGGCCTCGAAGGTCTCGCCGACGGCGATGGGATGCATGGACGGCTTCTCGACCCGCATCTCCTCGAGCCGCTGCTTCACCAGCTCGAGGGCGTAGGGCGGACCGAAGACCGGCGGCAGCGGCAGGGGCAGATCCCGGAGCAGGTAGGGCAGGGCGCCGATGTGGTCCTCGTGCCCGTGGGTCAGGACGATCGCCCTCAGCGCCTCCGAGGAGCGGCCGGGCCGCTGGTGGAGGGCGGCCGAGAAGTCCGGGTGGATGATGGAGACGCCGAGGGGCCGGACGCCAAGGTCGGGGTCCATGCCGGCGAAGGTGACGCCGCAGTCGAGGAGGATCCGCCCCTCGGCCGTGCCGAGGAGCATGGCGTTCATGCCGACCTCACCCAGGCCGCCCAGGGGAATCAGATGGAGGGCATCGGAATCGGGGCGCATCGCGGCGAAAGCTAGCAGCCCCTGTGACAAACGCCCGGCGAGGCGGCCATCGGCGCGGGCCCCGCTTCCCGCGGTCTCGGGCGGGCCCGATCGGAGGGAATGAGCGCCGGGCCGCCGCGTTGACCGGCCCGGATCGGGCGTGTTAGGCCCCGTCGGCCCCGAGGGGGTGGCTCACGAGCCGCCTGGGATGGGCGGAATTCCTCTGGAAACGAGCATGCGAGTGCAGGATTTGCTTCGACTCCTGGCGACCACCGTCGCCGCCCTGGCCCTGATGGCCGGCCCCGCCTTCGCGCAGCCGCCGGCCGATGACGCCGCGTCCGACGAGGTCGACGACGATCTGGGGGACGAGGAGGACCTGGAAGACGAGGACCTCGACGACGAGGACTTCGACGACGAGGACGATCTCGACGACGAGGAGGATGAAGCGGACGCCGAGCTCGACGAGCCGCAGCTCCGCGCCCCGCAGCTCGAGATGCCCGACGTCTCGGTGGACCAGGGCGAAGACGCCGAAGGGACGGTCGACGAGGAGCCGGAGGAGGATCCCGAGGCGGACGAGGACGACGAAGAGGACGAGGACCTCGACCCCGAGGACGACATGGACCTGCTCAGCTCGGCCGAGCCGCCGCCCTCGAGCGACCCGTCCCTCAGCCGCTGGACCGCCCCCCGCTCGGTGGTGACTCTCAACGGCTACTTCCGCACCCGCGGCGAGCTCTGGGACAACTTCTTCCTCGGCCGCGGCTTCTCGGTCACGGGGATGTCGGACACCCGCTTCGACGCCGCCGACCGGCCCTTCAGCCGCTTCGTGCCCGCCGACCGCGTCGCGGCGACGACGACCGGCGGCACCGGCTGCACGACCATCGACCCCGACCGCACGCCCTGCGAGAACAGCGATCGCCTGCGCTTCGCCAACATGCGCCTGCGCCTCCGTCCGACCATCGCCCTGAGCGACGACGTGAAGGTGCACATGATGATCGACGCCTTCGACAACCTGGTGCTCGGCTCGACGCCCAACAGCCAGACGTACGTCCCGCCGGGCGCGCCCGGCGGCGCCGGGGACCGCTTCACGCGACCGGCGTCGAACCCGCAGGTGCCCCTCGACTCCTTCGCCGCCACCCAGGACCCCTCCCAGGCCAACCGCAACTCCGCCCGGGACGCGATCTACGTGCGCCGGGCCTGGGCCGAGGTGACCAACCGGGGCATCGGCCAGCTCCGCTTCGGTCGCATGGGCGACCACTGGGGTCTCGGCATGATGGTCAACGGCGGCGATGGCATCGACGGCGACTTCTCCACCGACGTCGACCGCATCATGCTGATCACCAAGCTGGCGGGCTTCCACTTCTTCGGCTCCTACGACTTCGCGCTCCAGGGAATCCAGAACCAGCTGATCACCGACAACCGGGACGTACCCTTCGACCTCACCGCCAAGGACGACCTCCGCCAGTACGTGGTCGGCGTCGCCCGGCGCACCGAGGACGCCGAGGCCCGCAGTCGCCTCCAGCGCGGCAGCTGGGTCCTCGAGGGCGGCCTCCGCTTCGCCATCCGCACCCAGTCCTTCAGCTCCGCGCTCATCGACAACGCCTACCCCGGCGTCGACGACTACCGCTTCATCGAGCGCGACGCGCGCATGTTCGTGCCGGACCTCTGGGGGCGTTTCCGCATGGGCGGCCTCCGCCTCGAGGTCGAGGCGGCGACGGTGCTCGGCGACATCGGGAACGTGAACAACAACCCCGGCCGGGACACCTTCGCCAGCCGGGACATCCGGCAGTTCGGCATCGCCTTCGAGGGCGAGTACCGGCTCCTCGACGACAAGCTCGCCATCCGGTTCTACACCGGCTTCGCTACCGGCGACGCCGACGTGAACGGGCTCAGCTGGCGCGACGGAGTGATCGATCAGGCGGCCGTCGACGACACGATCAGCACCTTCGCCTTTCACCCGAACTACCGGGTGGACCTGATCCTCTGGCGGAACATCATGCAGCGGGTGGCCGGCGCTTGGTACCTCAAGCCGGGCCTCGCCTACGACATCATCAAGAACCCCTTCGGGCAGATCTTCGGCGTCCGCGCCGACGCCATCTACAGCCGGGCGGCCCAGGAGGTGCAGACCTACGGCGCCGACCCGAACCTCGGCCTCGAGCTGAACTTCTCGCTCTACTACCGGAGCGAGGATGGGCCGGACCTGATGGACGGCTTCTACGCCAGCTTCCAGTACGGCGTGCTCTTCCCCTTCGCGGGCCTGAAGTTCCCGGTGGGCGACGGCCGCCGCGGGGTCATCGACGTGGGCAACGCCCAGGCCCTGCGCCTCATCCTCGGCGTCCAGTACTGAGCATGGCGCCAAGAATGAGCCCGAGGGGCGAGTTCGATGGCGACATGCCCCACGCCCCGCCGGAGGCGGATGTCCAGCTACGTGGAGCGGACCGGTCGGTGTCGGTCGGCGCTCGCGGGGTGCCCTGCCGGCGAGGTTCGAAGGCCCCCCCTGTCTCGAGCAGGGGCAACCGCCTTCGGCGGGGCATCGCCTTCGGCGAGGCAGGGGCATCCACCCACGGTGGGGCAGGGGGCAGGACGCCGAAACGCGGCCTTCGGCCTTCGTTTCAGGGCCCTGCTGAACGCAACTGTCGCGGGGCCGTGCGATAAGAGCCCGTGGCGAAGAAGAAGCGGAAGAAGGTCGCCTTCGAGTGCACCGCCTGCGGGGCGGCGCACGCGCGCTGGGTGGGGCGCTGCGGCACCTGCGGCGAGTGGAACACCGTCGAGGAGGCCAAGGGCGCGCCCACCCAGGCGAGCAAGGAGCGGAGCGGCGGCTCGGCGGTGGCCCGGCCGCTCCGCGAGGTGGACCTCGACGACGCCGAGCGGCTGCCCACGGGCATCGGCGAGCTCGACCGCTCCCTCGGCGGCGGCCCGGTGCGGGGTGGGGTGATCCTCCTCGGCGGCGATCCGGGCATCGGCAAGTCCACGCTCCTGATGCAGGCCCTCGCGGCGCTGTGCGAGCGCGGGAAGACCGCCCTCTACGTCACCGGCGAGGAGTCCGCCTCCCAGGTCGCCCTCCGCGCC
>JGI12109J20283_10701404_pt1 | contig 12878 bp, 10 predicted proteins | sample ElkSlonscriptome_12_FD_20283 | JGI IMG/M metagenome (IMG submission 20283) | reverse complement strand
CAGCCCGATGGAGGCGCCCAGGGAGAGATTGGCCGCCGGCTTCCAGCTGACACCGAAAGGTACCCTCCACAGGGTGCCTTCCCGCAGGAACTGCTCATAGCCGGAGAGGGTGTCCTCCCAGGCGTACCAGGTTCTTTCCTCCTGGGTGCGGTACTCGAAGGTGCGCAGCACCTCCATGCCCGTGCTCAGGGCCAGCTTGCCCTTGATGACGGGCAGCCCCACCCGCACATTCGGGATCATGGTGCGATGCGTGGTGCGGCTGCCGTTGGCATCCTCGTTGTTGCCCTTCTCGCCGTGGGCGGTGAAACGCACCGCCACGTGACGCAGGGCCGTCAGGCCGGCCAGGTTGGTGAAGCCGGGGTCCAGGCTGTCTTCCACGGCCATGCCCCAGCCGCCGCGTCCCACCATGCGGGCGTCGCGGCTCTCGGTCGGCTGGCCGATGTTGCTCAGGGCGAAGGGTGTCTGGCCCAGGGCCGGCACCGCCATCATCAGGGCCGCCAGCAGCAGGGGGCAAAGAATCATCCGGCGCATCATTCCCCACCTCCGTTGATACCCTCGACCACACTATAGGAGACCTTCAGCCGGGGGCGCAGGGAATCCGCCGCGCTGGTGCCGAAGAAGTTGAACCGCGTGAGATAGAAATCCGGGTCCAGGCTGGAGACGTCGTAGCCGGGGAACATATCCTCCCCGGCGGTCATCAGGAACCCCCGCGGCCCCTCGTAAACCCCGTTGACGATGCGATGCACCGCCGTGGTGATGTTGAATTCCATCACGGCGTTGTTGAAAGGGTCCAGGTTGACCATGCCGCTGATGGCGTAGACGTCATCCCGGATCTCGTCCAGGGTGATGCTGTCCCCCGCAGCCGGCAGCGCAGCCAGGGGAAACTCGGAGACCACGATGGCCTCGAGGGCGCCATAGCTGGTGGTGGTATCGTTCACCACGGAGAGCACCGCCCGGTTGACGAATGCGTTGGTCGGAAGGGCGGAGAAATCAAAGGCCAGGAACGGATAGTTGCGCAGGCAGGTCCGCACGCACAGGCCGTCCGCCTGGTCCGCGGGCACATCCTGGATCTCATGGAAGGTGGAGATGTCCTCGGTGGGATAGAGGTAAACACCCTCGACATCCAGCTCGTCCTCGAACTCCACGAAGAAGCGGATGCGCACATCCTCCAGTTGCGTCTCGGCGGGGAACTGGGTGGCGTGGTCGATCTCCTGGGAGGCCAGGCCCACCAGTCCCGGATCCGAGACGAGGCTGCCGGCGTCCCCTTCCTCCAGCACGAATCCCTGCTCCACTCCGGAATTGACCCAGTTGAGAAAATCCAGTTCCCGGACCAGCAGGGAGACATCCCGGCCGGCCACCAGTTCCAGATTGATCAGGGCCGAACTCCCCGTCGGCTCGAAGGCGTCGCCGGGGAAATCCTCCGGATCGAAGGGCTGGTTGAGGCGCTGCAGATCGTAGACCTTGGGGATGGCGTTGAGGGAGTCGTCGCTGGCGTAGCTCTCGGCCAGGATGAACAGCAGCCTGACGTTCTTGATGTTGCCCGCCGTCCAGAGGGATTCCGGATGATCCTGGGTATAAACAGCGGAGAAATCGAAGTTCATCAGGACGCTGCTGGCGGTGCCGTCCTGCTCGCCGAAGTAGAGCAGTTCCTGCTCGGCGAGGGGCACTTCCTCGTCCTTGACCGGAAAGGTCTGATAATGGGTGATGTCCTCGAGGGCCAGGGGCTCGAGGACCACCTCGAACTCGGTCTCGACCTGGTCGAGGCCCACCGTATTGGCGTCATCGCTGGTGCAACCCGCCAGGTTCAGCAGCAGCGCGGCCAGCAGGCCCAGGAAGACCAGCCCTTTCAGGCGATGATATTCCCTCATTGTATTGGGTTGGGACAAGGGGTCTCCTTCGGCATCATCGGCTTGCCGCCGGACGGGCGGACAGGCTGACGCGGGTGAATCCACTTTCCTTCAGATTGTCGATGAGCCGCACCACGGCCCCGTGGCTGGCGTCCTCGTCGGCGCGCAGGACCATGCGGTTGTCCTTGGAGGCCGCGTGCAGCGTCTCCAGTCTCTGCATGAGCTCCCCGGCCGGGATCAGGGTGTCGTTCAGATAGACCGCACCGGTGTCCGTCAGGAACAGCACCGCCGGCGTATCGGCCACCTCCTGGGCGGTGGCGGATCTGGGAAGTACCAGATTGATCGCCGGTTGGTTCCGGAATGTGGACGTCACCATGAAGAAAATCAACAACAGGAACATCACGTCGATCAGCGACGTCACGTTGAGGATCAGGCTGCGGCCCTTCTTCTGCTCCCGAAAATTCATGACACCGCCCGGCCCTTTTCCTGCCTGCGGCGCAGGGTATCCAGCACCCGGGACGAGTAGTATTCCAGCTCGAAAATAATGCTGTCCGCCCGCCCGTTCAACCAATTGTAGGCCACCAGGGAGGGGATACCCACGATCAGGCCCGCCGCCGTCGTCACCATGGCTTCACTGATGCCGGTGGAAAGGACCTCCGGGCTGCTCAGCCCCGAGGCACTGATGGTGGCAAAGACGCGGATCATGCCGACCACCGTGCCCAGCAGGCCCAGCAGGGGCGAGACCGCGGCCACCGTTTCGAGCACGCCCAGGCGCCGGGTCAGCTTGTTGGCCTCCTGGCGGCCGGTCTCCTGCAGCACGTCCCGGATGATGGTCCAGTCGTTGTCGGCGTGGTCCAGCCCGGAAATCACGATGCTGGCAAAAGGCCCCGGATGCCGCTCACAGATATCCCGCACCACCGTCAGTTCCTGGCTGGCGGCCATGCTGTCCACGGCGCCTGCCACCTCGGGCTTGATCAGGCGCGGTTTCTGCAGGACAAGCAGCCTCTCGATGATCACCGTCAGGCCCACCAGCGAGGCCAGCCCGATGGGGATCATCATGTATCGTCCCGCCAATATCATTTCCCACATGCTGTTCGTTTCCTTCCGGTCCGTTGGTCAGGCGCCAGGGCTCATTGCCGCAGCGCAGGATAGATGAGTCTCCAGGTCATCACAAGTTCGTCTTCTGGAAACCCCCGGGGCAGCGCCGTGTAGGGGGCGAAGGCCCGCATGGCCGCCTCGGAGGCCTCGTGCAGGGACACGTGTCCCTTGGTTTCCTGGTGTCCGCTGTTTTCCAGGATCTCCAGAGACTTCAGGCGTCCGTCCCGGGCCACCACCACCTTCAGGATGGTCTGACCGTGGATCATGCCCAGATAGCTGTAGGCGTAGGGCGCCTTCCAGTGGCGCTGCAATTGGCTCATGAAGGTCTTCATCCAGGGAGCGTAGTTCCACTCGTAGGTGTTCAGGCTGTAGTCCCCGACGAAGGAGACGCCCACACCGGCCTTCCCCTGCTCCAGCTGGTTGAAATCGAAGCCCCGATCTCCCGGATTGCCCTGCTGTTCCCGCATGAATGAGGGCATCTGCTCGTTCCACCACTCCTCCACGGAATTCTGCTTGTTCTGGTCGGCCGTTTCCCCCTCGGGGCCGTCTTCCTCTTCTTCCCCCTCGTTCAGGGGCTGGGGCTCTTCTGCGGGCAGGGGCCAGTCCCCCGCGCCGGTGGCGCGCTCCCCCGGCTCGATCTCGGGCAACCCCCGGTCGGGCTCGTCGCTGACCGCAGGATCGGACCGGGGCTGCGGCACCGGCAGGGCCTCCTGCGTGACCTCCACACCCTCGCTGCCCGGCAGGGCATCTTCCTGGATGGTGACCTGCTCGAAATCCCCCTCCCGGGCTGCCTTCGGCACATCGCCGTCGCTGCCCGTTTCCCGGTCCCTGGCCCGGCTGTTGAACAGGGAGGCGTAATCCGGGTCCTTGGGGGCCTCGTCCTGGGCCAGGCGCTCCGGCACCATGGTGAAACGATCCGGCAGGTTGCTCTCCGCCTCGGCCGCGGGCTCGTCCGGGACGATCTCGACGATCACGTCTTCCCAGGTCGTTTCTTCGGCCAGGGCGACGGAAGTATCCAGTTCCAGGGGGGTCTTCCACAGCACGGCAATCAGCACCAGGTGCAGGACCACGGAGGCAAGGAAGGCGCTGAGGATGATCCGGTTTTCGTTCACACTCCGGTTGCCACTTCTCGATGGGCTGACGGAAAGGGTTTGCTCGTGGCCGGAAAGGCCACCGCTGGACAACATAACGCGCAGGCGGCGTAAATCTACCGGACAACGTCCATATTGCCAACCGCCGCCTTGACGACCCCGGGGTCCGCCCGTTTAATGGGCGTGCCCCCAACCCGGAGATATCCTTGACCGACCTCGATGAAATCCTCAAGAAGCTGCCTGCGGAACTCGCGGACCAGGTCCTGCGCGGCCACGATCTGCGCCGGGCCACCACCCTGCAGGTGGGCGGACCCGCCGAGGTGTTCTGCCGAGCGCGAACAACCGAACAGGCCCGTCGGTTCCAGGATTTGGCCGCCACGGCGGATCTGCCGTGCTTCATCCTGGGCGGCGGCAGCAACATCCTGGCCGATGATGCGGGCTTCCCGGGGCTGGTCCTGCGCATCGAAACCGACCGTTTCACTCCCCGGGGTACCGTCCTGGGGGTGGGTGCGGGGCTGGACTTCGATACCCTCATCCAGCGCTGCCTTGCCGAAGGCCTGACGGGGCTGGAATTCGCCTCCGGCATCCCCGGCACCGTCGGGGGCGCGGTGATGGGCAACGCCGGCTGCTACGGGCACGAGATCGGGGAGTTCATCCGCGAGGCCGTCACCCTCGGCCAGGACGGCCGGGTGCGCCGTCGCGGCGGAGACGAGTTCGGTTTCCGTTACCGGGCCACCGACCTGCGTGAAAGCGGCGAGATCCTTCTGGAAGTGACCCTGGAGTTGGAACGAGGGGACGTGCAGGCCGCCGCCGAGGTGCGCCGGGGGCACCTGGCCGATCGGGCGCGCAAGCATCCCGGGGACCTGCCCAGCGCGGGCAGCTGGTTCCGCAACCTGCCGCCGCCGGAACCGGGGGCCCGCCGCGTGGCCGCCGGCCTCCTGCTCGAGCAGGTGGGGGCCAAGGATTTCGTGGAGGGTGATGCCCGGGTCTTCCCCCGGCACGCCAACATGATCATCAATGCCGGCCAGGCCACCAGCGACCAGGTGCGCCGTCTGGCGGAGCGGATGCAGCGGGCGGTCCGGGAGCGCTTCGGCGTGGATCTGATCCAGGAAGTGCGCTACCTGGCCCCCCACGCCGAATCCGGCGCCCCGCCCTCTACTTGATGAGAACGATCTTGCGGGAAATTTCTCCCTGCTCGGTACCCACACGCAGGAAATAGACCCCGGCGGCGGCCGCCCGGCCGTTGCTGCGGCCGTCCCAGGCCACGGGGTGGGATCCCGCCGGCAGGTTCTCCTCCAGCAGGGTGGCCACCCGGCGTCCCGCCAGATCGTGCACCGTCACCCGGGTGAAGGAGGCGTCTTCCAGCCGGATCCGGGCCTCGACGCGCGGATTGAAGGGGTTGGGCCAGGGCTGGGTCTGCCACTGCAGGCGCGGCAGCCGGCCCCCGCCGCAATCGGTGGGGGCATCCAGCCGGATGACCTGATCCCCGCTGACCAGTTCCAGGACCAGGCGGCTCGGATCGGCGAACCACCGACCGGGCTCCAACCGCAGCCGCCAGTCCCCATCCAGGTGATCCAGCCGACCGAGGGCGGCCTGCCCCGGTCGGGCCAAAAGCCGGCGCTGATGGCCATCGGTGGCGTACAGGACCCAGCCCTGCTGCTCGGCAGGCTGGATCCAGACTTCCCATTCCCCACCCAGGCAACGAGCCTCCAGCAGGGGGTTCTCCACCCCGACAAAAACCAGCGCGGTATTCCGCAGGACCACCCCCAGCCGCAGATCACTGTCCACATTGAGGATATCCGGTCGCTGGTCGCCGTTGAAGTCGGCCACGTGGCTGCGGTAGACCGAGGGGGTGGTTTCCAGGGAAGCGACGGGGTCGTACTCCCAGGGTGTGGTGGCCAGGAAGACCTGCTGGGCGTCCCCTTCCCCCACGGTCACCAGGATATCGGCCAGGCCGTCCTCGTTCATGTCCCGGGCGATCAATTCCCGGGGCTCGTCCTGCAGGCTGAGGCCGCCCACGCGCCGCACCAGGGTCCCATCCCCCACGTTTTCCAGCAGACTGATGCTCTCGCCGCTGACGTTACCCACCAGCACATCCTGGTCCAGGTCGCCATCCAGATCGGCCAGATCCAGATATCGGGCCCCGCTGCCGGCCTGAACCGCCACCGGGGCACCGAAAGTGCGGCCGGTCAGGTTGGGCACCACCCACACCCGGGTCTGCGTATCGGTGGCCACCAGCTCCATCAGGTTATCCCCGTTCATGTGCAGAGGGCGGGCCTGGAAAAGCCCCAGGGGCAGGTCCACCACCACCGGTTCGCTGAAGCCGCCCGAACCGTCCCCGAAATACAGGTGCAGCAGACTGTTGGTGGTCAATACGGCGATGAGGTCCTGATGCCCGTCCCCGTCCACATCCCCTGTGCTCATGCGCCCGGGCACCTGAACCAGATCCAGGAAAGCGGTCTCAATGGGATCCCCAGGACCGGACATGTCCAGCAGGGCCAGGCCGCCGCGGAACAGATCGACCACCCCCAGCTCATCCGCCCCGTCCCCCAGAAAATCCGCCGCGCAGAGGACCCCCGGGAAGAACTCCAGGTCATGGGTCCGCTGGGAATCCAGAGGACCGAGGCCCGTCTCCTGGGGGTAGAAAACCAGCTGGACGGGCTCGATGCCGCTGAGCACGATGTCTTCCTGCCCATCCCCATCGAAATCCCCGGCCACCAGGTTCAGGGGGTTGGAGGGCAGGGGGCGGGCGGGGTATCCCCAGTACCCGGGACCATTGTTGCCCAGCAGGATGTAGAAGGCATTAGATGAGGTATCCAGGCAGTTCAGTTCCTGGTAGCCGTCGCCGTTGAGATCCGCGGGCACCACCGCCAGAGGCTGGCCACCGGTGTACAGGATTTCCCGCACCACCCATTGGCCGTCCAGGAACTCGAGGAATTCCACCAGCCCGAGAGCCTCGTTGCTGGAAACAATGGCCGGATGCCCGTTGAAAAGGTCATAGCGATGCAGCCGGTCCGGCACGAAGGCCAGCTCGATGGATTGCTGCAGGACCGGACTGCCGCTCACGGCCGAATAGACCTCCATGCGGCTATCCCCGGCGTAGGAAACCAGGAACTCATCCTGCCCGTCCAGATCGAAATCCCCGGCCAACACTTCCCGCACACCCTCCGCCAGGGTCCAGTGATCCACCAGGGCATAGGTTCCCTGCTCATCCAGGCTGTACACGCTCAGGTTGCCCGACAGGGGGCCGCGATCCGCCGACAGGAGATCCAGGCGGCCATCGTCATCCCAGTCCAGGGCCGCCAGAGCCAGGGGCTGGTCCCCGGCGGGCATTGTGTCCAGCAGGGACCACACCCCCTCTTCCTCTTCCAGCAGGGCCAGGGAGTCCCAGCCCGGCAGGCTGACGGCCAGCCGATCACCGCCGTCGGCGCGGGGCTCCAGGAAAACCAGCCGCCCCGGGTCTTCCGGCAGATCCAGACTCTGCAGGATGACGATGAACGGGGACTGGGTTTCCACCCGCAGGAAGATGAGACGATCCGGGTTGGTGGTGGCCGCCACCAGGGTGCGCTCCCCGGCGGGGCCGGTGCGCCAGGTATCCAGGGACACGATGGCGCCCCCGTCCAGACTCAGACGGGTCAGCAGTTGATAAAGGGAGTTGCCCCCGAAATGGTAGTAAAGATTGGCGTAGCCGATATCGTCCCCGACCAGCAGGTAATCCGTCATCCCGTCACTCCACGGCACGGCGGCGGCGCAAAGCGGAGCGCCGAAGGTGGGCCGGGTGATGGGACCGGGGAATTCGACTTCCGGGCCGCCGGCAATGGCGGGCCCGGCCAGAATCAGAAGCAGGCCCAGCAGGCGGATCCGGCCCAGGGCCATCAGACGGCCCGTGGGGCGGGGGAATAGCATCGTCGAAAATTTCACGGCAACCGTCTTTCACTGCTGTCGAGGTATGACCTCATGATACGGCTATCACGCGGGCAGGACAAAAGGGTTGCCATTTATTATTGACACTCAAGGCCCTGCGCCTGAAATTAATGACGTCAAGTTCCGGCCCCGCCGCCACACTCGGGTTTCAGCCCGCAGCGGGCCATCCCGGTGGTTTTGCGTTCCATCGGGCCGGCCCCTTTCAGGACGGCGCAGCGCCTAGATCCTATTGGCCTCACCCCCGCGAGTCCCGGGCTTCGGCCCCGACAGGAGCCAGTACATGTCCTTCAAATCCGTGGTCGCCCTGTTCATCATGGCCAGTATTCTGGTCTGTTCTCCTCTCCTGGCCCAGGTAGCCGAATCGCAGGACGAGTCAGGCGAACCCACTTTCAAGCTCCTGCGAGACAGTGCCCTGACCACCTCCGAGGCGGAGGCCGAAGAGGAAAGGGAAGCCTGGGTTCCCGCCATCGAGGGGGGCTCCGTGGAAATCGGTTTCTCCCTGGGCCTGCTGGACCTCAAGAGCACCCTCCTGAGCCACGACCAGATGATCTACAAGTACACCGACGAGGCCACCTTCTGGGGTGACATCGAGATCCAGGGCGACATGGCCTTTAACCCGATCCTGCGGATCGGTTACAACGTGAACCCCTGGTTCGCCGTCGAGGCCATCGGCTCTTTCTCCTTCTCCGAGTACACCACCAGCGCCGACAACCGCGTCCGCCGCAGCAACGAGGTCGGGGCCGGCCCCGACTTCAACGAGCCCGACCTCGGAGAATTCGACCTCGAGGCCCGCAGCCTGCTGACCGCCAACGCCGGTGTCAACGGCCTGCTCTACTTCATGAACATGGACGGCAACGGGGAAGGGCGCATACACCCCTTCGTCACCGCGGGCGTGAGCAACATCTGGTACAGCATGAATTCCAACTTCGTGGAAGATGCCGCCTCCGCCCTGGACTTCAATATCGGCGCCGGCCTGCGCCTGCTGGCCGACCGCAATGTCAGTGTCCGCCTGGAGGTGGCCTACCACTTCAATACCCTGGAATGGACCCCTGCGGAGTACTTCACGGAACGCGACGAGGGCACGATTCTGGTCCCCCTGGATGAGTTCCCCGTCGAGGAGGGCGCCATCAACCAGCAGTCCATCGACTCCTTCGAGTCCAACAGCATCGGCTCGATGTCCTTCTCCGTGGGTGTGCAGGGCAGCTTCTAGCTCGCGCCATCGGCTTCAGGGGCGGCCTTCCGGCCGCCCTTTTTTTCTCAATCCCCCTCCTCCAGGGCCAAATTCTCCAGCCGGAATTCCAGGGCCTCGAGGATGTGCCTTTTTTGCACCTCCGGCACCTGATCCAGCCGGGCCATAGTGGACGCCACGCGCTGGCAGGCCCCCATCGACCGCAGGGACAGCCCCAGTGGCTGTCTGGCGGCTTCCAGGTGCTGCCGGGCCATCGGGTCCAGGGCCAGTTGTGGTTTGCGGGCGCACCGCGCCGCCAGGGCCGGCCAGGCCCCCGTCGTAACCAGTTGCCGCCAGTCCGTCCCCGGCGCAGGTGCCGCCGCCCGGGATCCCCCCGCCAGGAATTCCCCCTCCCACTCCGGCACCTGCACGAACAGGTCGATACGATCGAGCAGCGGGCCCGACAGCCGGGACAGGTAGCGCCGCCTTTCCTGCCGTGAGCAACGGCAGCCCCTGACCCCGCTGCCCAGATACCCGCACCGGCAGGGATTCATGGCCCCCACCAGCTGAAAATCCGCAGGGTAGGTGCGCCGCCCCGGGCCCCGGGCCAGGGTGATGCCCCCGTCTTCCAGGGGTTCCCGCAGGCTGTCCAGCACCGCCGGCGCGAACTCCGCCAGTTCATCCAGGAAAAGCAGCCCGCCGTGGGCCAGCGTCACCTCGCCGGGTGTCAGGTTCGTGCCGCCCCCCACCAGCCCCGCCCGGGTGATGGTGTGGTGGGGTGCGCGGAAGGGGCGGCGGGAAAGCAAACGCCCCTCGGCCAGGGTGCCGGCCGCACTGTGGATGCGGGTGATGGCCAGGGCCTCGCTGCGCTCCAGGGGTGGCTGGCAGGCACCCAGCAGCCTGGCCAGGCGGGTCTTGCCCGTGCCCGGAGGTCCCACCAGAAGGATGTTATGCCGCCCCGCCGCGGCCACCACCGCCGCCTTGGCCAGAGCCGGCTGGCCCTGCAGATGAGCCAAAAGGGGCGTCGGCGGGCGGTCGGGCTCAGGGCCCGGGGCGCCGGCCGGATGGCCTTGCGGTGGTTCCTCTGCCGTACGCCACCAGTGAACCACCTCGGCCAGGGTGCCGGCCGCCACCACCCGCACCCCCTGCACCAGCCGCGCTTCCCAGGCCTGGCAGGCCGGCACCACCACGAGGCTGTCGCCCCGGGCGGCCGCCGCAGATACCATGGCCAGCAGGCCGCGCACCGGCTGCAGCCGTCCCGAGAGGCTCAGCTCGCCCAGGAACAGGGGCGCCTCGTCCTTCTGCAGACAACGATCGTTCAGGGGCCCCTCACGGGTGGCCATGACCCCCATGGCGATGGCCAGGTCGAACGACGCCCCCTCCTTGCGCAGTCCCGCCGGGGCCAGGTTCACCGTGATCTTGCCCGCGGGCAGGCCCACTCCGCTGTTGCGCAGGGCGGCCAGCACCCGCTGCCGGCTCTCGCGGACCTCCGCCCCCGGCAATCCCACCAGATGAAAACCGGGCAGCCCCCGGCTGATATCCACCTCCACGCGCACGTCCAGCCCGTCGATGCCCGCCAGGGCGCCGGACTTGATCTTCGTCACCATCGTTCACCTCCTGCCCTCCCCGCGCAAGGAACGGACCGGGGCGCAAGGGCCGTGCGGAGGCCCTTAGGCGGGATGGGCGGGAACGGGAGAACGCCCCGGGAGACAGGGCAGCCACCGAGGTCAACAGGCGGGGACAGGAGGTAAAAAAAGGAAGGGGAGACTGAGCTCCCCTTCGAAACCGGTGGCGATCGGAACGTCCCCGATCGGCTTGCTACTGTCCGGTATTACAGGTCGTAGGGACGCACCGTCTTGCGGCCGTTGTCCAGAGCCCGCTTCTCGGCGGCGGCGATCAGTTCGCGAACCTTGGCGTCCAGAGCGGAGTAGAACTCGCCGGACACGTTGCACTCGGTGACGCTTTCCTTGGTCTTGCTCTTGCTGATGATCATGTCAGCCATGGGGTCCTCCCTTGGGGATTTCTTGGGTCCTCTTCCGCACACGGCCGCAGCCGCAGGCGCAAGGGAACCGAAATTTCGAGTGGTACCGGCCGGGACGATTTCCCTTCCGGCAAGTTGCGACACAATCGCCTTGGCAGGCGGCTCTGTCAAGGGTAGTTTTGGCTTGAAAGAAAAAGGGCAAACAGCCCGAAATCGCCCCCAAGCCCCGGAAATCTACAATAAGGAGCATTCGATGGCCAGCGAAAAAGTGCTATCCCACCTCGAGGCCCACCAGCAACAGCACGTGGAGCAGCTGCAGGAATTCCTGCGCATCCCGAGCATAAGTTCCCTGAAGGAGCACGACGAGGATACGCGGCGCGCCGCCGAATTCGTCGTCGCCGAGCTGAAGGAACTGGGCCTGTCCGTCGAGGTCATCGACCTCGGAGGCCACCCCCTGATCTACGCCGAGACGGAAATCCGACCGGACCGCAAGACCCTCCTTTTCTACGGCCACTACGACGTGCAGCCCGTCGACCCGCTGGAGCTGTGGCACAACCCGCCCTTCGATCCCGTCGTCAAGGACGGCGTGATCTACGCCCGCGGCAGCAGCGATGACAAGGGCCAGGTCTACACCCACATCAAGGCCCTCGAGGCCTACATCCGCACCGGCGAGGAACTGCCCGTGAACGTGAAGTTCATCATCGAGGGCGAGGAGGAGTGCGGCGGCCACAGCATCTACAAGTACACCGAGGAGAACACCGACAAGCTGGCCTGCGACGCGGTGATCGTCTCGGACACCACCCTGTACAACGAGGAGACCCCGGGCATCTGCTACAGCCTCAAGGGCCTGGCGTACATGGAAATCATCGTCAAGGGCCCCGCCATGGACCTGCACTCCGGCAGTTACGGAGGCACCGTGCAGAACCCCGGCAACGCCCTGGCGCAGATCATTGCCGGGCTGAAGGACAGGGACGGCCGCTGCCTGGTCCCGGGCTTCTACGACGATGTCCTGGAACTGGATAAGGAGGAGCGGGACGGTTTCGCCGAGCTGGGCTACACGGACGAGATCCTCTGCCGGGAGACCGGTGCAGCCGCCCCCTTCGGAGAGAAGGGTTTCACGACCCTGGAACGCATGTGGGCCCGCCCCACCTGCGATGTCAACGGCATCGCCTGCGGCTACGGCGGCGAGGGTGCCAAGACCATCATCCCGGCCATGGGCCTGGCCAAGGTCAGCATGCGCCTGGTGCCCAACCAGGACCCGGACGCCATCGCCGCCGCCTTCAGCGCCCATGTCCAGGAGATCGCTCCGGCAGGTGTGGAGGTGGAGGTCAAGAACCACCACAACGCCGCCCCGGTGCTGGTGCCCCGCAAGTCGGAGATGGTGCAGGCGGGCATGGCCGCCCTGGAGGAAGGCTTCGGTGCCAAGCCCGTCTTCATCCGCGAGGGCGGCAGCATTCCCATCGTGGGGACCCTCCAGGACTGCCTGAAGTCCCCCGTCCTGCTGCTGGGTTACGGGCTGAATACGGACAACATCCACAGCCCGAACGAGAAGTTCGATCTGAAAAACTTCTTCAATGGCATCCGCACCTCCGCCGTGCTGATGACCCGGGCGGCGGAATAGGCCTTCAGTCGGGGGTTTTCCCCCTGAAAATCAGGCTTGATGGCATTTGACAATTCAGGGGTGAGTGAGTAGTTTACTGCCTCAATATCAGGCGTCCCCGTCGTCTAGTGGTTAGGACACCGCCCTTTCACGGCGGCAACACGGGTTC
>JGI12109J20283_10688009_pt1 | contig 12880 bp, 10 predicted proteins | sample ElkSlonscriptome_12_FD_20283 | JGI IMG/M metagenome (IMG submission 20283) | reverse complement strand
TTATGCCTCTCGCCTTCTCGGTCAACCTTTACGTGAAAAAATATCAGGCTCTGATTTATTCCCCGCTTTTTACAGATATTATAAAAATTGCGAAAATACGACTATCTTTTTGCTCGGTGCAGGGGTCGGGGTAGGTGTTCGCGCTCAAGAAAAAATTAATAGCATAGTCGGGCGAGAGATGGTGATTGATACTTATTCTCCGCCCTATGGTTTTGAGAAAGATGAAGTTGAATGCCAAAGAATTATTGATCGAATCAACCAGTCCGGAGCCACTGTATTAGCGGTTGGTTTAGGGGCACCCAAGCAGGAAAAATGGATCGTTAAGCACAAACACAAGCTTAAAAATATTCGCATCTTCCTGGCAATTGGAGCTTCTATTGACTTCGAGGCGGGTGAAAAACCTCGTTCGCCGGAATGGATGAGCGAACTGGGAATTGAATGGCTCTATCGTCTCTCCTGCGAACCCAAACGACTCTGGAAACGCTATCTAGTTGATGATCTTCCCTTCGTATGGTTAGTGATTAAGCAATGGCTCAACCTGTATAGTTCACCTCAGTTTTCCCTGTTCTCCTCTGTAGCCCAAGGTTTGCAGATGCCGTTATTAGGTCAAGTCTTGCAAGAAGCAGGTTTACTCACTCCCGCTCAAGTCAATCGGGTTTTAGAGGCTCAGGCGAAACAACCTCATCTTCGATTTGGAGAGATTGTCGCCAATCAGGGATGGGTTCATCAAGAAACGATCAACTTCTTTGCTGAACAGTTACCGCAGGTGGCGATGGAATCCCGAAAGCAGCCGATTGGTTACTACTTGAAACAGGCTCGGTTGCTCGACGAGCGGCAAATCGAAGCGATTTTGAGCGAACAAAGCACAACTCAGATGCGTTTTGGAGAAATCGCCGTTGAGAAGGGATGGCTGAAGAACGAAACCGTTGACTCTATCTTACGTTATCTCCAAGGTGACTTAAGCGATGTGATCGCTGCTTAATCATCCCTAAGCCGAACAGATATTTCTCGTGATCAACTCAAAAGCCAGAGCCTTGCTCTCGGCTTTTTTATGACTTATAGACAATTTTAGGATAGGATTGTTTATTGACAATATTAAATTAGAGTTTGCGATCAACTTGTAGATCTACAAAAAACCCCAAGCAAATACGCCTGAAACTGAACTCCAATTTTTCCAATAAGAGGTACTATATTGTAGTATTGTTTTGCGTTTTGCATCGAGTCCATTTCCCTATTCCTGTTTCGGTGTGACAACACCACTTTATGATTCACCCCAAACGCCGTACCTCTCAATCTCGAATTCACCGATCTCGAATTCACTATGCTCGAATTTTCTTACTAACGATCGCCATCACATTTATCGGTTCAACGGCGATCATGCTTGCGAAAACAGTGCTGTCATCGTCTCCAACAAAATCGATTCGTTCGACTCCAACTGTATTATCCAATGCTCATGGTAGCTTGGTCTATAATATTCGACAACTCCCTCAACTGATTGAGAGCGAAACCCTTCAGAAGATTGTCGATGAAACCGTTAAACTCGCAGCAGATAAACAACTCCCCACCGATTCTTTATCCATTACTTTAATCGACGTTAGCGGTTCAAAAATTCATACCTATGCAGGTTACAATAATGCAGTTTTGAGATTTCCAGCGAGTGTCGCTAAGTTATTCTGGTTGGTTGGTTTCTTGGGTTATTCCGAAGCAGGTCTTGTTAAAGACGAATCTGCCTATCATGTCGATTTATCAAATATGATGCGGATTTCAGATAATGATTCAGCCAGCCGCATTTTAGATAGTATTACCCGGACAAAATCGGGAGAAGAGTTAGAAGGAAAAGCGTTAGAGACTTGGATTAATAAACGTCATCAAATTAATATTTTTTTTAGAGAAGCCGGTTATACCGGGATCAAACTTACGGTCAAAAATTATCCCCTTGTTAATGGAGACGAAAAACCAGCCGGACGAGATTTTCAACTTTGGAAAAATTCATTTTTGGCGGGTGGAAATCGCATAACGACCGATCAGGCGGCCCGTCTCATGTATGAAGTTTACACCAAACAAGCCATCTCGGAAACCGCCTCAACAAAAATCGCCTATTTGCTAACGAGAGACTTAAACCCCGAAGCTTGGAAAGATGAACAACCGAATTCTATTGAAGGATTTTTAGGGGAGTCTTTACCCACTAATATTTATTTTGGTTCAAAAGTCGGTTATACCAGTCATTCCCGCCAAGAAGTGGCATTTATCAGAACAATGGATGACAAAGCTATTTACATTCTAGCGATTTTTGCGAATAATTCTGCTTATGCAGATGATGAAGAAATTTTCCCGGAGATGTCCCGTTATATTTTCGATCGCCTCAACGGTTCCCCTCCGCCCTCGACTTCCGATCGCGATTAATGTTAAACTAAAAATAGAAATAATCCCTCTCCTAATCTGTAATAGAGTTAATTATTTTAATTCTTCCAAAACCTCATCGGTAAATGGATTTTTACCCGCCCGAAGCGCATCGATCCAGTCTTGGGCTTGAGTTTTATATTCCTGACTGTCGGTTCCATTTACAAATACCTGAAAATCGGCGATCGCCCCTTGAATATCCCCCGTTAACGCTTTGGCAAGTCCGCGAGTTCTAACAGCCCAAACATTTTTGGGATCGAGAGCGATCGCTTTTTCGCAGGCAAACATTACCTCTGTCGGTTGTTTGTTTAAACTGCCATACCAACACAGTTTATTCCAATTACTAACAGAAATTTGAGCGGGGTGGATTTTTTCGGCCTGTTTGTAGGTGTCAATTGCTTCTGAAACTTTACCTTTACCAGATCGAAGAAGTTCCTCCCCTTTATACAATAATGCGTTAGCTGCCTCTGTTGCCTGATATCTAGCTTGGGCTTCCGGGTCAATATTTTGCAAAGTTGGGATGAATGCCACTTTGTCGGGTTCTATAGCTTGTTGATACTTTTGTATGGCGGTTTCTATGTCTCCTTCCCTTGCGGCTTTTGTGCCTTCCTCCATCAACTTTTCTGCTTTGTATAACGATTCTGCCCAAGCTTGAAAATTGCGATCAATGTTGAGGTCGGGGTTCCATTCAATCGCTTTCTCAAATGTTGCAATAGCCTCCTCAATTTTCCCTTCCCTGGCTAATTTCTCTCCTTCTATTACCCAACTCCTCCCAGCGTCTTTTCGGCGAGAAGAGTTAATTTGGCAAACTTCGAGTTCCTCCAACTCCTGGGGATGAGTAATCAGGTAATCATTCAACCACTCGCAACCCCGCTCTGTCAAATCTTCGACCCGTAAATCTGTCCACAACTTCACCGTTTTGTCCCAACTGGCAGTTGCAATCGTTTCTCCGTCGGGACTAAATGCCACGCCCCTGACCCCGCTTTCGTGTCCTTCGAGGGTCGCCAACAGTTCTCCTTTGCGGTTCCACAACTTCACCGTTTTGTCATCACTGGCAGAAGCAATCGTTTCTCCGTCGGGACTAAATGCCACGCCCCAAACCGGGCCTTCGTGTCCTTCGAGACGGTTAGACTCTCTAAACTCCTCTGGGTTGCGTTTGTAAACTGCAACTCGCAGAACATTTGCCATCTGGCTAGCGTCTCCTGTGGGTTCAACTTTATTATCGACCTGTTGTTGCCAGGCCTTCATCGCAGTCATCAGTCCATCCCACCGTTCGCCCGAAATTGATAGCGCTCTGGCTTCGTTTGCCTGGGCAATAATTGTTTGTTTTTCTGCCCGTTTTTTTTCGGCTTCTGCTTGCAAACCAAAGATTGTCATCCCCACTGTTAATAGGGTCATTACCAACGAAGCCGCAACCGAACCCCTAACCAACCATTTCTGCAACTGCTGGCGTTTTTTCCGTTCTTGTTTGAGTTCTTCGAGGATTTCTAATCCTTTTCGCTGTCGAATAAACGCAACCAAATAATCGTGTACCAACTGATAGCGGTCTTCGGGCTTTTCCGGCAACAAAAACACCAGCCCCGAATCGACAAAAATCTTTAACACCAACTCCAAATTTTCTAGATTCAACCGTAATTCTTTGGTCAACTCCGCCCGAGTTTTCAGGGGGCGCGTGTTATTTTCGTCGGTTAAAAGCAGCAACACCAACCACGCCAATTTTTGATTTTCTACCCCGCAGTCTCTCACGACTTCCGCCAAATATCGGTTGACCAATTCTGCTTTAGGGTTGTCTCCGAGTTCTTGATACTGTTCGACGGTGGTAATCTTTTCGGTCTGAAGTTGCGACCCCACAATTTGCAACTCAACGGGGCGCACTTCTTCCAATTCTTCCGCCAAGTCTTCAACCAATTTTTCTCTCAGGTTAGCATCGATCTTAAATTGGGAGTTTTGAGTCAGTTCTTGAATAACCGAGTCGGCTTGTTCCCGAGAAAAGTTCCCCAAATAGTAAAGAATTTTTTTATCTAAAATATGATTGTTGATGGCTTCCAAATTTCCCAGGCGGTTAAATTCTAGCAGGTAATGAATATAATCCTCTCGCAGCGACAAAATAATATTGAGAAATTGAATGTTCAAACACTCTTGCAAAAACTCGGCAAATTCGCGCCTGTTCTTGGGTTCGGGATTTGCAAAGAAAAATTCCTCAAATTGATCCAAAATAATTACCGTAACGAGATTGAGTTCATCGTTCTTTTTTAACTGACCAAAAATAGCCTCTTTCGAGTTCAACGGTTCCGAATTAAGATCAAGTTTTTGAAAACTTTTCAGTTGTTCAGCCAAACCTTCGCCCAAAACCGAAATCCAATTCACATAAACTCGCTGCAAAACTACGACCACATCGCGGGTATCGATTGATTTTTTTTCCAAAGTCGGTATTAATCCCGCCTGCAAAATTGAACTTTTTCCAACTCCTGACTGTCCGTGAATAACGATGAGTTTGTAGTCCGGGCGACTAATTCTTTCGACCAAGGTTTCCACATCCAATTGTCGTCCAGATGCGGCAATTTCCTCGTTAAGCCTGCGGCGTTCAAATTCGGGAAAAGCGGGGTTAATATTAAATTTTATATCTTGCAAACGATTCGCACCGATAAAGGCTTGTAGCCCGAACTCCTGCTCAATTCTTTGTCGTTCTTGCTTCAGTTCAAAGGCTTTTAAGTATTCTTTTTGTTGGCAATAAATTGATTGTAGTTTTTGCAGGATAGAAATATATAATTTCGGGTCATACTCGGGCTTTGTTTCTGCTTTTGCACGTTCTAGGGTAGCGACCGCGACTTTTATTTCACCCAAACTTTGTTCGGCTTTTGCCCGGGTAAATAAATACCAGCCCCGATGATAAAAACGTTCCCAATCTAAAATATATTGCTCATTTTCTGAAACGTTATTTGAGAGTTTGTAGAGATTTTTATGAACAATCTTTAGGGATTTACTGGCGAGTTCTCTAGCTCGTTTATTGTTGTTTTTTGCAAGTTCAACTTCAGCCAAAAAACCATAAGCACGGGCGAGTCTAAATGTTCGGTTATAATCCTCCTGGAAAAGATCCCCCCTCCTGCCCTTAAAAAGGGGGGAGGAAGAAGAATTAGACTCCCCTCTTACCAAGGGGGGCTGGGGGGGATCTAAAAGTTCTATTGCTTTATTAGCAACGGTTTCCAACTCATTCCAACGCCCCAAAATCTGCAAAACTTCTCCCCAAGCGTTGATAAATTTCGCAGCTAAATCCGGGCGTTTTGCCGTTTCAAAAGTGTTGATTGACTGCTGAAAATAAGGGCAAGCGCGATCAAAAGCATTCTCTTTTTCTACCCGATTTCTAACGGCGTAACTGCGCCACCACAGCCCCAAATAATAATTGCTATGAGCTATTCGCACTGTATTATTAAGCCCTTCCCAAAGTTCGAGGCTGCGCTGATAATGGCTTAACGCGGTTTCTGTTGAATTATCCCCAACTCGACCCAATACAAATTCTAAACTTGCTTCCAACTCCGGCTCTAATTTTACCCCCCGATTTTCCAATTTTTGCCGTGCTGCCATCAACTCTTGATAACTCGATTTTCCCACACCGAGAGCAATATGATTCAAAAATATGCCCGCCCCGCTCTCTAAAACGACCCGATAAACGGAGTCAGCTTTCTCTCGGATAAAATCGATAAACTCTTGAGTTGAAGTTTCAAAAACGGTCAAACTTGTCCAACTTTCAAAGTCGGGAATTAAGCGAACAAATTTGCGGTAAATTTTCCCGTCAATCCAAAAAATAATCGGAAATTGGAAATTTTTTCTAAATTCATCCCGCACGAACCCCATTGAAACCAGCAGTTGATCAATACCTTTTATCCGCTCAAAACCCCAAACCGTGAGCGCGTCGGGCTGTCGATCTCCCAAGTTTTTGTGAATCGTTGAATACAGTTCCTCAACCGACTCATCAAGCTGCAATTCTGCCAGGTTTCCCGAAAAAGATTCCCGCAGTTTTTCAATTAGGCGATCGCGTTGGCTGAGATAATCACAACTCGCCAAAAATAGCCTAAATTCCCCCTGAGACATTTCCAGAGCAAAGATTAGCTCTTGTAATAATTCGGTTTCATCATTCAGACCCGCCATAATTTACAGCCCTTTTAACGCTTCATAGAGTTAATTTATTTTGCCCCTCTCCGCCCCCCTAGCCCCCCAAAATTGGGGGAACTCAGTTTTTCGCTCGTCCCCCAGAATTGGGGGATTTAGGGGGCAGGAATTTCCGGGGAAAAAACTACTGTAATTCGGGCGCATCTTTCAGGATGGGATTGACATCGAACCAAGACCCCCGATCATCTCGGTACTCGTAAACAAACATACTGCGAATTAACTTTTGATATCCGTCGTCGCCCGTCACTTTTTGAGTTTGAACGACTTTTTTTAACAATTCCCACTCCTCATCTTCTACGGCCAAAATTCGCTCGTTGCGAAGATTTTGAATTACCTTGTCGAGATTTTCGCGGGCGATGGGCAATCCTTTCTGTTTTTTAATTGCATCGTTCAGCATTCGCAGCACGTTCCGCACGTGACCCCCGCTCATTCGACACAAATGATCCAGGGTTTCTTCGCTGTCAAAAATTTCGGTAATTTTCTCCAAACGTTCCTGTTCGCCGAGATCGGGAAACGCCCTCGCCAACACCAACTGTCTGAGAAGCGCCATTCCTTCCGCACATTCTTGACTATCCCGCAAATATATAGAAACCATTGGCAACACGAGGGGAGTCGTTTTAAAACGCTGCGTTAGGGTGCCGTAGTCGTTGGAAAACCGCAGCGCCAAAGGCAAAGTATAGATAACGTGACAGCGAAGACTAATTAGCTGTTCGCCGCGATCAACAAATAAATATTCTGGCTGAGGTCGTCCCCAGGGTTTCGGAGAACTATCGACTTTTTCCAGGTTGTCAACGATGACAACTAATCCATTTTTTCCGTACTGTTTTAACTGTTGGTTTGCGGGTTCAAGCAATTCGTGATTGATGGTTTCTATAATACTGCTGGTGCGGGGGCCTAAATATTCTCGGAGTTTGCTGCGGAGTTGGGGGCTATCTTTGGCTTTTGCGGTGATTTTGCCAATTCCCAAAGCCACAAATTCCAATCCTTTTTCGTCGGCTTTTACCTCGCCAATTCCCGGTAAACCCATTTCTGCCGAGAATGTTCCTTCGGTGTTTGCCGAGACTTTACCGATGCCAAAAACGTTCGCTTCTGCGGAAAGTTCGAGATCGGTTTGTAATAATTTAGCCGCCCCCTGAAGCAAACCTTTCAACCCTTTGGGTTCTTGCAATTTCAGCTTTTCTAACTTTTCTAAACTTTCGCTGACCTGTCGCGCAATGGTGAGGAGAATATCGGTAACGTCGATGTCTCCCATTTCTAAGTATTTGTCGGAATCAAAATAAACGACGTGAAAGCCTTTCGTTTCTAACTGTTCCTTCAGCCGCCACAGTTCGGTAGATTTTCCGCAGCCAATGTGTCCGGTAAAAAGCTGGCAGGTGGGCTGATCGGAAGACCAAAACGCGATCTGATCTTTGAGTTCTTCAATTATTTGTCCCCCCCGCACGGACGAGAAATCGATGTAGTATTTTTGGTCAATGTTTTGGTTATCTGTAAATAAGGCTTTGCCGGGGTTGGTCGCTTGAAAAAAGGCCTTAACATCTACAGTTGTCATTATTTGTGGGAGATGGGAAGATACTCGTCCATTCTATGTCAAGGATCTGGGAGCTTGCCACTTTTTCTTCTCGTCCCCTGTTGCCCAATCTTAGTAGTCAATTTTAGTTTTCTTCGACTACATATAACATTCGGTCTCGGTATTCCTATATCCTGTTACAAGTTAGGGTAGGCAACGCCTACCCTAAAATAACTGATAGAATCAGAAACTTACTTAACGGTCTTATCCTACTTAACCGTTACTTTTGCACCCGCTTCTTCAAGCTGCTTTTTGACGCTCTCTGCATCTTCTTTGCTAGTCGCTTCTTTGATCGGCTTGGGTGCGCTTTCAACCAGGTCTTTTGCTTCTTTCAAGCCTAAGCCTGTAATGGTACGAACCACCTTAAGAATTGCAATCTTCTTATCTGAGGGAAACTCATCGAGGATAACGTCAAATTCTGTTTTTTCCTCTTCCGGTTCAGCCGCAGCAGCACCCGGAGCAGCAGCACCCCCAGCCATCATCATCATTCCGCCGCCACCCACAGCCGAAGCATCGACTCCAAAGGCTTCTTCAATTTGCTTGACTAACTCAGAAGCTTCAAGCAGAGATAAGGATTTTAACTGTTCTAAAATTTCGTCGGTTTTAGCAGACATGGATTAACTCCTGAGAAACAATTGATAAACAATAAACGATCGACAACTAAACCGCTAAAAGGGTTAAGCTGCATCGGCAGAATCTTCTTTTTCGGAAACTGCTTTGACGACACGAACCAAGGAAGCGGGTACTTCTTTGATACCAACTGCCAGTTTTGTGGGGACTGCTTTTGTTCCCACAGCCAGTTTTGTGGGGATGGAATTGATGACTCCGGCAATTTTAGCCATCAGTTCTTCCTTCGTCGGCAATTCGGTGATCGCCTTGACCTCATCGATACTTAAAGCCCGACCTTCCATGACTCCACCGCGCAGTTCGGTTTTTTTGGAGTCTTTTTGGAAAGCTTGGTAGGCTTTAATCGCGGCACCGAAATCGTCTTGAGCAAAGATAAATGCAGAGCTTCCACTCAGAAACTCTTGCATTGCTTCCCAAGTCTCATTACCCTCGACTGCTTTACGCATGAAGGTGTTCTTGGTGATTTTGCAGCTACTCCCTGTTTCCCGCAGACGATTTCGTAAATCGGTGATTTGAGCAACAGACAGACCTTTGTAGTCAATGACTAAGGCCAGTTGAGCTTCGCTCAATATCTGTTTGAGATCCGCGACAATCTCTTGTTTTTCGGTTACGGTTCTCCCCATTGGTCTTTGATCTCCATTGTGGATAACAATCCACTTACATCGGGTCGAATCAATGACAGCTTTTGATGTCGATCTCTAGCCAGAAATCTTGATTCGCCATAAAAAATCCCCGGCTCGATTAGCCGAGGTTGAAGATTGAAAATCTAATCGATCAAAATGTAAGCAGTGTTCTGCTTGATCTTTAATCTTAAATTTATCTCTTCTAACCTCGGCAGGATATTAAGCGACTTCTGCACCTGCTGTCTTTGGTTAATCCAGATTTTAAGTTTATGGATTTCGCTTAAACTTTTGACAATTGACTATTATCAGATAATTGTCTATTTTTGTCAACCCCAACGGGGGTTTTACAGTCGGAGTTGACAGCACTAGAATTAGGCTGCTTCGGTGATTTTGGTTTCCCGTAGGGTATAAATATCGACTGGAATAGATGGCCCCATCGTTGCTGAAATGTACACACTCCGCCAGTAACGACCTTTTGCGCCGGAAGGACGGTTGCGATCAATACATTCTTGCAACGCACACAAATTCAACAGCAAGTCTTCGGCAGAGAAGGCGGTTTTCCCGAACATTACATGAACGATTCCAGTCCGATCTGCCCGAAATTCTAGTTTTCCGGCTTTGAATTCCTGAATCGCCTGAGCGACATCTGTTGTGACTGTTCCTCCCTTGGGAGAAGGCATCAATCCTTTTGGCCCTAATAAACGACCCAGTTTGGCAACTTGGGGCATCATATCAGGTGTCGCAATCAGGCAATCAAAATCCAGCATTCCTTTCTGGATGTCGTTGATCAGATCTTCAGAACCCGCAATATCGGCACCTGAAGTTAGGGCTTCATTCACCTTTTCACCCTTAGCTAAAACGGCGACCCGAATGGTTTGACCTGTTCCTTTCGGTAAGGTAACAGTGGTTCGCAGTTGTTGGTCGGTGTATTTCGGATCAATTCCTAAACGAATATGCGCTTCTGCCGACTCAGGGAATTTTGCTGTGGCTGTTTCCTTTAGCAGTTGAATCGCTTCTAAAGGTTCATAGGCTCGATCTTCAACCTTTTTCAGCACTTCCTGTAATCGACGCGAGATTTTTGCCATGATTTTCTCCTTGGGGTCACGAGCGAAGTTGGACTTCTCCCCCGATAGTTTGCACTGACAGTTCGTTAATAACGAGGTTAATAACGAGTTGTAGAATCTGCTTCACCCATAGGGCTGTTAATCAGCACTCACTTCGACACCCATATTGCGAGCGGTTCCTGCTACGATTTTCATCGCCGCTTCGATATCGTTCGCATTCAGGTCAGGCATTTTGGTTTCTGCAATTTCTCGCAGTTGGGCTTGGGAAAGCTTACCCACTTTGCGAGTATGAGGTTCGCCTGAACCTTTTTCAATGCCGAGTGCTTTTTTGATCAGTACCGAAGCGGGTGGGGTTTTGAGAATAAAGGTGAAACTGCGGTCTTCATAAACCGAAATTTCTACCGGAATCACTAGGCCCGCTTTATCGGCTGTTTTGGCGTTGTATTCTTTGCAAAACGCCATGATGTTGACCCCATGTTGACCCAATGCTGGGCCGATCGGTGGGGCTGGGTTGGCTTTCCCCGCAGTGATTGCCAACTTAATGACTGCTACTATCTTCTTTGCCATTCCTTAGCCTTGTTTTTCAACCTGATTAAACTCAAGTTCGACGGGGGTATCCCGTCCGAAAATCGAGAGTAATGCTTTGAGTTTATTACGCTCTGGACTCACTTCAATCACATCTCCTTCAAAGTCTTTGAAGGGACCAGAGAGAACGACAATGTGATCTCCTGCTACCATTGCCACTTGCACAACAGGTTCAGCTTGCTGAGTCTGTCTGAATATACGTTCTACCTCTGCCGAACTTAAGGGCAAAGGCTTAACGTGGCCGCGTCCTCGGCTGCTACTGCGCTTCTGTTCTGCTCCGACAAAGTTGATCACATGAGGGGTGTTTTTGACGACCTGCCAGGCTTCGTCGTCGATATCCCAGTGGCTGAAATCACTGTTCCACTTCAACTTCATTTGCACCAATACATAGCCCGGAAAGACTTTCTCCTCACTCTGTTGGCGAGATCCATCTTTACGGAGCTTAATGGTTGGAGTATGGGGAATCTGAACTTTTAGAATGCGATCGCCAACATCCAACGTTTTGATTCGCTGTTCTAAGTTGACTTTAACTCGTTTTTCACAGCCAGACGCCACCTGAACAGCATACCAGCGCAGTTCGCCTGCTGCATATTCTTGTGTGTCTTCTAGATCTGTCATGGGTCTCGACTACTCTGATTGGAAGGAATGCAAACGTCATCCAAACACTTGCCCCGATGCCCAACGAAAGATGTTATCCACCAGGTATATTAGGGTTGCTGATAGCATGATCATCAGCAATACGCCCGCTGATTCACTAAAAAGCTGCTGACGACTAGGCCAGACGACTTTATCGAGTTCCTCTTTTGTTTCTTTGAAAAAGTCAACGACGTTAAACCCTGCTGGGGATTGATTAGTCCCTGCTTCATCTTTTTTTGCCACGGTAACTTCCCCTTGCAATACTCGACTGTGACCGCTTCTCAGTTTGGCTGAACAAACTCAAATAGTTTATGATAGCACTTCAACAGTGCTACAGCCAACTCTCAATCTCCAACGAATCTCAAGTTTTTCAGGGGAGTGGATTTCACCGACCAGATTGAGTCTCGCCGGATGGGGCTGCGGCTTCTTCTTTGCTCTGTGCGATTTCCGAACAAGTTACCCAGACGAACTTTACTCCGCCTGGGTCTTAAGATTGTTCAGCGCGCCCTGAAGGACTCGAACCCTCGACATCAGGTTTTGGAGACCTGCGTTCTACCAACTGAACTAAGGACGCATCGCTGCCGCTAATTTACTGACGCTTTTTCTAGTATAACATATTCTGCTGGCTGAACTGCAAAAAATTGCGAAAAAATTTGGAGACAGTCAGCAGCTCATCAGGCGTCAGCAGAGAGTGTTAAACGGGACGGTCAAAACGTTGCTTGACTCGGGTTGCCTTACCAATGCGATCGCGCAGATAATAAAGCTTCGCCCGCCGGACTCGACCTCTACGGATAACGGTGATACTCGCAATTCGAGGAGAATGTAACAGGAAAACCCGTTCCACTCCTACCCCTTGGAAAATCTTGCGTACCGTAATCGTTTCATTGATTCCACCATTTCGCATGGCGATCACAGTCCCTTCATAGGGCTGAATCCGCTCTTTTCCCCCTTCTCGAATTCGGACTCCAACTTTGACGGTATCGCCGACATAAATCAGGGGAAGTTCCTGTTTCTTCTGACTTTTGAGATTTTCGATCTCTTCGGTTTCTATCGAACGGATAATCTCTTTCGTGTGCATGATCACATACAAAACTCACGATCCATTATTATACTCATGCGTTAGATTATTGGTCAATCCCATGAGCGGGAGGTGGGGAGGTAGGGAGGTGGGGAGGTGGGGAGTTGCGAGGTGGGGAGGTGGGGTGCAGGGG
>JGI12109J20283_10105305_pt1 | contig 12880 bp, 10 predicted proteins | sample ElkSlonscriptome_12_FD_20283 | JGI IMG/M metagenome (IMG submission 20283) | reverse complement strand
GGATCCGGTCTACGACACCCCGGACCTGCAGGCCCTCGTGAACGCAATCAACGAATACGCACAGAAGGTCGGGGTCCACGCCGAGCAGCGTGGAGCGGCCAACGTGCCGGCGCCCGAACCGCAGGCAACCCCCGAGCCCGCGGGCCCGAGTGACTGGGACCAGGCACGTCACCAGGTCACGCAGGCCGTCGACGGACTGGGTACGGCCGAAGCCGAGTTGGCCGCCTTCGTTCCGGAGGTTGCGCAGCGCGCGAGCCAACTGGCGGCGTCCGCACAGCGCATGGCCTCGACGGATGCCAGCGGCGCCGTGGCGGCCGACGTCGTCTCCGCGATCGCCGGTGCCCAACAGAACGCCCAGCAGATCAGCCAACTCCGCGAAGCCTTGGAGACGCTGGCCGAAGAGTCGAACAAGCTCGCGATCACCATGGCATTGCAGATCAGCCGCCTCGGGGACTCCGGCAACGAGTTGCTCGACACGGCGGAAGATGTCCGCAGTCTTTCCACACGTTATCAACGGATTGCCGCCGATCTGCGGGTGTGCGAGACCGAGCAGGCGAGTACACTCTCGCGTCTGCAGCAGCTGGCGGGCCACGGCGGAGCCGTCGATTCGAGCGCGGCGCAGGCCCTGGTCACCGAGGCCATGGGTCTCGACCAGAACGCCGAAGTCCTCCGCGAAGTCCTGGGCAAGCTGCAGCAACCCGTGACGGCCCTGCGTCAGCTGACGGGCGTTGCGGCACCGGCTCCGGTCGAGATCTCCGCGCCCGAATCCACACCGGTGGTTGCGGCCCCGCAGATCGCCGCCGCGTCGGAACCGACGCCCGAGCCGATGCCCGAGCCGATGCCCGAGCAAGCCACGGCCGAAGAGCGGGTCTACGAGATCGCCGAACTCGGAGGCCGTCCACTGGACGGCGCCACGAACGACGACGCCCGGGAAGGCGACGTCCACGAACTCCAGGAATTCGGCGCGGTCGAACTCTAGACGGGTCGCCGAGGGCAACGCGTCCCTCCGGATCCCGGCGAGGTATTGATGACTCGCGGCACGTCTTCGTCGCAGGTCGGGCTGTTCTCGACGCAGATCTCCGAGCAGATCATTCGTCTGCGCGCCCTTTCGCGTGGACAGGATGGTCCGAGCGAGGCGCATCAAGTCGACCTCCGGCGTGCCGTCATGGCGACGCGTCTGCTCGCGGGCAGCGCGCGGATCATGCGGCTCGACGTCCTCCAGGCCTTCCTCGAAGAGCTCCTGGAGTGGCTTCAGCACATGGAGCAGTCGAAGCATCCCTTGAACACGACGCAGGCTCTGATTCTCGAGAGCGTGGTCGAGCTCGAGGAATCGCTCATGCTCCATCTCGACGAGGTCGAGCAGGAGACGGGTGCGGACTTGTCGCCCTTCCAGAGTCAGGTCGACGATTTGCTCACGTTGATCCGCCACAACACCGACAAGATCGAAGGACTTTCGGTCGAATCCCTGGCGGCCGACGCGGTGGAGGAACCGGACGACGCAGCGGACGAGGGAGCCGGTCCCGAAGGACTCGACTCGATCGCCGCGTGGTTCGAGCAGGCGATCGAAGGGGCTGCGACCCATGACGAGCTCGAAGAACTCGGTATTCTCCTGGTGCCTGGTCTGGATCGTCTGAAGTCCCTGCACGTGAAACTCCAGGCGCGGATCGATGCCACGTTGCCGGGAATCGATCCGGGACCGATCGCCGAGGGCCTTTCCTCGGTCGACGATCCGCGGCACGACCCCGTCTTCGGTGATGCGGCCAGTGTGCTGCTCGAGCGTGGACGCGAGATCGGTGCGAACGTGCACGTCGACGCATTCGGTGACACCGACGTGATCGCCGAAGGCCTGCAACCGCGTGTCCGTGAAATCTTGAAACACCTTGCCAGTGACGTGGCCGCGACCCTGGAGCCTCGCGAGAACGAGGGCGATCCTTCTGCTTTTCGCGTCTCGTTCACCATGCGAGCCGAGGATGGCCGTGCGCTGATCCAGGTCGTCGACGACGGTCCGCAGGTCCACGGATCCCCTCTGCTGGGTGATCCCGATCACTTGTCGATGCTCGGTGGACTGCGCCGCGCGCGGAAGCTCCTGGAACAGACCCAGGGTCTGATCCGGGTGGCTTCCGAAGACGACGACGCGCGCTTCGTCCTGAGCGTTCCGCTCGACACCGGGCTTTCGCGCTATCGGATTCTCACGCTCGAGGACGGACGGGTCGCCATTCCGGCGGCTCTGGTCGACGCCGTGATCGACGCCGGCGGCCTGCTCTACGAGACCGACGAGAGCGGCGAATCGGTCGAGCGTGGCGGGCGCAGCGTGCCGCTCGCCGACCTGGCACTCTTCATCGACGAGATCGTGCCCGCGCGCGGTCCCAGTCCCCGCATCGCGATCGTGGGTTCGGTCGAGAAGCGCGTCGGCCTGGGCTGCGAGGACGAGGGATCGGTCCTGGAGACCGACGGCTTGTCCGATGCTCCCGCGGGCTGGGGGCCGGTCGCCTACGGGGCCATCGACCTCGACGGGGAAGACGTCCCCGTGATCGATGTGAAGCGTCTTCTGGCTCTGCGTTTCCGACTCGGCGAGCAGCTGGAGATCTCCGGCTCTCCCATGGATCCGCACGTCGATTCCTTCGTCCCCGCGGAGGTCGAGGTGCCGACGTTGCCGGACGAAGTCGAATTCGAGCCGGAGTCGTCCCAGGATCCGGAGGAACCCGAGTCCTCACGCCCACGGACCTTCGAACGGGCGCTCCTGGTGAACCAATCCGAGTTCCGTCGTCGAGACCTCGCGCGCACGCTGGAGGGGCTGGGGCTCGAGGTCGAGGTCACCGAGGATCTCGCCGACGCGTCGCTCGCGATCGAGAAGGGCGAGGTCGACCTGCTCGTCACCGATCTGCGTCTGGGCCAGGAAGGTGGAGAATCCTTCCATACGCTGCGAGAAAAGCACCCACGACTGACGATCGTCCTCACCAGCTCCGTCGCACAGCAATATGCGTCCGAACTGGCCGAGAAGACGGGAGCCCATCGGTGCTGGCTCGACCCCTACCGCAAGTCCGACCTGGACGCCGTCCTGCGCGAGCTGACGGCCTGATCCTGTCGGACGGCTTCCTACAAGGGTTCAGAGGGGTTTTCGAAGGGTCGTCGGGGCGGGCGATCCGCAATGGCACGTTGCAACTCCTCACGCGCACCTTGCTGCCCCGCGCCGTGACGCGCGGTGGACCCTGTTTCCAAAGAGCGCTCCAACCTTCTGTAGTGGCGTCACTTGGAGCGCTCTTTGTCGCGTCGTTCCTTTGGCACACGCGTTGCTGTTAGCGGGTTCGCACCTTTGGTTACACACCACGATTTCTCGAGGGGAATCAGCATGACCACCACGAAGTTCGGCACCGACTACGGCAAGATCTACATCGGCGCCGAGGACAACGCCTCTCCCGTCATGACCTCCACCGAGGCTGCCGACTACCTCAAGATGCACGTCAAGACGGTCTGCCGTCTCGCCAAGGAAGGCAAGATTCCGGCGAAGAAGGTCGGGAGCGAATGGCGCTTCCTGAAGGCCGTGCTCGACAAATGGCTGACCAAGGAACTGGTCTGATCCCCTGACGAGCCTGGGGTCTCTCTCGAGAGACCTGCATACCGATCGAACGCTTCGTACGCGGCGGCGCGGCCGGTCCTCGTGACTCGGCCGCCGCCCTCGTCGTGCACCAGGACGGCAGGTCGATGCAGTTGCGCGCCACCTTCGAGAGTATCAAGACCGACGACCCGGATCTCTTCGTGGTCAAGGTCGGCGGTCATCTCGGCACGCGGGAACGCCCCGCCGTCGAGGACCTGCTCAAACGGTGTCGTGACACGGGCAAGGACAAGGTCGTCTTCGACTTCGAGAAGATCGAGAGTCTCGGCGGCAACGTCGCCAAGCTCCTCGGTTCCTTCGCGAAGTCGATGCAGGACGAAGGGCATCCGCCCTGGTTCGTGAGTGCGTCTCCCGTCGTGCAGTCGTTCCTGACCGCGCGGTTCACGGAAGTCGTTCCCCACTTCGCCGAAGATCTGCACACCGCGCGCGTCGCGCTCGACGGATCGCGGGTTCTCACGCCCGAGAGCCCGCCCGAGACCGCCTCCGACACGCCCAAGGGCGAGGCGACCGCGGCACCCGATCCACCGGACCCGGTGGACGAGGTGACCGAGGTCGTGGAGACCCTCAGCGCCGAGGAGCTGTTGGAGGAGGCAATCGAGGACGAGGCGGAGGCACCCACGGTGCGTCCGTCCGTCCGTCGGGAGGCGGGTGCAGTCAGTGGCGGTCACCGACCGGCTCGTGCTGCGCACGATCCGGACGGAGTCCCGCGCCGCCACTCGTACATCACCCTGGCCGACGCCCAACCCATGCTTCAGGAACTCGGGGATCTGGTCGCGGCGCGGCCCATCCTGGAAGGTCTGCTGCACGGTGCGGATCTCGCCGACGCCTCGCACCTCTTCGTGTTGCAGGGCGATCGCATGGTCGAGGACCAGCCCGAGGATCCCGAGTCTCCGATGTGGCTGCCGGCCGCCGGGGAGATCTGCACGATCCTGCAGCGACGCGCCGGGCCGGTCGATCTGGTCGACATCGCCGACATCGAGATCAACGACAACGAGAGTGACGTGCTCACCCGGCTGAACTGCCAGGTGGTCGTGCCGCTGTTCATCGACGATCAGATGGAAGGCGTCTTCTTCGTGCGCAAGAGTCAGGCGGGCGAGGAGTACGTGAGCAGTGAAGAGCTCGCACTCGACCTGCTCGCACGTCAGGTCGGTCAGGACCTCAACATCGGTCGTCGCCGTCAACGCGGTGAAGCGGGGCCAGAGGAAAAGAAGCTCCGCGGTCAACTCCGTCGTCAGCGCACCGTGCTTCGGCTCTGCCGCGAGTTGCACACCATCGACGAAGAAGATCGTCTGATCTCTCGTCTCATGATCGCATTGATCGGTGAGATGGGCGTTGCTGGTGCGATCTATCTGGTCGTGAACGATGACCATCTCGTCCCGAGGCATTGCTACGGAATCGACGAGGAGACCGTCGAGCCGCTCGAGCTGAAGGCACCGTCGAAGATCGCCGATCTTCAGGAAATGGTGCGGCCCGAACACGCCGATCCCGCTCTCTGGGGACGGGCAGCCGAGACGTTGGTCGAGCTCGGGATCGACGTCGTCATTCCCATGCGGGGGCCCGAGCGTACCTTCGGTCTGCTCGCGCTCGCAGCGCGTCGTTCGGAGAACACCGGAAACTTCGACTCCGAGTACCTCCAGGCTCTGATCCATCAGGCGGCCGTTGCCACCGATCACGTGCACGCGGTCCACGAACTCGAGGACCAGACGTTGCGCGTCGCGAAGACCTTGATCGCGCTCATCGAGAAGCGCATCGGCGCCGGGAACATGGCGAGCACCGACCTGGTGACCTACTACGTCGCGCGCGTTGCCGACCGGATGAACTACGAGAAGGAAAACCGACGGGATCTCCTCTACGGCGCCGTGCTCCGTGACATCGGCATGATCGAGATCAGCGACCTGGTCCTGAAGAGCCCACGCAATCTCACGCCCGAGGAATGGAAGCTCGTCCAGCGTCACCCGATCTGCGGCGTGGACATCCTCCGTGCGATGCGTTTCTCGGACGTGACCTGCGACGTCGTGCTGCACCATCACGAGCGCTTCAACGGCGAAGGGTACCCGCACCGCCTGCGCGGAACCGCCGTTCCCCAGGGTGCGCGCATCGTGAGCGTGGTCGAGAGCTATGTCGCCATGATCCGCGACACGCCCTACCGTCCGGCGCTCAGCCCGGACGAAGCCATCGCCGTTCTCGAGGAGAACTGGGAGATGCGCTACGACCCGGTCGTGATCGAGAACTTCGTGGCGATCCTCCGCGCGGACCCGGTGCCGACGCTCGCCGAGGGCGAAGTCGAAGGTCTTCTCAGCGGCATCGCCGTCGAGTAGCCGTTTCCGATCAGAAGCTCGTCGAGATCGACGGCCCGAAGGGTCGCGGCGGTGTGTTGCGCGCGCGATCGAGCGCGAGTCGTCGACGCAGGGCGTCGTGCCGTCGCGCGGTGTCGTCGTCGAAGCGCGCGCGGCGCCATTCGCCGTTCTCCGCAACCGATCCGATGAACCATCCGAAGCCAGCCATCAACGGCGTGCCCGCGAACACGACGAAGGTACCGATCGACTGCTGGAGGCCTTCGGCGAAGGCCGACCAGCCGTTGCCGTCGCCGTCGACGTCTTCGGCCGTGAAGTAGATCGCCCATCCACCCACGAAGGTCGCAGTGCCCAGCGTCCACGCCATGCGAGTGGAATGGTCAGGAACGGCCTCGCCGGTGCGAGAGACGTGGACGTCGTTCAGATCGCCGGTGCTGAGAGTGGTCGTCGTTCCGTCGTCGGCGCGTACCGCGGTTGGAATCAGGAGCACGAGGCAGAGGGTCAGAAAGCGCAGGTCCATGATACTCCGATCGGTCGTGCGGGCGCGCGCTCCGCGCGTTCACGGAAGAGGGTCGAAAGAAGGTCGAGTGAAGGCTGATTCGTGCGTCGCGCGAGGGTCGCCGGCTCCCAGGCCGGGGCCGGAGGAGACTTGGTCGTATGGTACGTCACGATCCCGACGACCGGAGAGAGAAGGATCACCAGGGCGCCGGCCACGGCCGAGTCGGGCGCGATGGTGAAGACATCCCCGCCGTTGCTCTGCATGAGCATGTAGCCCATCCCAGCGGTCAGCGCCGTCATGCCGATGGTGAGGCCCCATGAACCCCGTGCTGGACCACAGGGCATCAGCTTCTCCGTGTGTACGACCGATGCGCGGGGAACGTCGTGGAGATCGGCATCGTCGGTGACGAGTACGCGCTGGTAGGACGAGCCGGTCATGCGGCCCGTGAGGATCTGGCCGTCGTCGAGATGCAGACGGACCCGATCCCCTGCCTCTGCCAGTACGAGATCGTCGGTACCGGCGTGTGAGTCGGGCGCCAGCAAGACGACAAGGACGAAGACGAGTCCGTAGCGCATGATCGATCCCCTCAGAACGAACGCGTGAACGAGACGAGGTGCGGGTTCGGTCGATCACGTTCCGCCGCGAGTGCACGGATCAGTGCCGCGTGGCGGACGGCGACGTCGTCGGGAAAGCGCGCGTCGATCCACTCGGTGTCCTTCATCCTGTTACCGATGAGGAAGCCGGTCACGACGACCATCGGCAGGCCGAAGGCGAACATTCTCATGTGCACGTCCGCGTCATTGTACTGGAAGAGTCCCTCCTCGCGGTCGTTCGGCGGCGCGGTCACGATGCCGGTGACCATCCACGCCACACCGAAGATCACCGCCATCTTGCCGCCCTTGCCGGAGCCAGGGATCGGCCTCCGGATTTCGAGATCGTCGACGGCGTGCGCCGGGACGGCCTCTCGAAGGAGACCCGTGGTCCGCACGACGAGTTTCGCGCCTTCGGTGCGTTCGTAGCGACCTTCGATCGTCGCGTCAGCAGTCTTGATCCGGACGTGGTCCCCAGCGCGCACCGCGACCTGAGCAGTGGCCGGTCGGACCGGCAGGAGGATGAGAAGTGCGAATAGCATTGGCGCTGTCTTGAACATGATCGGGACTCCAGATGAGAGTGCGCGGGGCACCGAGGACCCCGTCCGGTTGTCGGTACCCCATTGCCAGGGACGCGCCAACGGCGCGCGGCGGTCGCCGATCACGCGATTGGAGGCCGAGCCCGGAGGTTTCGGGCGAACTCGTCGATAGGAGTCAGGAGCGTCTGGAGGCGACGGTCGTGTCGCGCCGGAAACACGTCTGTGCTTCCGGAGTCACACTCATTCTTCGCGCACGGCAGGTCGTGTACCCGAAGTCTTCACGTCGTCCAATGCCAGCGCGTCCTCGCTCGTACCGTACACGCGGCTGAGCTCGGTGCGCAGGTCGTCGAGCGACAGGCGCCGCTTCAGGCGGCCTTCTTCGGCCACGCTGATCTGTCGGCTCTCTTCACTGACGACGATCACGAAGGCGTCGCTCTCCTCGGTGATGCCGAGTGCGGCGCGGTGCCGGGTGCCGAGCGTGTAGGCGAGGTTCTCGTTGCGGCTGAGTGGGAGGATGCAGCCGGCGGCACGGATGCGTTCGCCGTGGATGATCACCGCACCGTCGTGCAGCGGCGTGGGCGGCGTGAAGATCGTCTCGAGCAGTTCGGCGGACACGTTGGCGTTGATCACCTTGCCGGTATCCATGTGGTTCTTCAGTCCAGTGCTGCGTTCGATCACGAGAATCGCGCCCAGGCCGGCGCGGTTCAGTCGATTGACCGCGCGCACGAGCTCGTCGATCACGACCGGCTGCTGCGGCTTCACGAAGAAGCGGAAGTAGCGCGTCTTGCCGATGTAGCTGAGCGCGCCACGCAGCTCGGGTTGGAAGAGAATGATGAAGGCGATCAACCAGACCGTCTGCAGACTCACGATGATCTTGTTCAGCAGCAGCAGACCGAGCGACGTGGCGACCTGCGAAAAGGCCCACAGGATTCCCAGCCCCACGAACATCTCCGTGGCGCGCGTTCCGCGGATCACCAGGTAGAGGCGATAGAACAGGAAGGCGACGAGAAGGATGTCCAAGAGATCCTTCAGATGCGTTCCGTCGAGGAATCCGAGCTCGAAGATCGTCAATCGGGATCCTTCGTCGCGGGGGTGCCGACGGTGCGCGTCTCGTGAATCCGTGCACGCACCTGGAAGAACTGCCGCGTGGCCTGGACGTCGTGGACCCTGACGATCCCGCACCGTAGGCGGTCGACGTCGGCGATCGCAGCGAGGCTGCCGCCGAGCCGATGCTGGACCGGATCTCCGCTGATGGCCTCGATGAAGCGCTTGCGACTGGCTCCAACCACCACAGGGTAGCCGAGCGACGCGAAGCGGTCGAGGCCCGCGAGCAGGGCGAGATTGTGCTCGAGCGTTTTGCCGAAGCCGATTCCGGGATCGATGCACAGGCGGTCGTCCTTCACGCCTGCCTCGAGCGCACGGGTGGCCTGCGCGCCGAGGTAGGCGAGGACCTCGCCTACGACGTCGTCGTAGCGCGCCTGGGCCTGCATGGTCCGGGGCGTGCCGGGCATGTGCATGATGCAGGCGCCCGCACTGGTCGACGCGACGAGTTCGAGCATGGCGGGGTCCCGTAGGCCGCCGACGTCGTTCACGAGACGGGCGCCGGCGTCGAGGGCGGCGGCGGCGACCTCGGGTTTGCGCGTGTCGACAGAGATCGGGGCGTCGGTCTCCCCGGCGAGGACCCGGATCACCGGGACGACGCGGGCGATCTCCTCCTCCGGATCGACGTCCTCGGCGCCGGGACGTGTCGACTCGCCGCCGACGTCGAGTACGTCCGCGCCGTCCTTGACCAGTTGCAGGGCGTGGCTCACGGCCTTGTCCCAGCGCCGGTACGCGCCGCCGTCGCTGAAGCTGTCGGGCGTGACGTTCACCACGCCCATGATCAGCGGGCGCACGGGCCAGGTGGTCGTGTCGAAGAGGTCGAAGTCCATGGTTCGATTGTAGACGAAAGCGACCCCCGTCGCCTGTGCGTCGGGGGTCGCCGGGAGCCGCGAGGGCTCCGCTCCACTCGAATCGGGATCAGAAGCTGTAGACGCCGCGGAACATGATCCGATGGGTCTGCGCCGAACCGTCGAAGTCGATCTCGTCGTCGCCGTTCTCGGTCTCGATCACTTCCTGCTCGTAGTTCACGATCGAGAAGCGGTAGCCGAAGTCCAGGGCGAAGTGGCGCGAGAGGTGGATTTCGGCGCCGCCGCCGATCCCGGTCATGCCGCCCAGGATCGCACGGTCCTCGATCTCCGAACCGGAAAAGGCAATGACGCCCAGGCCGGCGTGGCCCTCCAAGTAGGGGCTGACGCGCGCGGCCGGCATCAGCGGGGCGCGCACGGCGAGCAGGACCTCGGCCAGGCCGGTCTCGAAGTCGTTGTCCTGGCTCACCGACATGTTGCTTCCGTTGATCTGGAACTCCAGGGCGAAGTCGTTGGACCACGAGTAGCCCACGAAGATTCCGCCGCCGGCGCCGCTCTCGCTGATCGAGAGGTTCGCGTCGCGGAGACGCTGCTCGACGGTGTCGCCGAGTTCGAGAGAGGTGCCTCCGCTCGACAGTCCGAGGTAGAAGCCGGGGCGTGCGGAGCCGGGGCGGATCATCTGCTGGACCTCGGCCATCGTCACCGGACGGTCGTCCTGCGCGGCGGCGGTCAGCGGGAGCAGCGTGAGTGCGAAGACGAGGGAGGTGAGCTTCGAGGCCTTCATGACGGTTCTCCGTGGTTCTCTGCGTGAGGGGGACCGGCCGGGTCCGGATCGACCCGGCCGGATGGGGCGGGGTCTCTAGTTGCCGGCCAGGATCGGATCCTCGTCGAGATCACCTTCGCAGAAGTCGAAGGTGATGACGACCGTGGCGTCGTTCTCGGTGATCTCGAGCGTGCCCGTGCCGCAGCCGGTCGGATCGCTCTCGAGGTGGCCGACGACGCGCAGGCCCGGCTCGGTGGCGACGAAGTCCAGCAGCGCGGATCCGTCGGGAAGTTCTTCGGCCGTGAACTCGATGCGCTCTTCCTGATCGTTCTCGACCCAGCCCTCGAGACGCGTCTCGTCGGCGTTGCTGCTCAGGTCGAAGGACACGGTCTCGTCGCGGCCGACGTGTTCGCCGTTCAGGTTGCTGCCGCTCTCGGTCTCGCTGCCGTTCAGGGTGTTCGACTCGACGAAGCCGTCGAGGTAGGTGATCTGCTCGCTCAGCGAGAAGCTGGTCTCGTCTTCATTCGTCGAGCCGCTGACCGTGGACTGCACGGGATCGCTGCCGGCGGGGAAGACGGTGGTGATCTCGAAGCTGCGGTCGTTCGGGTCGTAGGTGCCGTCGATCTCGGTGCCGTCACGTTCGATGGTCTCGAGGGTCACGACGCCCTGGGCGTTCTCGGTGATGGTCACGGCGTCCTGCGAGTCGTCGGCGTAGACGATCGCGCGGGACAGCTGACCGCCGCCGTCGCAGCTCCAGTTCGCGCTGTCGTTCCACGACTTCAGGGCGCGATCCTCGCGGAACCAGGTCATGCGGCTGAGCGTGCCGCCACAGGGCTCTTCGCCTTCGGCGACGGGGATCTCGGGAACGAGCGACTCGATGACGCGCGGGCTGTTGCCGTCGTGCGCGACGCCGCTGAAGGTGGTCACGCGGTCGATGCTCACGAAGAGGTCGTCGTCCTCGTCCTCGAGCGTGGCGACGTCGATCACGAGCGTCGACACGACGTCCACCAGGCGCGGATGGTTCGGGCGCGGCACGAAGGTACTGACGACCTCGATCTGGGCGTTCGGCTCCAGGCCGCCCTGCTCCTGCAGGTCGATGACGCGGGTCAGGCTCTGACCACCGACGAAGACGATCTCACTGTTCAGGTAGAGCCAGCTGTCGTCGGCGTCGCTGTCGAGGTCGTTGCCGAGGTCGATCAGGATCTCGTCGGCGATCGATTCGAGGATCAGGTTGCCGTTCGGCCATTCGGTGTCGCGCGTGACGCGGACGACGTCCGCGCTGTCGGTCTCGTAGATGTTGATGGTGCTGACCGAGCCGTCGAGGTTGTTCTCGGTGAAGCTCGCGATCAGGTCGCCCGGCGCGCGATGCAGCGATGCGTTCTCCATGGTGGGAATGCGCTTCGTCTTCGCGGCGGCGTGGCCTCCGCGGACGAGCATGGCGCTCGCGCTGAGCCCGAAGTTGTCCTCGGGGATGTCGAAGCCGTCACCGAGCTCCATGTCGAGGCCGCTGGTCTCGTCGGCCAGGCCCACGGCGAAACCGCCGGTGAGTTCTTCGACCTGACGGGCGGTCTGCATCATGTGTTCGGCCTGCAGGACTTCGTCCGTGCGGGCGACCGCGGCCTCGCGGGCCTCGGTCGAGATCTCGTCGGTGTTGGGGTTCGTGGTGTCGTCGCTGCAGCCGGTCAAGAAGGGGCTGGCCAGCGCGGCGAGCAGGAACAGGGTGCGAAGAGTGCGTTCCATGGTCGGGCTCCGGGGCAAGGGGTCGGGTTCGGCTTGGAATCGGGTCCGGCGTGGGTGGCCGGGGACACGGGACGTCATGGCAAGGTGGGGGCCAGGGTGGGGCTGATCGGGATCCAGGTTGTAAGTCATTGTATTGATGTGTGTTACGGTATTTCAGAGGGTCGGTTCGGAGTGTGGTGAATCGTCACGGTGTGACCCGTGGACGTGCGCGGTGGAGTGTTCGCAGTGAGCGGGTGGGGACGATCTGGGAGTGTTCCGCCGCGGAACGGAACGCGACGACCGTGGTGTTGACAGCGGCGCCGGATCTCCGAATCCTGACTCCGTATTGCCTGACAGAACTCGTGATTCGACTGGAGACTCCATGCGCAACGTCCTCGTCGTCTCTCTGTGTCTCGTCACCACCGCCCATGCCGGAACCGTGGACACGCGCCTGCTGTGGCGTAGCTCCGAAGTCGACGACGGAGTCGTGCTGGGAGACCTCATGCGTGTCGATGCCACCGCGTCGGGTGTCTTCGTCGGATACCAGGCGGGATTCTCGGTCGAAGTCCTCTGGATCGACGCCGAAGGCTCGACGAGCGAATCCGTTGAGATCGCGGGCGAAGCTCCGGGACACGTGAACATGCCCGCGGCTTTCGACGTCGCCCACGATGGCTCCGCATTCGCGGTGATCGGCACCATGGGAAGCGCGCGCGCGGCCGTTCGTCGTCCCGTATTCCCACCCTTCGACGACGTCGTGAATCTCGACCCCGTCTTCGACGAACCGGGGATGGCGCAGGGCCACGGCGTGCGTTTCGCCGACGGCGCGGTGTTCACCTACGTGTCCCAGCAACCACGTCGGGACATGCGGCGCAAGCAGGTACGCATCCTCCGGCACGACGCGACGAACGGCGAGGTGACGACGATCCATGCCGTCGAAGAAGCCGACGACGACGTCG
>JGI12109J20283_10737229_pt1 | contig 12881 bp, 5 predicted proteins | sample ElkSlonscriptome_12_FD_20283 | JGI IMG/M metagenome (IMG submission 20283) | reverse complement strand
GTGGCGACGTCTGGGGCCTTCTCGGCCTCGGCGGTCATGCGTTTCAGGGCGCGCAAGGGCTCGGCGACGGCCTCGGGCGGGTGGGTGTCGCGGCGGTTGCGACGCAGCAGGGTGCGGGCGTTGCGGGCTTTCGCCGCCACCAGCCCGCGTGCGAACCGGAGCGACCAGCCGGCGTCGAAGGCGCAACGGTATTGCGCCTCGCGCGCCGCCACGGTGCGGTGACCCAGGCCCACCGTGTGGCCCAGGAACCAGCCACCGTGGCTGTGCCAGGACACGGGGATCTCCCGGCGCATCAACTCGTGCAGGGCCGGAGCCGTCACCGAAACGTTGCCGAACAGCACGAGTTGCGAGATCTCGGTCAGGCGGGCCTTGACCGGCGGGGCGTCGTCGATGGTGACCTGAAGCTGCTCGCCGGTCTTGCCCACCTTGCCGTGGCCGGCCTGGACGACGAGCGGCAGGGCGTCGGGCCGGGCGGCGGCCAGGGGGCGCGGCGCCGGCATGGCGCTGTGGGCGTGGGTGATCTCGTCCGGCAGGCAGATGCCCACCAGGGAGCAGCGCGGGCACTTGGGGCTGTCGATCAGGGGCGGCGGCGGCCGGGACTGGACGGCGGCGAGGCGCAGGCCGTGCACGGCGTGCAACGCGGCCTGACGCAGCGCGTCGTCGAAGGGGATGCGCACGCGCTCGCGGCTGGCGCGGAAATAGAGGAACCCCTCGTCGCAGCGATAGCCGTGCTCCTCCAGCAACAGGCCCTGAAGGCAGACCTGGACGCGTTCCGGGTCATAGGCGCCGGCGGCGGTGTGCGGGCGCTTGCCGCGCTTGGTGTCCACCGGGGAAACGTGGTCGCCGGCGCCGTCCACCAGATCGATGACGGCGGTGATGCCCAGACGGGTCGAGGTCAAGGCGACGGAGCGGGCGTGGATGTCCTCGGTGTCGTCCTCGCTGGGCGGCGTTTCGGGCAGATGGCCGCCGCCGGCATCGACGCGCTTGTGGACCTGTCGGCCCTCCTCGGTGTCGGCGCTGTCGGCCCAGGCGCCGTCCACCCACATCAGCCAGGCGAGGCGGGGGCAATAGACGAACTCGTTGACCATGCGCACCGGCACCAGGGCGGCGCCCTCCGGCGCCGGCGGAGCGGGTAGCGGTAATTCGGGCTCGGTGTCGGGGTCGGGGGCGGAGCGGCTGGTCATGGCGGTTGCCCATGGGACGGACCGAACAGGCCCAGGCCGAAATGGCTGGCGAAGCCGAGGGCCAAGGGGCCGGGTTGGTCCGTCGGAAAGGTCAGGGTCAGGACCGTGCCCTGGCTGTCCGGCTGGTGTTCGCCACGGCGCGAGCGAAAGCGGTGGAAGTGGATCGGGCGCAAGGTCTTGCCGCCATACGACAGCCCTTTGAAGTCCTTGTCCTCCTGAAGGTCCTTGACCGCAACGGCCGCGACCGCGTCTTCGTCGACCAGTTTCCGCCGCACCAACAGGCGGCGCACCTCGGCTGCGTAGCCGCCCTTCTTCAGGTGGCCGGCGGCCAGGAAGGGGGTGAGGCTGGTCCAGACGCGGGATTTGCCGAACAGGCGGCTCGCCGGGGCGAAGTCCTCCGGCTGGCCGAAGCCCTCCAGCGCCAGATGCCATTCCTTGACGGCGCGGGCGTGGGTTTCCGCGTCGTCGGGATCGCGGTTTTTCGGGTTGAGCCACAGCTTGCGCAAGCCGGACAGCTTGGCGCGCGCGTCGCTGTCGAACCCGCCGGGCAGCCAGACCGTGACATGGTCGATCCAGCCGTCGGCGTCGGCGTCCTCGGGCAGCCAGAAGGCATGGGCGTGTTCGGGGATGCGCAGGGCGCTGGTGTCGGGGCCGTGGCCGGAGATTTCCGGCGGGGCGTTGAACCGCCCGGTTTCCTTGTCCCGGCCAAAGGTGCTCATGGCCGCGAGGCGCATCAGTTCGCCGATGCGGATGGTGTCCTCGACGCGCGGGCGCGGCCGGCCCGTCAGCACCCAGCGGGCGACGGTGGGGGCGGCTTTGCCGGTGTGGACCGCCGGGGCACCGGGGGGGTGGCGGTGGCGGCGGCGGGCCGTGGGGGACAGCGGCGGGCGGACGTAAACGATCTCCCGCGACGCCGGCGGGCGGGTCCAGCCGACATTTTGGAGATCGCCGGTGTCCAGCGAAAGCGCGTCGAGCAGGGCGTCGGGGAGGGTACCGCCCAGCGCCTTTTTGACCTTGTCGGCCAGGGCCTTCGGCGTCGGGGCCTTCTTGCCGGCGGCGAGCTCCGCCACCGTCAGGCGTGCCTCAGTCTCGGCCATCAGGCGGTCGCGTTCTTCGGTATACTTGGTCGCCGGCAGCGGCACGAGCACACGCACGGGATCGCCATGCGCCTCGGCCTGATCCGCGTCGTTGACGGGCCGGCAATTGGCCGTCTCGGCCGGCCAGTCGGTGGAGACCTCGGCCTCCACCCAGCTTTCCGCCCGGCCCAGGTAGCCGAGACCGTCCGCCAGATCCCGGGCCAGTTCCAGCAGGTCCTCGTCCAGGGTCACGGTCGGCCATGCGGCGACGATCTCGCTGTCGGCGGGCAGATGGGCGAAGGCATCGAAGATGAGTTTGGGATTGTCACCATTGACGGGCATGTAATGGCGGGTGTGGCTGTGCACCGCGTCGTCGGGCAGGTGAAAGACGGGCGGCGCCTCGGCCAGGGCCTCGATCAGGCGCGCCAGCGCCTCGCGCGGCCAGCGGTCGTGGTCGGCCTTGCGCCACCACGTCGCGATCAACGCGCGGAGCAGCCGCCACGGCTCCGGCGGCCAGGCCACGTCGGCCTCGTTCACGTTCCGCCCCCAGGGCGTGGCGTGATACCGCCCGGCCGGGAAGCTGAGGATCAGAGCGAACATGGGGATTACTTCTTTTCGTAGGTGACGGTCAGCACGCGATCGGCGCCGAACCGGCCCTTGGCGCCCACGGCCTCAATCAAACCCGGCAAGGCGGCCTCAAGGTCTTTCAGCGGCGGCATTGTGAAACCGCCTTCCGGCCGGGTCACCCTGGGCTCGCCCATCGGTTCCAGATCGCAGGCGGTGCGCAGTCGCAGACCATCGGCCAGGAAGCGACGGATCTTGAACAGGGCCAATGCAATCAGCAGGTCGCCGACGTCGGTTCCCAGACCGAAGGCGCGAATCTGTCGCAGGTCGAGGTTGAAGAAGGCGGTGATGCTGGGCGATGTGTATTCATCGCGGGCAAAGGGGACGTTGCCGAATCCCTTGGCCGTGTCGCCGGACGGGTTGACGGAATCGTTCTTCACGCCACCGCTGGCCGCGACCTTGGCGTCCCCGGCCTCGATGAAGGCCGACAGGGCGCGGGGCAGGCGCAACCGCCCGCCCGCAAGTTCCTTCTTGGCCAGGAACACGCCGTGCAGCAGGGCGTTGGCGTCGAACTCCAGCAGAACGCGCGCCAATTCGCGCAGGTCCACGCGTCCTTCCTCCATGGAGGCGAGGCGCGCCTTGAGCATGTCCAGAACCGTCTTGTCCTTGCCCTCCAGTATGTAGGGCGAGTTCAGCCGGTGCGCCTCCAGTAGGGAGTTGGTCAGCGGTTTGTCGTCCTTGTCCACCACCTTGACCACCGGCAGGCCTTTCAGCGGTGCGACCCAGTCGTCGGCGACCTCGTCCCAGCACACGGCCTCCAGCCGGTTGGCCATGCTCTGGGCGCTTTCCACCAGCACCACCTGTCCGTCGCCGTCGGGATGGCTGTAGACGGCGGCGCCCAGGTTGGGAAAGCCGGTGGGCTGGAAGCGGGTGCCCTGGATCGGCTGTAACGGCACCTCGATCAGCAGACGCGACTGGTCTTTCAGGGCGGAGAAATCAAGCGGCATCGGTGGTCTCCTGGTCATCTTCGGGTTTGGGATAGGCGCGCAGGCGCAACAGCGGCAGGTCCTCGGGCCGGATCGGAATCAGCAGGGCGGCGGCCAGCCGGTCCCCCTCCAGGCCGGCCCCGAACAGGGTTCTGGTCTTGCCCAGGCGGGCGGGATCGAACGGCGAGGCCAGCCCGGAGGCACGCGCCCGTGCCAGAGCCGACCGCACGGCCGCATCGGTCTGGCCCGCCCGCAGGCGCGCGACCAGGCCGGGCGGCACCGGCAGGCGGGCGTCGGGAGGCAGGACCCCTGTGAGCCCCAGCAGGCGGTTCGGCGTGAACAGGGGCTTGAGCGCGGCGTAGGCGAAGGGAACGCGGGGGCCAATGCCGCCGCCGCCCATTTCTTTCCGAAACAATCGAAGCTTCCTCTGTGCCCGCGCCTTGACCGTTTCCGCCGAACGCCAATCCGGACGTGGACGCGCCCACACCAACCCGGCCAGCAGGCGGGCGCAACGGGCGTCGTCGAAACTTGGGCTGGTCAGGAAGGCCAGCACGTCGGACAGGCGCGCCGGCGCGGCGGCCGCCAGGGGCTTGTCCTCCAGCCCGCGCATGGCCTGCTCGATCAGGCGGCGGTCCAGCACCGCGACCATGTTGCGCACCAGCCCGCCCGCGCCCCACACGGCCAGGGGCTCGGCGCTGGGATAGCGGGCGCCGGCCTTATCGGTGGGCGGCGATTTGGGGTCATGCCACTGCCGCCGGCCGGCATACACGCTGCCCAGGTTCAGCGGCGCGAGATGCCCGGCCAGGGGCAGAAGGCGATTGGCCAGTTTCTGCCATCGGAACCAGGGCGAGCGGTCGTCCTGCGCGGCGCCATCGTCCCCTTCGTCCGCGCCGTCGATCGCCTCGCCGGGCGGATGCGGGGGCGGGGCACCGTCGCCGTCGGGGGCCGCCGTCGCCTGTCCTGGGGACGCATCGGGATCGGTTCCGTCGGGCCAGCCCAGGCTGGCCAGCGCGGCGGCAACACGGAATTCGGCGGAGTCGTCATTGGCCTCCAATACCCAGGCGGAGCGAAGACGAGGCGGCGGAGACAGCTTCTCGCGCGCCTCCTTGCTGTGCGTCATCCAGTCCACGACCTCGCCCAGCGCCATCAGGGCGGCGCGGGCGCCGTCCTCGCGCCGGTTGGCCGAGGTCATCAGGAACAACGCGTCCTCCAGCCGGCGGAAAGCCGCCGTGGCCCGGGCCGGCGCGTTGCCCCCGCGCGCCATGGACCGTACCCGTGCCAGCCAGTCGCCCCGATCCAGATCGGCAATGAGGTCGTCGGCCGTCTGCCCCGGCCGGGGCGTGTGAAAGCGGCCCAGGGGCGCGGTGATGAACATGTTGCCAAAGCGCGCCTCGAAGCCGACGCGCTCGAACGAGTCGATGCCCCGGTTGACGCCCAGGGTCGCCACCGCGCGGGCGAAGGACAGGCCATCCCGCGCGGCGCGCTCGCCGATGTTGGCGCGGCCCTCCGCGAACAGAGCGCGCAATTCGAGGTACAACGCGGGGCGGGTCCACAGGGGTAGCCAGATCTCGTTAGGGCGCTTCGTTGCCTCGTCTCCGAGAGCAACCGATCCCGATCCAGCCGCCTTATGAGTGACTGTGAATGGGAAGCTGCCTCCTTCTTTTTGTTTCTCGGAGAACTGGGCCTCTCCACGGCGAGTTGCCGCGCCTGCAAACGCCATTGCACCTTCAGCCAACAGAATTACTGACCACGGGTCTTCTCCACTCTCTCCCCTGAAACCAGTCGATCCATTGTAGGCGTCTGTTCGCCCAGGAGAGAATTGACTTAGACCTGTTCGTTCGGAGATGACAGAATTATTGTTGGATACAGCTGCTTCTAGGCTCGCTGCGGAGAATGGGAGTGGTGCGCCTGATTGCGGGTCTATGACTGACAGCACACTCAGATGAAATGCACTTGAGAACTCCATATTGCCGTCGTTTCCAACACTCCCCAATAGGGCCGCAGTGTGAAAACCGTTCCTGGCTAGTGCAGCGGCAGCATCCAGCCAGTCGGCCACCCCTTCGTCAGGTAGGGCGCGGCACCGTTCCATCAGAGCTCCCTTTTGTTTTCTTTCCTCTGGCGCAATATCGTAGCCAAGCTCAATGAGCAAATCGCGCGCTGCCTGAATGGTATTCGTAAGACGAGACAATCTTGGAGCTACGGCAGAACTCAGCCGAACAACCCGTTTGGTTGCTTCCGTGCTTCTGTCTCGAACTTCAGGTGTGTCGCCTTTCCGCAGAAAAAAGCCGCTCCCTTTGTTCCACGGCGCCACGATGGGCGACGGGGCGTAGTCCTCCAGGAAGAAGCGCAACAGGCTTTCGCGGTCCAGGCGGGTTTGCAGGTGGAAGGCCTCGTTTTTCCAAAAGCCGCGCGCGGTCGGGTCGGCGGCCTCGCCCGTTGCGCTGTTCTCGGGCGTGGAGAGCAGGCGCAGCACCCCCAGCGCCTTCAGATAGCCGGCCAGGGGGGTCGGCGTGCAGCCCTCCAGGCGGTGTTCATGGACGGTCGCGGTCGGTGTGTCAGTCATTGGTGACCCCCTTTTGCTCCGCCTCCGACGCGCGCCAGTCGGCGAGGCGCACCAGCGTCTCCAGCCACGCCAGCCGGAACGGCCCATACCGGTCCAGGAGGGCGCGGGTGCGCTCGGTCCAACTGGCGCCGGTTTCGTCGTCCCGACCCAGGTCCATGACCGAGAGAACCAGCGCACCGCCCGGCCAACCCTCGCAGTGACCCAGGTCCACGGCCGGCAGGTTGTCCCCTTCCCACACCCCCCGGGCGAAGCGGCGGCCGTCAGGGGCCGGCTGTTCCTTCGGCAGGGCGCGCAGCGACAGCCGGACCTTGCCGTGGTGGGCGGCGATCAGATAGGCGGCCAGATCGGCCTCGCGCGCCCAGCCGTAGTGGGCCAGGAACGCCAGCGCCGAGGCCAGTTCATGGCGGAAATAGGCGCGATCTTCTTCTTTGTCTCGGATCGTGCGGTCGTAGGCCCGGGCCTTGGCGAGAAGCCCCTCGGGACGCGGAAATGCCTCCGGATCATCCGTGGTCAGACGCCGCTGAAACGCCGCGTGCGCCTTGCCGACGTCGTGCCAGCGCGCGGCGGTCACCACCGCGTCGCGCTCCGCGCCTTTCACGCCCAGCGTTTCGCACAGCGCCTCGGCCTCCTTGGCCACATGGCCAAGGTGCGCGGTCAGCGGCACCGGGTGATCCTTGCGGCTGTCCGGGTCGTTGTCGGAGCTTTCGGCGCCGGAGTCCGGGTCGTGCGGAACGGGAGTCACCGCCTCGGTGCTGTTGTCGGGATCGAACCCCCGCTCGGTGCTGTATCCTCCGGCCTTGGCGTCCAGCATCAGCACCAGGCCGGGCCAGGGTGCGCCGTCCAGGGGCCGCCAGGTCGGAACATGGTCGCCGCCGCCCTTTCCGTGCCGCGCTTGCGGGTCGGTGTGCCAAGCCTTCTTTCCCTTGAGCCAGTCTCTGGCCCGGGCGATGGGGATGGCGCACAACTCGTCCCGCGTCGGCGCGGGCTGGGCATCCAGGGTCTTCGCGGCATCCTCGCGCCAGAACACGCGCACGTCGGTATCCTCGGCGTCGCGGACATAGGGCGAGATGTCGACGTCGAAGCCGGTCAGGTCCGGGTCGGTGTCGAACAGCTCGATCAGGTCCTTGCGCCGCAGCACACGGCGCACCGGCGTCGGATCGCCGGGTCCTTCCTCCATAAGAGTGTTCGGCGCGGCGTCGGTCAGGCGGGACAGTCGTTCACGAGCCTCTTCCAGGTCCCTCACGTCATAGGGCGCGGCGCGGGATGCGGCGTCCTTGTCGTCCGCGCTCCCCAGGACGTCGATCCAGTGGATCGGAGCACCGCCGTCGGCGCTGTACTCGCCCTTCCGGTTGACGCGGCCGAAACGCTGCACCAGCGAGGCCCACGGCGCCAGTTCCGTCACCATGACGGCGGCCGATAGGTCCACGCCGGCCTCGATGGCCTGGGTGGCGACGATGATGAGGTCCTTCGGCGCGCCCGGGGTGGGCAATTGGCGGAGGATGGCGTTCCGTTCTTGCGGCCGGAACCGCGAGTGGATCAGCAGGGTGTCCGGCCCCGACCCGGCCGACAGCGCCGCGTGAACCGCCTGCGCCCGCGCCACGGTGTTGACGATGACCAGGGTGGGATGGCCGGATCGGCGTTGGTGCGCCTCCAACACGATCTGGGCCATGGCTTGGGCATACGCCTTGGCGTCGTCCTTCTTCTGGCTGGGCGGCGGCGCCTCGACTCGGGCCACCGGCTTGCACGCCGAGACGATGGCCTGGATCCGCGTATTGCCGGCGTCCTCCGGGAAATCGTCCGGCACGCGCCAGACCGTCGGCGCCTCGCGAAAATCCACGCTGGCCAGCCACTCTTTCTTCAGCGTCGCCGACACCCACAGGCTGCGTGCCGGCCGCGCGCCGCCCATGGAGCGGCGGAACGCCTCAAGCTGGGTCGAGGTCGGCCGCGCCGCGCCCATGGCCTGCACCTCGTCGAACACCCACAGGGCGTCGGTGTGTAGCATGGCGAAGTCCACCGGCCAGCGAAACCGGCTCATCGCGTACCCGCGCATCAGCGCCCGGCTGACCAGCATGTCCTGGGTGCCAATGAGAATGGCGGGGCGGTCCGGGTGCTCGAACCACCGTGGCTCATCCGCGCCGCCCATCAGGACGTGGACGTCTGACGGGCTCGGAAGGCTGCCGCTGTTCGGATGATCGCGCAGCGCCGCCATCCAGCCGCGCGTCGCGTCCGCCGTCTGTTCGACCAGGGTGCGCATGGGCAGGCAGTAGACCAGACGGCGGGGCGCGGTCGGATCGCCGACGGCATGGCGCCACGCCCAGGCGAGAACAACGCCAGCCGTTTTGCCCAGACCGGTCGGCGCGATCAGGGCGTCAGGCCAAGTGGGCGTCTCGGCACGGACATCTGACCAAAAGGGCCTGTCAGCCAGAGCGGATTGCCAGACGGCGGGGTGGCCTGTTCCCTTAAAAGCTGTCTCAAAGAACGCGCGATACGTCATACCCTCCCCCGCACCAGCCGCTGGCCTTGCCATTCATGCAAGCCATTCCCCCGATGGGAACCAGAATACTCCTGTGAGTAAGCCCACAACACAAGAGAACACAGGAGATCGAGCCGCGACAATGGGTTGCTTGGCGCCGCCGCAGTTCGAGGCCATTCGCTCCGCTCGCCGGAGTCCATTCGTCTGATTCCGGTCGATGAATGAACTGACGGCATTCGTCGGCCGGCCGCTGCGACCGCACCGGCGCCGCGAAGCGGCGTATGGCTCTTGTCCTGACGAGTCAGGACAAGAGCCGACTGGTGCTAGGGCTGTGTGCCAGAAACGGACAAGTGAGGTGGCCGGAGTCGTCAAGATGGCCCCCGAACCGCCCGCGAGAAAATCAGACGAGCCGCAGGAGGTCGGACGCCACGATCCGGTCGGGGCCTCTGCCAACGGCCCCGTCGTGCCGCTTGACCCGGCGACACGTTTCTCGAAACAGGGCCAGCCTCATCCTCTCTGGCGGCTGTGCACGAACGCTTCCAGATTTCGTGCCTGACCCTCGCCGAGATCCATCCGGATGTGGGTGTGGGTCTCGGTCTCGGAGACCACCACGGCCTCGATCGCGCCCAAGTCCGGGACCTGCAATGTGAGCGACTGACCGTGTTCTACCTGCAGACGCCGGTCCAGGACCCCGACGCCGCTGAGGGACAGGTCCTGCAACAGGCAGGAGCGCGGCTCCTCGCGGCCCACCGCGACAGTGCAGGCCACGTTGACGGTCCGCAGTCTGTGAGTTTCACGTTCTTCCTCGCTGCCGGAGCGGACGATCCGTTCCAGGTCCGTCAGCATCTGCTGGATGCGGTCGCCAACCTCGTTCGCCGCCTGTTTCACGTCGCGGGCGTATCCCCCGGTCACTTCGGTGCTGTTGGAGACGTCCTCGATATTGCTTGAAGCGTCCTGGGTACTCCGCGCGGCCTGTTGGGCGTTCTGGCTGATCTCGCCGGTGGCGGCGGATTGCTCCTCCACCGCCGCCGAGACACTGGAGGTGATCTCGTTGATCTCGCTGATCACCCGCACGATGCCTTCGATGGCCTCGACGGCGTCCTTGGTGGAGGCCTGGACGGTGCCGATCTGGCCGGCGATGTCCTCGGTCGCCTTGGCGGTCTGGTTGGCGAGCGTCTTGACCTCGTTGGCGACCACGGCAAAGCCCTTGCCGGCCTCGCCAGCCCGGGCGGCCTCGATGGTGGCGTTCAGGGCCAGCAGGTTGGTCTGCTTGGCGATGTCACTGATCAGGTTGACCACCTCGCCGATCTGGTTGGCGGCGGCGGCGAGTCCCTGGATGCGCTCGTTGGTCACGTTGGCCTGGTTCGAGGCGCGGCGGGCGATGTCAGAGGCTCCACTGACCTGACGGCTGATCTCGGCGATGGAGCTGGCCATTTCCTCGGCCGCCGCCGCCACGGCGTCCACGCTGGACGATGACTCCCGCGAGGCATTGGCCGCCGCCGCCGCGCCGCCCTCGGAGATGGTCACGGCCTCCGCCATCTTGACCGCGGCATCAAGCATCCGCTTGGCCTGCTGCTGCACCTCGGCAATCGACCCCCGAACCTGTTCATCCAGGGCGTTGGTCAGCGCGAACATCTCGGTCTTCACGCGGCGGGCGTTGCGGCGATGCTCCGATTCCTGCTCGGCCTGAATGCGGTTGAGCTCGACCCCGCTGTCCTTGAAGACCTGGACGGCCTTCGACATCTCGCCGACCTCGTCCTTGTGGTCCTGGGCCGGGATCTGCACGGCGAAGTCCTTGTGGGCCAGCCGTTCCATGGCGGCTGTCATGGCGCGGATCGGCTTGGCGATCCCGCTGCTGAGGAGCCAGGCCGCGGCGAATCCGATCAGGACGGCGATCACGGACAGGGTGATGGCAATGGCGACGGTCTGGTCGATGATGGCCACGGCCTTTGGACCGAGCGTATCGCGGATCCGTTTGGTCTCCTCTGTGAAGCCGACGATCTGCTTGGCGACGGTCGGTCCGATGACGTCGAGGGTGCCGCCCACGATCTCTTGCCGCGTGTGGATGACCTCGGCGACGTCCGAAAAGGCGGACGCGTAGGCCGCCTTGCGCGTGACGGCCTGCTCGATCCGCTGACGCAACGCCGGATCCTGCAACGCTTCCAGCAGGGCGGGCGCCGACTCGTCGAATTCCTCAAGGGCCTTAAAGGTGCCGGTCTCTTCGGCCTTGTCCGCGTTGCCCAGGAACTTGCTGGAATGGATACGGGCCTGCAGAAGATGCTGCAGCATGACGCCGGCGCGATAGGCGCCTTCTGCGTTGTCGTTCTCGTCGGACGCCCGCATGACGTCGGTCAGGGCATCTTCAAGTTCCGGACCCACCGTCAGAAAGACCTGCGTCAGGTCGTCGCGCCGCTGCTCCAGGTCGACGACGCGGTTGAAGGCCGAGAGGTATTGGCCGGCCAGGTCGCCCATGTCCCTCAAGCGCGCGGCCGCGTCCGGATCGCTGGCCTCTTCCACCGCCGTGCCGATGAGGTCCCGCGCCGTTTCCATCTGCGTGAGGGCCGACTCCGCGACGGCCGGATCATTGACGATCAGGTAGTTCTTGACGTTCAACCGAGCCTGCAGGAACTCCGACTGCAACGCGCTGATGGTGTGGGCCGATTTCGCGGCATCCCGGTATTGATTGAACATGTCCTGAACGGTCAGGAGCTGAAGGGTCGACGCACCACCGACAATGACGAGCAAAGTCAGGACGACCCCGAAGCCACCGTACAGCTTCGTGCCAATGCGAATGGATTTGAGCATGACCCCGCCCCCCTCTTCAAGGTTCCTTCAACACCAAGACACGACCGCGGAATCGTTGGTGTTGGGGCTGTTCGCGCCCAACGCACCACGGCCGATCACGGTTCGTCCTTCCGGCTTCTTCACGCGACTCCGGTAAACCCAACATGTTGTGCCAGATCGGGATCTCATCGGACCAGATCGCGCCTCTCCCGGAGCCAAGTGAACAGACCTTTCGTTCACTCTGGCACGCAAATCGGTATTCTGCTTTGAGTGTACACACACCCCCGGCGCAGAAGAAAGCAAAATCACTTCAACAGGAGCGAACATTTAACGTCATTTGTATATCTGTAAGAAAAAATGGTGCATCTAATGTATATCGCAGCCGCACATTGGACAGTATTTTCTGGGCGCGGCTTGGTCCGTTGACGCTGGTATAAATAGGAGCAAGCAAGAGGATTTGCGGGAAGCTTGCTTTCAATGCTCTTCTTTTGCGCGACGCCCAAATCTAGGCTTGAGCCGCCCGTTCCGACCGCTCCCCAAGCCTGCGCGTGACCAGTTCGCGTAATGAGTTGTAGTCCACTGAAGTCGTTGCCTCCGAAAACGTTCAAGTCAGCGCCGATTTGGGGCCAACCGCGCCGGCTGGAACAGCAGGCACGCGATTCGATCCAGCGCCTCGGCACAACGTCCGCCCGCCCGGCACCCTTACCATGTCTTGTCGTTTCTCGATGGGTGCGCGCGATCCCCACGGACAGTCACGGGGCGGGCAGAGGAGCCGGATTGTAGCTCACGCCCTGGACGTACCAGTTGTCCTCATCGCCCGGGTTTCGAACCCTATGCTTGGCGTTAGAGACCCCAGGGCACCACCGCCGAGTCGGGTTGGGAGCCCTTCTGGAAAGCCTTGAAGGTCGCAGCATAGTGTGTTCCAGCCCATACAAACCCGCATGTAGTGTTGCCGCTCTGGGCTTCGCGGACAGACACCAAGAGGTGACCGCTGTCTCGACGGGGCCGGCGACCTTTGTGCGCCTGCTTGGACACCTACGCCAAGAGTCGAGGACGGAAGCTTCCCGGTACCCAAGGCTTGAACGTCCTGGTAGATTTCTAAGAAGGGGAAGAGTGGGAGCGGGCCCAGGGCATCGGGCCATCGGCCTCGCGCGAGGCTGAATGGTGATCGGTCAGTGATCCGATGTCCTTTGCAGACGTATGAAAGGTCAGTGATGAAGACGTGGCAACGGCCCCAAGGCGTGACCATTC
>JGI12109J20283_10007100_pt1 | contig 12881 bp, 9 predicted proteins | sample ElkSlonscriptome_12_FD_20283 | JGI IMG/M metagenome (IMG submission 20283) | reverse complement strand
GTTTCAACGCCGATCATCACTCTTCTTATTGTACTATAAGATGGTAATTTTTCTGGACATATTCCTAGCCATTGTATTAGGTTTTCTTTTTGGTCATGGCTAAATCTTGCGATCTTCTTATAATTGACATGTCCCGTCATCAGATCCAAAAAAATAATAGATAAAACTACCCATAATTCGTGCCGTTTGCCTCGCTTGTTGCGAAAATCCTTGACTTTTTTGAATTATTCAATTAGGCGAGTAAGCATGATTTTTTTGAAATTGAAAAAAGTGAGCTTTTCTTAATTTTACCGGGAAAAGTTCACTTTTATTTTAAAGATTCCCCCGGACTTTGAAAACCCCCTGCTTTTGAAGGGGGACGGAAGGGGGATCTGAAGGGGGACTTTTATCTACTTTACTTTATTACAGCGCAAAGCGCTGTAACTGTTGGGTAAAACTTCGCAATGTTCGCTCGACACATTTCCCGACCAAAGGACGCGATCGCACAGGTCGGACGGAACTCAAGCAATCTTTTGATGACCCCTTTATCGATAAAGAACGAGATCTCTTTCTTTGGCAAGATGCCGATGATCAGCTTATTGGTTTTGGTCGGCTGTGGATTGTTCCGACTGATACAGTGATTGATGGATTTCTGGGGTTTCGGGTTCATCCGACAGCACGAAGCGGTGATTTGCAGGAACAGATTATCGCTTGGGCGGAGGAACGCTTGCGCCAGGTGAGTCAAGAACGCGGTTTATCAGTAAACGTGCGTTGTGGTTCTCGCGCTGATCAAACTGACCGGATTACTATTTTAGAACGTTGTGGTTTTAAGCGCGATCGCTATTTCTTCACCATGACGCGAAGTCTCCAGGAACCTATCCCAGAACCCAAACTTCCAGACGGTTTCACTCTGGGTTACAGCAAAGGAGAAGCAGATGCTCAGGCGTATGTAGAACTGTACAACCAGACGTTTATCGATCACTGGAATTATCATGAGTTAACCGTTGAGCGCATATTACATGAATTGCAAAATCCATACTACAACCCCGAATTGAGTCTAATTGCGGTGGCTCCAGATGGGACTTATGCGGCGTTCTGCTACTGTCATATCAATCCCGAAGAGAATAAACGCAACAGACGCAGTGAAGGCGATATTGAGCGTCATTTGTCATTTGTCCTTTGTTGATTGGGGAAGACTCTTTGCTTCGCTAGTCAGGCGTAGTACGTGTGTAGGGGCGGGTTTTACTATTATCGTTTCTATCTTTACCCATAAGTGACTAAACCCGCCCCGATCAATGTGTTCCAGATGTTCCACTCACTGCCCGACCAATATGTTCCAGAGGTTCCACCGGAACGTCTCTACAGGCTTCCTCCGCCCCCCTGCACCTCCACACATGGAACTCCCCGAAAAAAAATTTTGCCCAGTCTGTTGACAAGTCTGTAGTATTTATGTAGTATAAATATATGACAGAGAGATGAGAGGCAAAACTCTCAACCTCAAATGTCCAGTTTGAACCTTGAAAATTGAATAAAACGTCGGGAATTTTCACGAAGGTCAATCAGGATTTTTGTAATCGGAATCGGTTCATTATGTTATTCCTGTATACCCCTCTGGTTCGTCATGTTCTCACGCCTATCGAGTGGGATACTAAGCCGAATCAGCGAAATTCAACCCCATCTATAACGGAGAAAGAACGTTTAGAGTCAAATGATAACAGTCTAAATCAAATGACTGCTCAAATCCGTTATAGCCAAACGGTCTATTCTTTAGAGCGGCGCTTTTTACTCTAAGAACTATCAGTGTTTGTGAACCCAACTCAATGCTGGTCGTTTTAGAAAAATGAGGATGTTCTCTCCAGAGATAGATTGATTAACACCAATCGAATCAAGTTTTAGGAGGTGCCAGCATGGTTCACATTCGCTTTGAAGGTCGTTCCTATGATATTCCAGAAAATCAGCTTGGTATTCAAGTTGGGATGAAGGATTCGGTTGTCAAGGAACGCATTGCTCAGTATTTTGAGGTCGGACGCGATCGCTTAACCGCTTATGTTGTGGATCGGCGTCCCAGCGGCGACCTAATTATCCGTCCTGAAGCCGTTTACGGTTAAAGCATTTGCATCAGAAATAAGTGGAATTCGCGCCCTGACTAGAAAAGCATACAAACGGATAGAGCATTCGATTGAAAATCGAACTGTCAAAGGTTCAAATCCTTTCTCCCCCGCTGTTTGGGGGAGTAGCTCAGAAACACAAACCGCTTTTTAAACTTGTGCGAATTCCCACTCAATACATAGCGATATTTACGGGTGCGATCGCGCCCCAACTGAAGAAGCTTACAAACTGGTAACATCTGACTTCAACTCAGATTGTAGGTTCGATTCCTGCCCTCTCCGCCTCTTGGAGAGGTGTAAAAAAACAAGCTGCTTTGACTTGCGCGATCGCACCAATCCACTCAGATTTTGGATCAGTACAGATAACGGTAAATTTACCGAATTCCCTTCAATCCAAAATCTAAAATTCAAAATTCAATATCCCGCGCCCTTACTTGTGAAGCTTACATACTGTTCCGCCTACGAAGCGGGAGGTTGTAGGTTCGAGTCCTACTAGCTGCACTCAATGCAGCTATAGCTCAAATGGATAGAGCGCCAAGTCATAAGGCTTTGCTAACTTGCGCGGGATACCTCTTATTTCCAACTGTTGAAATTCACTTCGTGCCCCAACCGAAAAAGCTTACATACTAGCCAAATGGAAAAGGCGCTTGATTTAGGCTCAAGATTATGCAGGTTCAAATCCTGCGTATGAATAACGGCTTTTTTAACTTGCGCGAAGTGATTCATCCATTCAATTTTGCCCGAAGAAATAAACAGCGCTAACGCGCCCAAACTGAAAAAGCTTACATACTAGCTCACTGGTAGAGCAATCGACTTGAAATCGATGTGTCGCGGGTTCGATTCCCGTGTATGAACCAACAGCTTTTTTGACTTGCGCGTTAGCTTGAACATTACGGGGGAAACGTCGATGTCAGTTAAAACGTTTTAAATTTTGGCACAGGTTAAATCATTAACCCTCATTTGAGGATGTCACCTTTGGTTCGGATGTAGGGGTGACCCGCTTGCACTCACTAAAAACTCTGGAAACAGGGCGGGTTTACAAAAGTTACCAGTTTTTGCTTGTATGTTATCGGTAAAACCCGCCCCTACAGATGATCGGGTCGCCCTTTACTCAACCCAATTTTTACTCACAAAAAATGGCAGTTGTCGCCGCGCCCTAACAAAGAAAGCATACATCCTTACCCTGCCACGGTAAACCCAACAGCTTTCTGAACTTGTGCGGCACTATTTTTAGTCAAAGCGTGCGACATTTGCCTCCATTCTTTTCATTAAAGGAGGTTGTCATGAATACCGCAGAACGCGACTTGCGTTTGGAAATGCTCAACAGTCTGTTAACCACCCCTCACCGAGAGTTAAATAAGGTTGCAGACTTGCACAAAATGATGGTGGAACTTGACCCCATTTTCTATGGACATCTTGGTATATGGTATCAGAAAGAAGGGGATGTTCGTGACCACAAAGAAGTGTTTGTCGGGAATCTGTTGACCAGTCAGTTAACGGAACACCGAGAAGCCGGATTCATGTTGCTACAAACTTTTCCACCTTACCAAGTGGCGCGAATTGTAGACTTCATGAAGCAGCATCAACAGAAGGTTCCTCGTTGCGCCCGAACCGCAGTACGGCGCTATTTGCAAAAGCGGGAAAAACAGCCCCAATTCTTTGACCGTGCGGCGTTGCGGGGACGCAAGTCCATGAAGCACCTCTACGCTACCTTGCACATTAAGCCGAGTGAGCGGGCGAATGCCATCTTGTTTAAGGATGCGCCTCCGGAGGATAGTCTGGCGTTTGCGCTGAAGCAGTTAGCAAAAGCAGCAACTCCCACGGAACAAGCGCGGCAGATTGTGGCGCATAAGATTCCTTACACGATTGCCATTGGTGCAGTCAAGCAAATTACACCCACGGTATTAGTCGCCCTGATTAATTCCATGACACCCCAAGAGGTAATTAATAACCTTAAGTCTCTCAAGGTGCGGGGAGCCATGGAACACCCCCAGGTGAAGGCGTTGATTGATGAAAAGCTGACTGCGGCTCAATCGGATAGCCGTGTATCCGCCCTCAAGGGACGAGTTGCGGCTGAAGCGGCGGGGTTAGATCTCGCCACTACCGCTCAGTTAGAGCGCGTCATGGATGAGCAGGTGAAGAAGCGCGGCAAAATCGCCAAACCCACGGCGCTGTTGGTGGATAAGTCTGGCTCTATGCATCAAGCCTTGGAGGTAGGTAAGCGCCTCGCGGCGTTGATTTCCGGGATTACGGAAGCGGAGTTGTTTGTCTATGCCTTTGACACGATGCCCTATCCCGTTCAAGCCAACCTGAGTCGCGATACCCGATTGGGCGATATCTTGGCGAATAATCTGCCTCAAGAGCATCTCTACAGCCACTGGGAGCGTGCGTTTGAACACATCCGGGCTGGGGGTGGAACCAGTATCGGCTGTAGCGTTGAGGCGATGCGTCGGCGTAAGCAGTTGGTGGAGCAAATTATCTTGGTGACGGATCAAGGGGAAAACACTGCGCCCTATTTTGGTAACGCTTTTGATGCCTATTGTCAGGAGTTGAATGTGCAACCAAATGTGATCATCGTCAAGGTGGGTAGTTACTACGACTGGATTGAACAAAAGTTGCGGGAACGGCAAGTACAAGTGGATACGTTTACCTTTGCAGGTGACTACTACTCACTGCCAAACCTGATTCCACTTTTGTCTCGCCCTTCGCGGCTGGAGTTGTTGATGGAAATTCTGGAGACTCCTTTGCCTGTAAGAGATGATTAATAGTAGGGTGGGCAATGCCCACCTTACTGGCATGACATAGCTACAATAGTGCGGTATATTTGATCGGGTTTCTGGGCGCAAGCCTTGCGCCCCTACAAGGAATCATGGATCAAATAGGAAAGGGTTTGTGAAGCCGGAATTAACAATCGACATCCTTATAGATGAAGCCGCCAAATTCTCGGAAATTGAAAGTATCTACGATGAACCATCGCTGTATGGCGTTACAGATGGAAAAGCAGTTGGCACTTACCTCGAACACAAATTTATGGCATATTTAAGCCAAACCTACAGTTATGATGTACTCAAGCATCTTAATATTCAGGCGCTTGCTCGTGAGCTGAATCGAGAGGATGAGTATATTTTTTATGCTAAGCAAAGAATCAAGAATCAATGACCAATAACCTGATTGGGTGAGGTCAAGTCTTAACCGCCTATGATAGCTTGATGCAAACTCGTATTACGATATAATACAAGTCAAGGAAGCTGACCTTTGGACTGTTTAATCTAACTGTAATTTATTGGCGGCAAAGTAAACAATCGGCGGTGTAATCATCATTACCTATGACTATAACAACGGCTCAACCTCAAACCCGATCCGTGGTACTCACGGCTTATGACTTGTGGAAATATTATGGTTCAAATCATGTTGTTCAAGGTGTCAATTTTACCCTGAATTCTGGAGAAATTTTGGGTCTTCTCGGTCCCAATGGTGCTGGGAAAACTACTACAGTAGGAATGCTCTATGGTGCAGTGATTCCCAGTCGGGGTTTTGTTCAACTTGGACAGCATCAAATCCAATCTCAAGGACGTTTGGCGCGTTCTTCGATGGGAATTGTAACTCAAGACGATAATCTTGACCCCGATTTTAGTGTCTTCGATAACTTGATTTTCTTTGCCCATCATTATCGGATTGTTGGCAAAACTGCCCGAAAACGGGCAGGGGAGTTACTGGCACAAGTAGGGTTGCAAGACTATGCTAAATATCGGGTTGATCAACTGTCTGGCGGGATGAAGCGGCGTCTGGTGTTGGCACGGGCGTTGATTAATCAGCCGCAAGTGGTGTTTCTGGATGAACCAACAACTGGGCTTGATCCCCATGCGCGGCAAGATTTTTGGAAGTTAGTCAGTCAGCTTAAGCAAAAAGGCTGTGGAGTGCTGTTGACAACCCACTATATGGATGAAGCGCAACGATTGTGCGATCGCCTTATTTTACTCCAACAGGGTAAAATGATTGACCAAGGTACTCCTGAGGAATTAATTGAGCGTACTGTTGGCACAGAGGTGGTAGAAATTGAGGGCATTTCCGCAGAAATTCTCCAACAACTCGCCCATCAGTATCAAACATGGTATCGCTCTTTTGGCAATGGTTACCTAATTGGCTTACCAGCCGACAATCCCCACCCTGTTTGGGACTATTTGAGTGATACGCATCCTGTTAGCTTAACCCGTCGCCATACCAATTTAGACGATGTATTTTTGCGCCTGACAGGTACGTCACTTGAATAATTTGTCATTTGTCCTTCGTCATTTGTCATTTGTCAAAGAATTATCGCATTGAGCCTGGGCGGGTTTATTAGCATCTGGGTGGCAACAAACGATTAGAGTTAAACCCGCTCCTACAGTTATCCGTTAGCTAATCTGCTATCACAAAGGATTCATTCAAAATCTAATTTATCAAATAGCAAATTAAAATGAAAGGCATTTCTGTTACCCTTTGGGGAGTCTACTCAGTTTGGCATCGTCATGCTAGGGTTTATCAGAGAACCTGGTTAGTAAATAGCTTGCCTCCGCTTTCTGAACCAATCATTTATCTTGTCGCTTTTGGCTATGGGCTTAGCCCCTTAGTCGGTGATGTCACCTACCACGGTGAAACGGTTGCCTACTTAAAATTTATTGCCCCCGGTATGATTGCCATTGGCGTACTCTTCCAATCCTTTTTCGAGGGCGCTTTTGGCAGTTTTATTCGCCTCAAGTTCCAAAAAACCTGGCAAGCTTTACTCACAGCACCGTTAAGCTTCACGGAAGTGTTTTTGGGGGACTGGCTATGGGCAACGACTAAAGGAACCATCGCGGGCAGCTTAACGGGGTTAGTGGCTGTGGCGTGGGGACTCTACTCAGGCTGGCATTTACTGATATCATTGCCCCTGATTATTTTGGGCAGTATGCTATTTGGCGTTATGGGACTGTTTACAGCGGGAATCATGCGAACGATTGACCAAATTAACGTGCCACTTTTCTTATTCATCGTCCCCATGTTTACCTTCTGTGGGACGTATTTTCCCCGCGAAACGTTACCGCCTATACTGGGGACTATTGCCAATCTATTGCCCCTTGCTGCTCTGGTTGACCTCTTGCGCTGGCCCCTCGGATTACCCAATTTCTGGTTTTTGCAGTTAATCGGCTTACTCTTGGGAATTGGTCTTTTTTCTGGGTTGGCTTGGCGACAGATTTATCCCCAGTTGTTTCGGTAACACCTCCGGACACTTCCCTAGTTCGGATTTATTTGTTTGGCGGCGGGGAGGGGAGCCGTAACCGATTAAATGCCTGAAAAGCATGATAGGTATACACTGTAGGGATTGGATCAGAGCAAATACAGCCGCATTCCCCTTTACCGATCCTGATTTAAAACTCAACAACCTTATCATCCGGACTGCAAGCAAGTTAGGATGGATAACAAAGATGTGCAACAGGAGCGTGCTGGCATAGCCTGTGTTAGAGTGAGCGTAATTCCTTTGCAGTCGTTTTCCTCCAGCTTGTGAAAGGATTATGGTAATTACAAAACGTAGCCTCGTAGTCGGGGCGACCGCAGTAGTCTTAACAACGGTTGCAGTTACAGGGGCTGGTCTGCATTTATCTCAAAGTCAGGCTTTCTTCCAGGAAAGCCCCAAAGAGCTAGTCGATGAAGTCTGGCAAATTATCGATCGCCAATATGTAGATGCGACCTTCAACCAGGTGGATTGGCGAGGCATTCGGAATGATTATTTAAACCGTGAGTATTCTGACAAGGAAGAAGCTTACGAAGCTATTCGGGAAATGCTCGAGACGCTGGACGATCCCTATACCCGATTCATGGACCCCGAAGAGTTCAAAAACATGCAAATTGATACCTCTGGGGAATTAACGGGTGTGGGGATTCAAATCGCCCAGGACGAGGACACGAAAAAGTTGGTGGTGATTTCGCCAATTGAGGATACACCAGCATTTAAAGCAGGTATTCTCGCCAAGGATCTAATCGTCAAGATTGACGGTCAGAGTACCGAAGGCATGGAGGTGAATGACGCCGTGCAACTGATTCGCGGGAAACCGGGTACTGATGTGATCCTTACCATTCAACGCGACGAGGAGGAAATCGACTATACAATCACACGGGCGCGGATTGAAATTCATCCAGTACGCTACAGTTATCGGAGTACACCCACGGGTGAGATTGGTTATATTCGCTTGAATCAGTTTAGCGCGATCGCGGCACAGGAAATGCGAGAGGCGATTAAGGAGTTAGAGACGCAGGATGTTAATGGCTATATCTTAGATTTGCGCTCTAATCCGGGCGGATTACTCTACTCTAGTATTGAGATTGCCCGTATGTGGCTCGATAAAGGCAAGATTGTGTCTACGGTGAATCGTCAGGGTAGTTCAAATGAAGAGGTCGCCAGGAATAGAGCCTTGACCGATAAACCGTTAGTTGTCCTAGTCGATGGCGGTTCAGCTAGTGCGAGTGAAATTCTGTCGGGTGCTTTGCAGGATAACGAACGAGCCACATTAGTCGGAACTCAGACCTTTGGCAAGGGCCTGGTACAATCGGTACGTGGACTCGGAGATGGTTCGGGTTTGGCGGTAACTATTGCCAAGTATTTGACGCCCAGTGGTCGTGATATTAATAAGGAAGGGATTCCACCGGATATTGTCATCGAACTGACTGAGGAACAACGCAAGGAATTACAGAAGGATCGGACTAAAATTGGTACGCCAGACGATCCCCAATATGTAAAAGCCCTAGACGTTCTCAACCAGGCAATTGCCGAAGACCCCAATGATCGGGCATCAGTTAAAACTCCATAGGTAGTAGGGGATGTAGACGATGCATGTTCCAGACGCGCCATGATACATCTGGCGAAAAAGAAAGTCATGTCAATCTGATCATCCTCTACCCATGGACGACTAACCTCTCAGTGTAATCAGTGCAATCAAAATCTGTCACCCCCACCTTAATCTCTCTCTAATCCGTGAAATTAGTGGTTTAGGCAGGTTTACATTTTCCTGCCCTAATCAGTCCAATTCGACGTGCGATCGCGTCTTGCTGAGATGACAAAGGTCCCCAGCGTTCTGAGTCTTCCTCTCCTTGGAGTTGGGTACTGGGAACAATTTCGCATTGTCCATTTTTTTGCTTGACAATATACCAGTTTTGTGTATTAGACATAGGGATTTAGAACGACAGATTGTAGAATAATGACTGGAGGAAGTTCGGGAAGACAAGTTGGTCTCATCTCCCTTATCTTCCTCATCTTTTGAGGGCAAATGCGATTGAGCGATTGGGGCGAAAACCCTCAGACTCTCCTGTTGCGTGTTTTTGCTCTCAGAGTTTATCCATTGCCATTCCCATTCCCCGTAGTTGCTAGTACATTATCAGCCACCTTACCGGGAACTTCCTGGAGATGGTCATACTCCCAGTTAAAGAAGCCAATCCCTAAGGTGAGCGATCGCAACTCTATGATAAAGTCATGCATTTCGGACTGAGGCAAATACCCAGAAATACAGTCCCATCCGTTCCAACCCGACACCGGTTCATAGTTGAGAATTTGTCCCCGACGCCCGGAGATCAGTTGCAGCACTTTCGAGGTAAACTCCGTTGGTGCAGACACCTGAATTACCATAATCGGTTCCAACAGAACCGGATTACACTTGGGCATCCCTTCCGTCATTGCTACTCGTGCGGCTTGTTTAAACGCCTGTTCGGAACTATCCACAGAATGATACGACCCATTAGTTAACGTAACCGCCACATCGACAACCGGGAATCCCAAAGGACCTTGGGACAAATACTCCCGCACCCCCGTCTCAACGCCTGGAATATATTGTTTCGGGACAGCACCACCGACAATCGTTTCCGAGAAGCTATAGCCTTCACCGCGTTCCCTGGGCTTAATATCTAGGTAAACATCCCCAAATTGCCCATGACCACCACTTTGGTGCTTATAGCGCCCGTGGGAGGATGTAGATTTACGAATCGTTTCTTTATAAGGAATCCGGGGAAGGTGAGTATCCATCGGCAAATTATATTTGCGCCGCAGTCGGTCTAACGCCACTTTTAGGTGTATTTCACCTTGTCCCCAGAGGATAATTTCATGAGTGTCCTCATGTTGCTCCCAGGATAATGATGGATCTTCTTCTAAAAGCTTGGTTAGCGCCCCACTGAGTTTAACTTCATCCTTGCGCTTTTCGGCAGTAATCGCTAAGCCATAGACGGGTTTCATGGCTGGGGCTTTGGGTAATTCTTTTGCCCCCTTCTCGTCTGTACTCAGAGTGTCACCCGTTTGAATCCCCTCTAATCGTCCGATCGCGACTATATCACCTGCCTTGGCTTCTGGGGTAGACTGCTGTTGCTGACCAAAGATATGGTACAGTCCTCCAGCCCGAATTCCATTCAGAACCGCACCATCGGTGAGTTGACCCGTCCAAACTCGCGCCAAAGAAAGTTTACCTCCTTGGGGGGTGTAATAGGTTTTCAGCACCTGTGCCACGGTTGCGCTACCTTTACCCGTCAATCCCCGACGTTCAGCCGTGGCTTCTGGGGCTGGGGCTTCCCGTAATAGGGCATCAATTAGGTGGCGTACCCCATAATCTTGTTCCGCCACCCCGATAAATACAGGCACAATTAAATCTGCACCTAATTCCATTTTTAGGTCTTTGACAATTTCCTCTTGGGGCGGTTCAATTTCCTCTAGGAGTTCTTCGAGTAAGTGGTCATCAAAATCTGCTAAAGCTTCCAGCATTTCTTCCCGTGCGGCATGTTCGGCATCTTTGAGGGACTCAGGTAGGGGTACAGGGTCAGCCGGAGCGCCCGAATGGTAATGAAACGCTTGTTCGGTGACTAAATCAATAAACCCGATTAGCTGTTCTGCTTTGCCAATCGGGTACTGATGGGGAATGATGGGGCGGGAGGATATCCCTTTCAAGGCGTCTAAAATCTGGCGATAGGATTGACCGCAGGCTCCCCCGTCACAGGAAAGTTGATCGATTTTGTTGACAAAGACGAGGTGAGGGATTTTCCAGTCATCCAGAAACTTGAATAAGGGGGCGAGCATCAGCACGCGATCGCTCGTGGGTTCACAGACGACAACAGCGGCATCGACACCCATGAGCGCATTATAGGTTTCTTGGGCAAACTCAATCGAACCCGGACAGTCAATCCAGTTGAAGCGAATGCCCTGATATTCGGTATCGGCGACATTGATCTCCACTGTCATCGTGCGATCGCGTGCTTCGGCTATGGCGTCGCCTACGGTGTTTCCATCTTTGATGTTCCCTTTGCGAGATGTCGCCCCGGTAACGAACAACAAACTTTCTAACAGGCTGGTTTTACCACTCAAATAGGGACCAACAATTGCCACATTACGGATGGCTGTTACAGCGTTTTGGTTCATGGTTTTACCCCAGACTAATGTTAATCAAGTAATCGATTAAGGGAGTGAGGTCTTGTCTGCTCTCTAAATTAAGCGATTGGCTCACCTCTTAATCTGCCCATCTGTGGCATTTATCGCATTTGCATTTATGGATATGGAGCAGATGAGCAACTCTCTGTTTATCAAATTAGCGCGTTCTGTCCTCAATTTGATAATCTCAGCCCAGTTGGGTCAGGAAAATTACTGTTAAGTTAAGTAAGGTTGCTCCTGATTAATGACTTCTAATTTTTATGTATATTCTCTGGTTTAACAGTTAAAGTTGTATAAAAATGGTATAATTTTAGCGCCACATAAACTTAATATTTTTTTAACAATGATAGCTGGCTGAGTAGGCAAGCCAGGGAAGATATATGAGATCTGGTTCAGTTGAATGATGAAACACCCACGTACCCGTAAAAAACCGTCTGCCTTGTACTATCAATTAAGCTTACTATTGCTGAGTATTAGCGTCGGTGCAGTTGCTGCTAATCATTCTCTGGCGTCGGATAGGGTGGGAAACGTTCCCATGAACCCAGACGCGCCATGGCAGGTTTCTACATGCACTCCTGTACCCCTACACCCCTGCACCCCTGTACTGCTATTCCAGACAGAACCAACTGACTATCTTGCCCAATCTATCCCTCCTCTGAAGCCAACCCAACCCGCCGCACTCGAACAGCTAAACCAGGGATTGAGGTTAATTCAGCAAGGGAATGTCGCCCAAGCGATCGCGGCATTTCGTCAAGCGGCACAACTCAACCCTCAGCTTGCCCCAGCGCACTATAATCTAGGATTAGCCTTGCGTCAAGCGGGACAGTTACAAGCTGCCGCTGATGCGTTTTACCAAGCGGCTCAGATCGATCCCAAGTTTGCTCTAGCTTACGCGAATTTAGGGGCAGCGTTGTTGGAAGGGAATAATTTGCCCCAAGCACGGGAGGCGTTGAGACAGGCGATCGACCTTGATCCGGAATTGGGGGTTGCCCATTATAATTATGGGTTGGTACTGTCTGAATTGGGAGAGTATGAAGTTGCGATCGCGGCGTTCCAGAAAGCGATGCAGTTGAGCGGCAATGCGCCAGAACCTGCGTATCATTTGGGACTGGTTTATCTGCGACAGGGGCAGCTTGAGCAGGCGAAAGCAGCATTTGAGCAAGCCATCAAAATCAGTCCCCAATATCCTGAAGCTTACTATAATCTAGGGTCAATTTTATTTGAACAGGGAGATTTAGACGGAGCGCTAGAAGCCTTCCGCCAATCTGCTGAAAACAACTCGAATTATGCCAATGCTTATTATGGGGCAGGTTTAGTCTTTCTGCGCCAAAATCGATTACGTGATGCCCAGCAAGTTCTACAATATGCTAGAGACCTTT
>JGI12109J20283_10060945_pt1 | contig 12882 bp, 11 predicted proteins | sample ElkSlonscriptome_12_FD_20283 | JGI IMG/M metagenome (IMG submission 20283) | reverse complement strand
ACAATTTTCGACCTTACTGCCCACGCTCCAAAATTCGCAAACGATACCAATCACCAGCGCATAAACTCAATGGCTTTGTCTATCACGACCATTGGTTGCATAATCTGCTGATTTCGACTTCAGGACAGGCGATTTATGCTGACCACAGAAAATGTTAGAACCAGAAACATTCATTGATTTGACATGTTGAGTATGAAACCAATTCTGTGGGATGAGTTGTGACTATTGTTTAAAAACACTGATTTTATGAAAGTGATTTGAGCATTGGTTGAACAGCATCGTTATAGGCACGGCGTGTACCTTCAAGCAAGATCTCGTCTGCATCAAATAAATTACTCTGGTCAAATGTTTGGGTAGCGTGTCGAAATTGTGTCAGCATTGGTTTGGATAACCCGGTCAGAATAAGCCGTCCACCATGTTGACGCAGGGCTGCATCATAACGCTCAAAAAAGTGAATGCCGGTGCTGGCGAGGAAGGCACTATCACGCAAGCGGATGATGACTATGCAGCCTTTAGCGTGATTGGGATCCGGCAAGAGACGCTCTAGTTTGGCAATCGCCGCAAAGTACAGATGCCCCTGGATCGAAAATATCACAACCTCTTGATCTGGCAACGTTTCCGGGATTGGGCCGACCTTGAAGTGATCATTCTCAACCGGGATCAACCGTATAACGTTGACTTCCTCCGCTGATGAATACAGATACAAGATCAGTGAGAGTCCAACACCCACATAAATACTGTATTCAATGGGCAAGACCAAAGCAGTCGTGAACGTAGTTATCATCGCAATACGCGCACTCAATGCCGCTTCCCATACCAGACGGATTTCTCGCAGGTCAATCAGGCTGCCAGCGGCACTCATCAGCATAACAGCTAGCGCAGATAGCGTCACATACTCGATTGCACTACCGAAGGCAAGCAGGAACAGCGCGATAAACCCACCGGCGAAGACATTGGCCCAGCGGGTTCGCGCCCCCGCATCCACATTGACCGCCGTGCGTGAGAGCGACCCACATGCAGGCATCGACTGAAAGAAACTGCCTACGAGATTACCTAGACCCATCCCTACAAAATCGCGGTTGATGTGGGGTTGCTTGCCATCTGTTTTAGGTAATGTGTTGACCAACGCCGCACTCTGAACCGCGCCTAATATCGCAATGGCAAGCGCAGCCGGGATTAAATCACCTGCCAGCGCAACATCTGGCAGTTGAGGTGTGGGTAAACCCGACGGTATCATGGAAATGTCACTAACCAGGGTCACACTCCACCACTCGAAGATGACAACAACAGCCGATGCCAGCAGGAGGCCACTCAGCGTGGCTAGATTTCTGAAGCGTGTTCTGCGCAGTCCCAGCATGATGATGGCAGTCATAAAGCTGATTGCGACAATGTAAGTATCACTCAGGTGGAGGTGAAGTAACCAATCCAGTACACGCAACAGGAGGACATCACCGGATGGCTCATAACCGTTTAAGTAACGTAATTGACCGAAGATAATGAGCAGGGCTGCGCCGGTGATAAAACCAGTCATCACCGCATTGGAGACAAAACGGAACAGATTGCCCAGGTGTAACACACCAAAACCTACATAAAATATACCCACTAGAAATGTTAGGATAAAGAGGCGTTCAATGCCTGATACGCTATCGAAACCGGCTAGCGTACTCGCAACGACCAGCGATAGCGCGTTGGTCGGCCCTACTGTCATAAATATGCTACTGCCGAACAACGCACCGATCACTGTTGAGACAATCGCCGTGTATAAACCGTAGATCGGGTCAATGCCTGCGATTAACGCGAATGCCATTGCCTGTGGCGTTCCAGCGATTGCACCACTCAAGCCAGCGATGAGGTCATCGCGCAGCGTCACATGGTTCATGACTAGGTGCGTCTCTGCCGTAGATGGCATTTCTTGAACTTCAAGCCGCTGCCGCAGGGACAAGGATCATTGCGGCCTACAGCAGCGAACAGGGCGTCAAGTTGGGCGTCTTTCTGGCGTACATAACGCATCACATTGGCCGGGGCGCGACGCTGTGCCAGTTCATTCGCCATGACCCGCATCGGCTCGTTGATATGTGTAAAGAATGTCTTATAGCCCGCACACAGATAATTCAAGCCGGGTGTTCCATCCGGTGTTTGGATGAAGCGGTTCTTGGGGCAGCCACCGTTACAGACGAAGCGCACGTCACAATCAACACAGTATTGCGGTAAAGTGTCGCGCTTCGCTAACCCGAACTTATGCTGTCGGTCACTGATCACAATTTCGCTCAACGGTACATCCATGATGTTGCCCAGCTTATAATCCGGCTCCACGTAATGGTCGCAACTAAACACATCGCCATTATGTTCCATCGCCAATGCCGACCCGCAGGTTTCCTCAAAGATGCATAAACCGGGCTTGTTGCCCGTCCATGCCGCCAGTGTGACATCAAAAATTTGCACGAAAATGCGTCCGACATCGTGCCGCACCCACTCATCGAAGATTGTCGTCAAGAAAGTACCGTATTGTTCCGCTGTAACGCTGCGCTCAGTGACAGTATATCCTTCCTGATACCCCGTTTCGTTGGCCCGTTCTACGATGGGGATGAACTGCATAAACTGCGTGCCGATCTCATCGCGCAGAAAGCGGTAAATCTCCAACGGATAGTCGGCATTTGCGGCGTGAACGGTGGTCAGAATATTGAACTCCACGCCATGTTTTTGTAGTAATTCCACACCCTGCATCACGCGCTCAAAGGTGGGCGCACCGCCTTTATCCACGCGATAGGCATCATGGAGGGCTTGTGGGCCATCAATGCTGACGCCGAGCAGAAAATCATTCTCTGCGAAGAATTGACACCACGCATCGTCCAACGTGAATGCATTCGTTTGTAGCGCGTTGAATATCCGCATCCCCGGCTTTTTGTGCTTCTGCTGATAGGCAACGGCTTGCTTATAGAAATCCAATCCCATGAGCGTGGGTTCACCGCCTTGCCATGCAAACGTGATCTCTGGTATCTGCTGCGCGTCAATGTATTGGCGTGTGTATTCCTCAAGCAGTGTCTCGCTCATGCGGAAATCACTGTTGGGGTACAGGCGTTCTTTACTGAGGAAGTAGCAATATTTGCAATCCAGATTGCAAATCGCGCCACGCGGCTTGGTCATAACGTGAAAGGCGGTTCGGGCTTCTCCAGTGGGCATTACTGATCCTCTACGCGCTGTCGCAGCCTGTTTGCTTGATCGTGTGCCCCCATCGCGTTGAGTCTCTCAATCAATCCATCAGCGATACCGCGTGTATGGAATGGTCCCCCTTCATGTAGCACGGTCATCATCGGATCAACGTTAGTCATGCTGGTCGCTATCATTTCCGCGTGCCAATCGGCCAGATAGATCATTGCCTGTGCGATGACCTCCGGGTGTGCGTCCGCAATATTGTTCTGTTCGTATGGGTCAGCATCCAGATCAAACAGCATGACCTCTGGAAAGTCCTTCAGCCCATCGTGATAGGTGCGGATGCACAGATAATTCTCAAAGCGTATACTGCGCTGGCATGACCACGCATTCTGGCTCAATACCAGATAAGGGCGTTCGATAGTCCCTCGTGCTTTGAACGCTGAGGCAAATGATTGACCATCCCAGTTATCGGGAACTGTCTCGCCTAGTAATTCAAGTAATGTCGCCGCCCAATCATACTGATAGTGCAATCCATCATCGACGCCACCGGCGTCGGTGATACCCGGAAAGCGCACAATCAGCGGAACGCGGTTGGTAAATTGATCGGCAGTTTGATGATCGCCCCAGACATTGAGTTCACCTAGATTCTCGCCATGGTCGGCACTGATGACGATGACCGTATCTTCGTAGACACCGGCATCACGCAAAGCCTGGATCACCTGTCCGAGATGGTCGTCCATATAGCGCACACCGACATCGTAACCATCCACCCATTGTTTGATAGCATCCAACGAATCAAGGCGTTGTGGCAAGCGTGGGTAGTGTTTCCAGGCATCGAGATCGGTATGATGATGTGGCTCTAATGCGCTATGTGGACCAAATCCGTCCAGACAGCGATCCAGCATGTCCTGCGTATACCAGTCTGCAATCGGATCATTCTCGAATGGATTGCCGTAAACGTCCGGTGTTCGGTATGGTGTATGCGGATCCCAGTAGTTGATGTGTAGGAACCAGTCGTCAGTCTGAGCATTTCGTTGTAACCAATCCAGCGCAATCGCATTGATTTCGTCAGCGATTTCATTGCCGCGTTTGCCGGTATTGTAGAATTCATCGTAACCAGCGTACCAATGCCACGCCGAATGCCGCTCACCGAATGAACTCACGGTGACAGTGCGTACTCCAGCTTGCTTTAGCGCAGACATCCAGCCGGTTCCGCCGAATACATCGACAAAATCACGCTCAGAACCTTCGATAAAGGGTTGTGATGCGGTGCCACCATGCCCGACGACGCCAGTATGAAACCCGTTGCGCCCACTCCACAATGCCGTGCGTGATGGCAGGCAGGGGGCGTCACTGACGTACACGTTATTAAAGCGAACACTTTGTTCAGCAATAGCGTCAATATTCGGGCTGGTGTTCCGGTGGTAGCCGTAACACCCCAGATGGTCGGGGCGCAGACTATCGACATCAATGTAGAGAATTCGCATCACATACTCCGATTTGTTTTGGGCTAGCGTGTTGCCTCCGGCACAGGTTGTTCTTTCAGGTACGCCAGCAGCTCATCCACTGGAGCCGTTGCCAGGCAACAGTACTTATCTGCACCACCATAATATACGTACAGTGTGTTATCTACGATAACGTTACCTGTCGGGAAGACGACACCCTTATAGTATCCCTCAAACTCGTAATCATGCTCAGGTTCCATCAGATAATCTGACGTGCGAGCCAGAATATGTGTCGGATCGTCCAGATCAAGCAGTAGTGCGCCAATACGATAGAGTTTGTCCTCACCCACGCCATGATACAGCACAAGCCAGCCGTCGTCAGTTTTCAATGGCGGCGTAGACCCACCGACTTTGTACTCCCAGGGCGTGGTACCACCTTTGAGGAGCATCTGACTTTCGCCCCAGGTGAGAAGATCATCTGAAAAGGCGATCCAGATGGCCGGATGTTCTGTACCGTATTCCTCACCAACCCACTGCATTGGTCGATGCAGCATAACATACTTGCCATTAATTTTTTCTGGAAATAGGATCACATCACGGTCATCAAGGTCGGGGCGAGTGATACGTCCCAGGCGACGAAATGTGTGGAAGTCACGGGTCATTGCCAAAGCCGAGGCGGTGAGATTCTTGCGGACGGCAGCGGGTGCATCTTCCCCGTAGCTGAAACCGTTCAGAAAGATACCAGCTTCATTACCTTCATTTTCCCAGTAGCGCCCTGGCGGAAATGGGCGATACGCATAGGTGATGAAGTAATCCTCACCGAAACGGACGATGCGAGCATCTTCTACACATCCATAGTCAGGGCCGTTGGGATTAGGGCTAAATACAGGACGATCTGAAGCGCGGTAAAACCTGACGCCATCAGAACTGGTTGCCAGCCCGAAGTGTATGTAGTGTTCAGCATCATCACCTGCTGCACGATAAAGCAGATAGAATGTCCCATCCTCGTACCATGCACCTGGGTTTGTCGTAACTAGGCTTTCCCAGTCACTTGCAGGATGCGGCGAGAGTATCGGGTTCTCTGAATGTTTATGGAATTTCATCGTTTATATTGTTCCTTCTTCAAGTCAGTGTTACTAGCAAAATATTGTCAATCAACAGGTATTTCCTATCCTTTGACCGCACCACTGGCGATACCCGAAATGATGTACCGCTGCAAGAAAATGAACATTACGATCATAGGTAGTGCAATGATGATAATTGCTGCCGATAGTAGTGTCCATTCATTACCGTACTGACCGAAAAACACATACAAACCCGATGTCACCGGACGTTTGGATGGGTCAGACAGATACAGAAATGGATTGACAAAATCATTCCATGTATTGATAGCGGAGAGCGTAACGACGGTAGCAATTGCCGGTGCCATCAATGGCATCAGAATTGCAAAGACAAAACGGAAATACCCACAACCATCAACGGATGCCGCTTCATCCAAATCGCGGGGTACGCTGCGGATAAAACCGACAAAAATAACAATAGCTAATGGGAGGCTGAGAGCGGTCTTCAACATGATATAGCCAATCCGCGTGTTCATCAGTTGCAGGTAGTCCATTAGAAAGACTGTCGGAACCAGACTCAGCGGTAGGAATAACCCGGCAGTGAACACCACATATAGCATGCGATGATAGCGGATGTGGCGGCGTGAGATAGGATATGCTACCAGAATGCCGATAATGACAGTGCATGCACATACAATCGCTGTATAGATGACACTGTTAAGAAAGAGCTGTTGCATGTTGGCTCTTTCCCAGGCATCAATAAAATTCGTAAGTTCAAATTGCTGTGCCAGGCCAATCGGGTCTCGAACATACTCACGCGATTCCTTAAATGCAATGTTCACAATGAACATCAAAGGCACAATGATAAACAATGACATCAATAGTAAGACGCTATGGGCACCCAGGCGTTGTGACATCTTATTCATTCCAGATACCTTTCACTACGGCTGAGATACCACTGCACGGCGACGATGACGACGAACATCAAACCAAAATGAAGTACAGAGAGTGCGGCAGAGTAGCCATGATTCGGCATACTGCCACCTGTTGAACCCGTTAGTTCCTGGAAGACTTTCAAGCTCAAGGTAGTCGTCGCTTGTGCTGGGCCACCACTCGTGGTGATCAAAATGACCTGGAACAACTTCAAACTACCAATCAGGCTTAGCAAAATGTTGATGGTCACAGCAGGCCTCAGAAGTGGCAGGGTGATGTATGTAAACTGCTGCATCGGGCTGGCACCGTCAATGCTGGCTGCTTCATACATCTCTTCAGGAATGCTCTGCAAACCGGCGATGTAAATTACCATCGCATACCCGACAGACGCCCAAACTTGAATCAAGATCACCAAATATAATGCAATATCGGGTTCACCAAGGAGGCCACTCTTAGCATCAAAATTGCCCAAAAACTCGTTGACGGGCCCAAATATTGGATTCAATATGAGTCGCCAGCTCAAGCCGATGACAATGACACCTAGTATCGTGGGCATAAAGATGATCATACGATAGAAGTTACGGAAGCGTATCTTCATATTCACTAAAACGGCTAGAAAGAGCGCACTGCCGTTTTGAATACTGGTAACACCTATAGCAAAGATGATCGACTTGACGATGGCATCTTGAATCTCGCCCCAGTCGGATGTAAATGCCCGAACATAATGGTCAAACCCAATCCAGTTGATATGGTCGACATTACCCAGGTAATCGGTAAAGGAAAAGAATAGGTTACCAATAGCCGGTATCAGGACAAACAGTGTAAATAAAACCGTTGCCGGTAAGATCGCAAGGTGTGCAGGTGAAATTGAAAAGCGTGGCCTTTTGGGTTTAGCCTGATCAATTGGCAGTTGATGGGTGACGGAAGTTTCCATAATTGGTTTCCTGGAATTTAAAAAGGGGGGTGGAGAGCTAGTCAAAGCCCTCCACTCTTACTCGGATCATAGTCAGGTAGTGTTATTCTTGCCAGTTATCCTGGCTTGCTATGAGCTTGTCTTGCATTGCGTTGGCGACTTCCTGTGGTGTCATATCACCCAGGATCATGCTGATGAAGTTGGGTGCATTGCTGTAATCACCACCGTGTATACGGATGTCTTCCCACACCGGTATCTGCGGTGTTGCGGCGAAGAATTCAGCGGTAGTGCGTGCAGTAGTGCCCGAAAGCTCAATGTCAGACTGTGCCGGGATTAAGCCAGAGACATCAATGAACATCTGGTACACGTCTGGGCGGGAGAAGAACTCAAGGAAGAGGTGAGCTTCTTCTATATTGGGTGAGTCAGCGTTGATTAGCCAACCCGTTGCCATTTTCGTGGTCAGGACGTTGTTGACTTCCTCATCATCAGTCACAGGCAATGCGAAAACGCCAACTTCAAATTCCGGCTCTGCGTTGTCGATTGCACCAGCCTGCCAGGAACCATCAATCATCATAGCACCTGTCTCAGTCACGAACAAAGTAATGACCGTATCGTATGGTGTGCCGGATGCAAAATCCTGGAAATATGGACTGAGTTCATCTACACGCTCAACCACATTTACCCATGGCCCCTCAGCAAATGTCGCATCACCAGCACGCAGATCTACGTAGAAATTCGGGTTTTCTGCGCGTACTAGCGGACCTTCCAGGGCATTAAGGATCATATTTACAGGCCAGTTATCAGCACCACCGAGGATAACCGGGTCGTAGCCTGCATCTTGGATAGTTTGTGATACCTCCAAAAATTCTGACCAAGTTGTGGGAACATCAAGTTCTAGTTCCTCGAATATATCCACATTATAGAAAACAAGGTTGCCAACCAGGCCAGTCGGGATCAGATACGGAGCATCATCGTATGCACCTAGAGCGAGTACATCTTCAGAAAAGCTATCCAGGTAAGGTTGGTCAGTCAGCGGTAGCCATTGAGTACGCTGCACCTCATTTGCGACTTGCCCCTTGAACTCCCCGATGACGAGATCGACATCGTTACTGGTCATGCGGGCTGTCAGTAATTGGTTATAGTTGCCAGTTGTGACCGCTTCGTGTTGGATGGTGATATAAGGATACTCTTCCTCAAACATTGGAATGACTTCATCCCAGAAAGCAGCCCACTCAGGATTTTTCTCAATGATGCGTAGTGTGACATCTTCCTGCTCTTCATCTTGAGCAAGTGCAGTGCCACCGCTCACAAGCAGCAGTGATAGAGTCAACAGAACAAACGGAATTTTTTTCAGTAAGTTTTTCATCGTAGCTCCTTAAAATTAAGCAATTATCAGTCAGAAACGAGTAAGCAAGCGTCTTTTGGGTGAATATTTTGCTTTCTCATTGTCCAGTTAACTTATTTTATATTCATTTGCTCAATGAATGACTGAAAAAAGTTCAGTGTTTACGCGCTATAATATTTTCAGGCTAAACATGAAGGTCAACAATGATGGAAAAGAAAAAGATCACATTACGGGATGTGGCCGATCTAGCAAAGGTATCTATCGGCACGGCGTCGCAAGCGTTAAACAATAAAGGCGGTATGCTTCCTGAAACGAGAGAGCGGGTCATCCAGGCGGCAACACAACTTGGCTATAATCAACGTTTTTCGATAACAGAACCATCATCTGAGCGTGTTAACACCCTTATGGTCATCAAGCATGATAGCTATGACCGTCCTGGTATTGATCCATTCTATTTTCCAGTCATCGCCGGGATCGAAAAAGAGTGCCAGAAGTATCGTATCGGCATGATGTATGCAACCGTTGAAGTCGATCATCGCAATCGTGCCCATGGTATCCCTCAATCTGTCTTCAGCAATCAGATCGACGGTGTGGTGGTGGTTGGTGCCTTCTTGGATGACATGATTGCCCGGATTGGTGATTGGGTAAAGAAGCCCGTGATTCTAATTGATGCCTATGCCCCTGGGCGTGAGCATGACAGCATTGTGATGGATAACGAGATGGGGGCATACAAAGCTGTCCATCATCTCATTCGTAACGGACACAAACACATCGGCCTCATAGGTTATGAACCGAAGGCTCACCCCAGTGTGCAAGAACGCTATCGCGGTTACCTTCGAGCATTAGAGGGACATGGCATTACCGACACATACATTGAAAAAAGTTTACTCAAACGCGATGCTGCATATCGTGCGGTCCAAATTCTCTTGAAGAAGCACTCGGAAGTGACGGCTATTTTCGTCTGCAACGATAACGCCGCCATTGGTGCGATTAATGGTGCGGCGCATGTTGGCCGCAACGTGCCTCATGACCTATCAGTTGTCGGCTTTGATGACATCGATTTTGCACAGGAAATGGTCCCTCCTTTGACGACAGTGAATGTGGATAAAGTAGCGATGGGCGCGGTTGCGGTACGTCAGTTGCTGGCTCGCGCTGACAATCCAGATGAAGCGATCACCACCACAATCGTTCGTACTGAACTTGTAATTCGAGAGTCGGTCCGCAACCTAAGTAGAAAGAAGCACAATGACCGCACCTAATATCGTGCTGATTATGGTGGATCAATGGCGTGGCGATTGTTTGAGTATTGGCGGGCACCCAGTTGTGCATACACCCACGTTGGATCAACTGGCAATCAATGGTACACGCTTTAGACGGGCTTATTCAGCGAATCCGAGCTGTATTCCGGCAAGGGCATCACTTTATACCGGACTTACGGCAAGGTCTCATGGTCGCGTCGGTTATGAGGATGGCGTACCCTGGGATTATACGGTCACGATGGCCGGTGAATTTACCCGACACGGTTATCAAACACAGGCCATCGGCAAGATGCATGTCTATCCAGAACGCAGTCAGATGGGGTTTCAAAACGTTATCCTGCACGATGGTTATCTGCCATCAGCACGACGACATGCGCGTTCTATCGAATATATTGACGATTATATCCCCTGGTTGCGAAGCCATCTGGGTTATGCAGCCGATGATATTGATCACGGCGTCCACTGCAATGCGTGGGTTGCACGTCCCTGGGATAAACCAGAACATCTACACCCAACTAACTTTGTGACGACAAAGGCAGTTGAGTTCCTAAAGCGACGCGATACACGCAAACCGTTCTTCCTGTTTTTGTCATATCACCGCCCGCATCCGCCTTATGATCCGCCGACATGGGCATTCGAGCAATATCTCCACACTGAGATGCCAGATCCACCTGTAGGTGATTGGACCGATGACTTCCGCGTCAACTGGCAGGACAGTATGGGACAATTCATCAATGACCATCATTCTGAAGCATTTATGGCCCGGTTGCGACCTCAGGAATTACAGCGAGCGCGTGCCGGATACTACGGCCACATGACGCACATTGATCACCAGATAAAACGCTTCCTTGAGCAGTTGAAGCATGAGAATCTTGACGACAACACATTAATTTGTTTCGTATCTGATCATGGTGAGTTGCTGGGCGATCATCACTTATTCCGAAAATCTCTCCCTTACGAAGGGTCATCGCGTGTGCCACTTATCATCAGCGGTCCCGGTATTAAGGCTGGTCAAACATGCAATGAACTGATCGAGCTTCGGGACATCATGCCGACACTTTTACAATCAGCAGATTTACCGATTCCAGATACTGTAGAGGGAGCTAGCTTTTTGCCCCTAGCACAGGGAGAAGACCTTGCAAGCTGGCGTGATCTGCTTCATGGAGAACACGTCATTTTTGATCAGACTGTGCAGTGGCTTGTTACAACGGGTGAAAAGTTTATCTGGCATAGCGGAAGTGGCTATATGCAGCTTTTTGATCTGATGGATGATCCACAAGAAACACGGAATCTAGCCAAAGTTGATGATTATCGATCTCATCTGCTCGATTGGCAAAATCGCCTGATAACAACTGTTGTTGATTTCGAAGAGGGCATATCTGACGGTGAGAGGCTAATTGCTGGAAAACCTACTAAACCAACGCTGTCTAGTGCACTAGGGCATAAAAAGGGCAAGAGATAAGGTATAATGAGTAACCGTAGCCAAAGAGGAAGAAATGCCCGGACCTAAACCGATCCCCATCGAATTAAGCACCAATGTGCGGCAAGACATAGAAAAACTGGTGGCCCGCCACACAACAGCCCAACAAAAAGCCCAGCGCGCCCGGATCATTTTGAAAGCTGCCGAGGGCAAAAACAACGTCGAAATCGCCCGCGAACTGAACCAATCTATCGACATGGTACGCCTGTGGCGGCGGCGATGGCATGAACTTGAACCACTGGATTGGGAAGACTTGAGCGCCGAAGAACGGCTGGACGATTTGCCCCGTCCTGGCGCACCCGCTCGGTTCACGGCTGACCAATTGTGCCAGATCGAACAGTTGGCGTGTGAAGCACCAGAGAAAGCCGGACGCCCCATCAGCCAGTGGACAGGTCGAGAGATTGCCGATGAATTGGTAGAACGCGGCATTGTTGAAACGATCTCCGCACGCCATGCAACGCGGTTGCTCAAAAAGGGGGCCTACAACCGCACTTGATCCGGTACTGGCTGAATCCCGCACCTGATCCGCAGTCGGATGAGAAAATCGCGGCCATCAATCACTTGTATCAAACGGCTCAGGAACGCGCCGAACGAGGCGAAGCTGTTGTGAGTACGGATGAAATGACCGGCGTCCAAGCTTTGGAACCCAAGCATGCCGACCGGCCGATGCAATCGGGGCGTGTGGTGTATCGGGAATTCGAGTACATTCGGCACGGTACGCTATCATTCATCGTCAACTTCCATGTTGCCGATGGCAAGGTGGGACAGGTATCGGCTGGGCCAACGCGAAATGAGGCTGATTTTCTCGCTCATATTCAGCGCACCGTTGCGGCTGATCCACAAGTCAAGCAATGGCATTTCATTGTAGACAATCTCAACACGCATCAGTCTGAATCACTTGTTCGCTATGTGGCCGACGAGTCCGATCTAGACATCAAACTGGGTGTCAAAGGCAAATCAGGCATTCTGGCTTCGATGAAAAGCCGTGCTGCTTTTCTCTCGGACTCCACTCACCGCATTGTGTTTCACTATACGCCCAAACATGCGTCTTGGATGAATCAGATTGAAATTTGGTTCAGTATTCTGTCACGTAAGTTGCTCAAGCGCGGCACGTTTTCATCCATTCTCGATCTCAAAGCAAAAGTGCTGGCGTTTATTGAGTACTTCAATCGGACGATGGCAAAGCCTTTCCGTTGGACTTATCAAGGCAAAGCTCTTGCCGTCTAACTACTGGCTCATTTGAGCCTCGCTGTACTAGTGAGTCATGTGACACAGCCTAGATGGGCAGCAGCA
>JGI12109J20283_10760938_pt1 | contig 12887 bp, 5 predicted proteins | sample ElkSlonscriptome_12_FD_20283 | JGI IMG/M metagenome (IMG submission 20283) | reverse complement strand
CGGGCTGCCACTTTATGGGGATAAGGCGGTTTTTAAAAACGATATCGTTGTAAACTACAACGGGATACAAGGAGACGGACAGTTGGAATACTTCACGGCTACGGCTAATTCCGAGCAATTCACATTCTTTCCCGATAGCACTCGTGGGGTGACGAATTCGTTTACCAATACATCCGTTTCTACAGGGAACGAAATACCCGAAGCCAATGCTACTGAGGTGGACTTGACCTACTTGCCCTTGGCAGATAAGCTGAGCACCAGAGTGATGCGCGAGCCAATTAATATGTTTAATGGTCAAGCAATGGCCAAAGAGGGGTCGCTTGATTTAACGCCTCAAGGAATGACGGGAAAGGGAATCGTGGAATTTTCAGGAGCTGAGCTTGAGTCTGATTCCATTCGATTCAATTACCAAACATTCGATGCCGATACCTCTGACTTCAGACTCTTGGCGCTTTCGGAAGCCAATTTGGCATTTAAAACGAACAACGTGAATGCTCACATTGATTTTGAAAATCGAGTGGGGGAGTTTAAGTCAAACGACGAGGAAACCACGGTAGAGTTCCCGGTAAACGATTACATCTGCTTCATGGATGAGTTCAAGTGGTTTATGGACAAGAACGATATCTCACTTGAAACATCACGTGAAATGGCCTCTGACTTTGTGATCGATACCGAATTGGACATGAGCCGATCCAACTTCTTTAGTGTCAATAAGGACCAAGACTCACTTAACTTTATGTCCCCAAAGGCGATTTACGATCTCGACTCCTACACCATCACAGCCGATCAGATACCTTGGATAAGGGTGGCCGATGCCAAAATCACCCCGGACAGCGGGAGGGTGGTCATTCGTCGGAGAGCGCAAATGGATCCGCTGGAGGATGCGACGATACTAGCCAATTACATTACTCAGTACCACACTGTGCAAAGCGCTGAGGTAAAGATCAATTCGAGATTTGACTACCAAGCTTCGGGAGAATACGCTTACATCGATGAGAATAAGCAAGAACGCCTGATCACACTGGAATCCATTGGTGTGGACACCTCACTTCAGACGGTTGGCTCGGGCAAGATTTTATCGATTGACGAGTTTTTCTTGAGTCCTCATTTTGAATATCAGGGGATGGTCAACCTTAAAGCGAACGATAAGTTCTTAACTTTTGACGGAAGTACCAGAATTATCCACGATTGCGATCAACTGGCAAGAAACTGGATGAAATTCAATTCCATCATCGATCCTACCAATGTCTTAATTCCGGTGGATACAATGCTGGTCGACGACCGAGGAAATCCAGTGGAAGTCGGGCTGATGGCAGAAAAGGATCCCTATATCGTTTATGGAACTTTTCTTTCGGATAAAAAAGATGAAACTGACGAGGGCATTGTGACTTCACGTGGGTTTTTAAAATTCAATAAGCAAGATCAAACCTACGAGGTGGCCGGCACGGACAAGTTGAATCAAAAATCCCTTCCGGGAAACTACGTTTCGCTTAAGAAAGGCAGCTGCGCGTTAAGCGGTCTTGGTCGCTTAAACTTAGCTGACGACTTAGGGCAGTTCGGCTTGGATGCAATGGGGGAGCTTAACTACGACCCGGTGAATGACAAAGTGCAAATTGATGCCGCATTGGCCCTCAATTTCTTTTTTAGCGATAATGCTTTGGATGAGATGCTCAAGTATCTCTCCTCGGTTTCTGACTTGAAGCCCGTCGATTTTACCAAGTCGAGGTATGAATATGCCATTCGGGAGCTTATGGGGCTGGAGGGCTCTGATAAGGTCATTTCTGAGTTGAGTCTTAGCGGAACGATCAAGAAGGTGCCCGATGAACTCAATAAGACCTTCTTCGTCTCGGATGTGAAGTTGGTATGGGATCCGGTAATGGAGTCTTTCATATCTGAAGGAACAATTGGCATAGCCTCGGTGGGCAAAGAACAATTTTTCCGAAAAGTGCCGGGGAAATTCGTAGTTGAGAAAAAAGCCAGCGGAGATGTCGTTCATCTTTATTTGGAAGTGAATGATGCCAATTGGTACTATTTCACCTACAAGAGAGGGGTACTCCAAACTTACTCAGGCAGCAAGGAATACAATGCTATCCTCTTGGAGGAAAAAGAAGATAAACGAAAGCAGGCGGGCCAGAAGAAAGAAGATAATTACATGTACATGTTGGGCTCAAAAAGCAAGCGCAACATTTTCTTAGATCAGTTCGCGTTTTAAGTTCATCTAAATAATTGGTTTCTTCGTCGTAACATTCGTATAAGACGGACGTATAGAAAAGACCTTTAAACTATAAATTGGCTTCAAAAATCAAATACTCCCTGTGTTTGGTGGTGATGGGCCTGATGGCTACTATCCACGTAAGTGCTCAGTACAGCGAGCAAGACTTAATGGAAGAGGCAAACGCACTTTTTGAAAAGGGCGCTTTTGCAGATGCAATGCCATTATACTCTCAACTACTCAGTCTAAATCCCACAAACCCGGTATTCAACTACAAGTACGGTGCTACGGCACTATACGGCGATGCCGAAAAGAAAGAAGAGGCGGTAAAATACCTCAAGTTTTCGGTTGGTAAGCCCAATGTGGACGATCAGAGCTGGTACTATTTGGGTAGAGCCTACCACTTGAATTATCTTTTCCAAGATGCCATTACGGCATACGAGAAATACAAGACTCTGGCCTCGAACAGCGACTTGGAAGAAAAAGAGGTCAACCTTAAAATTTCCATGGCTCGCAGTGGTCAAAACCTGCTTTCTCAAATCAAAGAGATAAAGGTTCTCGACAAGAAACAAACTGAGCAAGAGTCCTTTTTTCGGATTTACGATTTAAGCGACATTGGTGGCAAGATTCTCGTGACACCCGAAGAATTACTGTCTTCAGAAGACAAAAAGCGAAACCATAAATCGCTCATTCACTTCAGGGGTTCGGGCACGACCATTTACTTTTCCAGTTATGGCAAAAGCGGGAAAACCGGCTTGGACATCTATCATGCCGATGTCCTTCCCGATGGAACATACACCGACCCGGTGCCTATTCAGGGAGCTATTAACACTCCCTTTGACGAAGATTTTCCCTATCTGCACCCGGATGATCAAACCTTTTACTTTTCATCAAAAGGACACGGCAGTATGGGAGGTTACGATGTGTTTAAATCCGGTTTTAATAAATCCACCGGGGTTTTTAGTAAACCGGTCAATTTGGACTTTGCTGTTAACACACCCGATGACGATCTCTTCTACTTAGCCGACTCCCTCAACGAGATGGCTTACTTCGCTTCTGCCAGAAGCAGTAAACAAGGCCAACTTGATGTGTATAAAGTTCTGGTTAAGAGTGCGCCGTTAGACATTACTTTAATCAAGGGTACATTCATCAATCGGATAGATCCAAACAAGAAATTGGCGAAGATTACCACCATCGATGCTACGACAAACGAGGAGGTTGACGTTCAGTATACAGATCCTGCCACGGGAGAGTACGTTCTGAGCTTTCCGAAAGGAGGGAAGTACAAGTTTTTGGTAGAAGAAAAGACAAGTGATAAAATTCATGCTGGAATAGTCAATGTCCCCACCTCTGCGGGAGTGATGGCCTACCTTCAGGAAATGGAGCTTATTTCCTCTGTGGGAGTAGAGAAGCTCCTGATCAACAATCTTTTCGACCAAACTTATCAAGGAGACGTGATGGCACTTGCTCAAAAAATGCTTCGCCAGCGCGCAGCTTTGGATGTAAACTTCGATCCGAAAACAGCGTCGGAAGAAGAAATTGCCACCAATGTGCAAAAGGATCCGTCTCTTGCATACACCGACGCAGGGTTTGGTGCAGGCATGAGCAACGAGAAAGTTTTGGAAGAAGCCGAAGCTCGAGTGGAGGAATTAAAGGATCGGCAAATTCTGGCAGCTCAGTATGCTGCCGGAGCAGCTACTATTTCGGAGGAGTATTTTAAGTCTGCGCAAGAAAAAAAGAGTTCTGCCGAGGGAAACGTAACTGAATCAACTTCACTTCAAGAGGATACGCGAAACGAAAAGATGTATCAGGCGGGATTGGCTAGGATGCAATCAATCAATGCGCTAAGAAAGGCATCGAACGCAAAGAGTTTAAAGGAAGAGCTTTTCGAACGGTCAATCGAAGCCGAGGCAAAATACCAAGAGGAGAAAGCCAGAGTGGACTCCTTGCGAAAAGCGATAGATTCAAATGAATACGATGCCATTTATGCGAGTCTTTTGCTTGAAAAAGAGGCCCAAGAAAGCGTAGACAAAGTCGAGGACCGATTCGAGCCCGTGCAGGACATCAGACGAACCGGTCTTAAAGCAGAGCAAGAAGCTAAAAAACTCTTGGACAAAGCTCAATACCTGCGAGACCAGCAGGAGAAAATGAGTGCTTCGCTCACCACGAAAAGAACCCAGCGCGAAAAGATGAAGGGCAAAGCCTTGAAGGAAATCGAAGAGGAAATTGCCGTTTTGGAATCTGATATCGAAAGTACCAAGAGAAAAACCGAAAGAGCTTTCAAAATGGCTGAGGATGCTCAATTGCTTGCGAACGATAAGACCCAAGAATACGAAATACTTACAGAAATTGCCGAAAGTAATGATCCGACTGCGACTCCAACCCTGGAAGCACCGACCATTGCTTGGTCAGACTCTGATCAGAAGCTTCTTGCCGAAAACCTAAGCGAATTAGAAATAGATAATGATGCGGTTGCAGCGTACACTCGAGAGCATCCCGAGGTATTTGACGAGATGGGGTCCGAGGCCTTGGCTATGAGTTTTCGCCAAACTTACCAGGGTTCTGCTTCCCCCACAGAGCTTGCCGATGGTACGCCTTTAGGGGTTGATCAAGAGCAAACGGCTGAACAAATTAGTGGCTCGGTGGATACGAAACCCGAGACCGAAGCGGCCGAGCTAGGCGATGTGGAAGGGGTAGGACAAGTGTCTGCAATAACGCAGGAAGACTTGGCATACTCAGAGCGAGACGGAAAGGGAATAGAAGCCCCGATGCCCTTAAAAGAGACAGCGGTGGCCGAAACATCGAGTGAAAAGCAGAGTACTGAACAAGGTATGGTGTCGTCAGCAAATGAAGGCACGGATAATTTGGACAATGATGAGGGAGCGTCCACTCCATTTAAAACAGATTACGACGAGACCCTTCCTGTTGAAAAGCGAATAGAGGCTGAGCAAATTAAGATTGAGGCGGCTGAAGACTGGGTGGCAATCATCGACGAATCAATAGAACAGCTTGAAAGTGGTGCCGGTGGTGAAGAAGGAGCGGAGGAGCAATTGGCCGACTATCAAAAATTAAAGGAACAAAAACTCAATGAAATAGAACAACGTCAGGAACTCATTAACGACTGGAGTGAAGAAGTGGCCGATAGGTCTGATCAAGAGGCCTTGGCGCGCGCTGCCGCAGACGTTGATTCCTTAGACATAGCGCTAATCACTCGACTGGAGTCCAAGATTGTCGATTACTCGACCGAGCTGGCAACCATCAAAACAGTGAGTCAAATCGATCGAGACTATCTGCCGACACTTACCGAGATTGAAATTTCGGGATTGAGTGCTCCGGAACTGGCTGAGCAACGGATTAAATTGAATGAAGGCCTCATTGCCGACATTGACCAAATCATGACAGAGGGTATTTCTTCGGAAGTGTCCGAAGAAGACCTAATTGAGATGAGGAGAGTCAAATTGCTTGAATTGCGGCAGGATCGAGAGGTGCTTGAGGGAAAGGTCGAATTTGTACCTCGCTCTTCCGAAGCTCAGCAATATGCTGAGTTGATTAATGAAGATACTGAACCCCAAGTTGCAACGCCAGGTGAACAAGGGGATAATTTTACGGAAATCAGTCCTGAGATGGCTGAGTCGCTTCAAAAAGAATTTACCACAGAATCAATTTTTCCTGAGTATTCATCCCTCTTAAAAGGGGCTGAAAGGACGACGAACCCTTCGGTCGCAGCAGTGCAACGTTTGGAGATCAAAGAAGAGCTCCTGAAGAAATTTTCATCCGAAATAGCCCTATATAAAGCGGCAGTAGAGGTGGCTGAAAACCCTGATCCTCAGCTGATCGATCGGTACAGCATTTTACTGAGCGAGAGATCTAAATTGATTGATTCAATAAATGACGACAAAGAATTTCTTGAGAATGTCGAAGAAGTGGCCGAAACAAAATCCAACGCCATATCTGCCGATTCTCTGATCACCGCCCTCAGGGCTAAGGTGTTATACCCGGCAGAAGGTGACATCTCAGAATTTCCTTCAGTGGCAGAGGTTCAGGAGATCAATCAAATTATTTCAAGTCAAATCGATGAGTACATTTCTGTGATTGATGATCCAAAATCAGGTGTCAACCGAGATCTTGTTCAGGTAGAAATTCAGAAACTAGAGGAATTTCAAAATGAGCTTTCTGAACTTAATGATGACGAATTGATGGATCCAGGTGATCCTTCACCTGCAGCGGACAGCAAATCGCAATCTGCTTCAATCGAATCTGAGGAGTTGGAAAGAACTGACTCTACGGAATCTATCAATGAAAATGCGACCAATGAATCTGAAGGCGCAAAAGTTTTGGCGGATGAGAATGAGGAATTTGCTCAGGTGGTATCGGATAACGATCGACCCGAGTCAGATGACATAAGTGAATTATCTTCTGAAGAGACTCCATCTACCGATCTAGAAGAAATACTGAGTATCTCCGAGAAAATTGCTTCAGATTACGAAAAAGAGGCCCTTCTTCTTTCAAAACAGATCGGTGAAGAAGACCAAGAACTTGAGAAATTATCTGAACTCAATGCAGCGGTTGTCGAATCCATCGAAATAGCAATTGACTCGCTGAGCTCCATCAAATTATCGAGGGATACTGCCGTCCGGAATGTGATTGACAATGAGATTATGGAATTGGAAGCGATCAGCGCCGACAAACAACAGGAGTCCGATAGACTTTTGGCTGAAGCTGAACTTTCGGAATTAGCGCAAGCTGCCAAGGAGGAAACAGAAACCGTAAAGCCTGAGTCGATCTCGGTTGCTAATGAAGGAAGTCTCACTTCAATGGATGACTTGGAGTCAATTCAATACAAGTCTCTCAATGCTTCTATGATCAAGAATGGATTGAAGTCTAAAATTGATTCTCTCGGAGAACTCAGAGTGTCACTGAAAAAATTACCACAAGAAGATAGCAATGAAAGAGCAGTCCTTCGACAGAGGATGGAACAAATACAGCTTGAGGTTGACGAAGGAATTCAACAATCAAATGTGGCAGAGATTAAATATTATCAAAGTGAGAACCAGCGTATCCTAAGTCAACTCGACGCCAATATATCGGTTAACCGCGAGAAAATTCTGAAACTTCAGTCAGAAACCTCACGTCTGAGAGGTGTTATAGCTGATTTAGAGCAAAATCGAGATCGGGAAGAACAATTGGATTTAATCACGGAACTTTCCGCGATTAATGCGAGCCTTGTCAGCCTTGAGGAGTTGAATCCCGACAGTGATCGGAGTGCAGTTTTGGAAGTGAATTCTTCCGCTCTTCTCGAACCTGAGAGTCACGAAAAAACGACAAACAAGGCCTATCTTACTGTCATGCAAGCTTCAGTGGCGCAAGCTCTGACGGAAGAAAGACGTGAAGAATTAAAAGCGCAAAACCCCAATCTGAACCTCGATTTGAGATTTGCTTTTGAAAAATCGCTTGACAATAAAAAAAGTCTAATTGAAAACAGCACAAAGGTGGACCCGATCGGGCTTGATTTGTTGGCTGAGACCCCAGCTCAGCTGGATTATTTAGTGGCAATGATAAAAGCTGATAGCCTTAAATCATTGGAGCAGAAGAGTGCTTCTAATGCCGCGCAATTACAGGCTCAAGCAATCGAAAGAATTTCCGAGGCAGATCGACTCCTTAAAATGATACCAAATCAAGAAACTGATTTAGATCGTGAAGCAGTAAGAGAGCGTGCTAAGAAACTGGAGGTGGAGGCCCAAGTCATCTTTGAAAAGTCAGCTTTGTCAGCGGAACAGGCAGAAGCGATCAGATCTAAAAGGTCTCAAAATGATCAAGAGCTTATTGCTCTTTCTACGGAATTGTCTTTCAGGCAAAGGAGAGCGCTGGATGACCTATTGTTAAAGCCCGGCTACCGAATTATTCCATCTGAAGAAGATGTGGCAGAAAATAGATCAGAGCCCGTCGAACCTACTCCTGAAAAGGTCACTAAAAATACCGAAACGTCGGCTTCACTTCCTTCCGGAAATCCTCCGACAGACGCGGAGTCAAAGAAACTGAACTCTTCCGAAAACGAAGGAATTGGTGCGATTAAGGGAAACTGGCTGGGAATGGTCGAAATCATTGCGGAAAAAGACGATTTCTCCGATGTAACCAATTCGATGTTTGTTGAAGCTGAAGCGAGTGTTTACTCAGTGGATAAACCAATTCCCGTAGACCCTGTGATGCCGAATGGTTTGATTTTTCAAGTACAAGTCGGTGCATACCGAAATCCCATTCCACAAGATCTATTCGGAGCTTATGCGCCGATCATGGGACAAAAACTCGATAACGGAATCACCAGATATCGAGCAGGATTGTTTAAAAAGTATCAAGAGGCAATCCAGGCTAGAAATGAAATTCGAGTTAAGGGTTACAGCGATGCATTCGTTGTGGTATATGTGGATGGTGAAAAGCTAACCGGCGATCAAGCCAGAGATATTCTTGCCCAGGCAAAAGCTGAAGAATCAATAAGTCTGGAGCTCATTTCGGGAGTGCCTTCTACTGAGAGCAATGAGTCGATTGCTGCTAACACCGAAGACGATCAGGCCGGTAAGGTAGAATACTACAACGACCCTGAGGCTGCCGAAGCAGAACAGGTTGAGGTAATCTCAGGCTTGTTCTACACGGTTCAGGTAGGTGTTTATAGTAAACCGGTCAAACTCGATCAATTGTTTAACTTGACGGAACTCAATAGTGAGTTGACTCAGTCCGGAGTTATTCGCTACACCACTGGTCGATTCGGTAACTTGAAAGAGGCTTCGAAGAGAAAAGAAATTGCAAAGTCGAAAGGTGTCAATGACGCCTTTGTTACGGCTTACTATAACGGAAAGAGAATTTCATTGCCCGAAGCCGAGAAGAAACTGGCTGAAAATGGCATGGGAATATTGGCTAAACAGGTTTCCGCCGACTCGGAGGATAAAACATTGGAGAAGAACTCGGCTGGTGAGGACAATACGTACGTCGTTATTATGGGCGCATTTAAAGACGATGTTCCGCGAGATTTGGCCGATCTGTTTCTCGAAAATAAATCTTGGGGGATTCGTAAAATCCAAGGCCCCGGTTCTACGGCCATTTACATGTCTGAGGATATCAATTCTCTGGAAGAAGCTCGTCAGCTGTTGGAGAAATGCAAAAAACTCAACATAAAATCTGCTTACATCGGTACCATAAAAGACGGGCAAATCACTTCTGTACAAAACGACTAAGGAAAATCATGTGTGTCACTCGTTGTATTTCTATCTTTGTTGGAAATACAAAGGCCCATGTTGAACAGCGACACGTTAATTGAAGAAGAAGTAGATATTAGTTTAAAAGAGGTTATTGAGGAGACAAAGGAAATTGTTCTTTACGACGATGACTACAACACGTTTGACTTTGTTATTGAAAGTCTGATCAAGGTTTGCAAGCATTCAGCCGTTCAGGCTGAGCAGTGCACGCACATCGTTCATTACAAAGGTAAATGCGGAGTCAAGCGCGGCAATATGTCTAAGCTTAAACCCATGTGCTCGGCTTTGCTGGAGAGAGGATTAACCGCTGAGATCGTCTAATAATGAAAGCAAATTATCTCTTTCTGTTTCTTGCGACGATCGTTTTTCACTCTTGCTCTACGGTTCCCGTGACGGGTAGAAAACAATTAAAGCTGCTTCCCAGCTCACAGATGCATTCGATGAGTGCTACTGAGTACGACAATTTTTTGAGCCAAAACCCGCCGATGTCGGCTTCAAATCCTAAGGCAAACAACTTAAAGGAAATAGGTGCAGGAATAGCTGCGGCTACCGAAAAATATTTAAATGAAAACGGTCATAAAGGGTTGGTGGATGATTTTGACTGGACTTTTAATTTGATCGATGATCCTACACTTAATGCGTGGTGCATGCCAGGGGGTAGGGTAGTTTTTTATACAGGAATACTACCCGTATGTAAAAATAACAATGGAATTGCCGCAGTTATGGGGCATGAAGTAGCTCACGCCGTGGCGCGACACGGAAATGAAAGAATGAGTCAACAACTGGCGTTACAGGGAGCAGGTATGAGCCTGAGTGTGTTACTGCAAGAAGAGCCACAGCTCACCCATGACTTGGCTTTGCAGGCTTTTGGAATGGGGTCTCAATTCGGCGTATTGGCTTATTCTAGAAAACACGAAAGTGAAGCGGATAAAATGGGGCTCATCTTCATGGCGATGGCGGGCTATGACCCACGTGAAGCGGTAAAGGTGTGGGAGCGAATGTCCGAATTAGGAGGGCAACAGCCTCCTGAATTCTTGAGCACTCACCCGAGCCACGAGACGAGAATTGACGATTTGAATGCTTTCATGGATGAAGCGTTGAAGTATTATCAGCCAACCAACTAAAACTTTTACCAGATGAAAGAGATGAAGGATACTCTTCTCGACGAGTACTTCAAATTAGGGGTATCCGTTACTGTAGTACTGTATGGATTTGAAGGAGGTAAACTACAGGTTTACATTCAAAAAATTCGAAGCAATCCATACGCCAATGCTTGGTCTTTGCCGGGTAAATTAATATTGCCCGAAGAAGGGTTGATCGAAGCATCAGAGGGAATTCTGATGGATGTGATTGGCAATAAAGACATCTACTTGGAACAGTTAAATGCTTTCGGTAAAATATACCGACATCCGCTGGGTAGAGTGATTGACGTGGCATTCTATGGACTGTTGAACATGCAGGATGACATCAAATCCTTGAGAACGGATAAGGAAAATACTTGGATTCCCGTTAAGGAGATCCCTCATTTAGCTTACGATCACAACGATGTGCTTCAACTTGCTTCGCAACGGCTCAAGCGTCGACTCATCAATCGCCCCATAGGATTCAAACTTTTGCCGCAGGAATTTACACTGACCGATCTTCAGCAGCTTTACGAAGAGATTCTAGACCGGCCACTGGATAAAAGAAATTTCAGAAAAAAACTAAACAAGTTGGGCGTTTTAACTGCCAAAGGGCACGAGGACACCTCTAGTCCGGGGCGTAAGCCAAGATTGTTCAAATTCGATCAAAAGAAGTACGACGACTACATGGAGCAAGGATTCTAAGTCGTGTTTCTTCTAACTGAATCTTTCTAATTCTTGGTCACTTTTTTTAAGGCAAAAGGAACGTTTGATCGGATTAAAATGAAGCAGGCGACCAGGAAGAGTATTATGGCCACCCAAAAGCCACCGAAATAGATACACAGGGCGACAACTCCGGCTGCGGTAAAAGCTCCAAAAGCCGTTAAAAACCAGCCTCCGATTACGTTTAATACGCCTGCCACGCGATAAGGTGCACTTCCTTCTCCCCACGCTCTGTCGGCCAGAGATGCACCCATTGCAACCATAAATGAAACGTAAGTAGTAGAGAGGGGTAACTTCAAAGATGAGGCAAAAGCGATAAGAATACTGGCTATCATAAGGTTAACGCTTGCCCTGACCAAATCAAATGCGGGTCGATCAGTGAAGTCTTCACGCAGTGATCGAAAACGCCAATTTACTACTGTGGTAGCTTTTCTCGGTATCATTCCATTGAAAAACCCTGCAAATGAATTGGCCGAATTCACGATGCCTCTCGACAGGAGGTTGGGCCGAAAACGCTCATCGACTTTACCTTGGGAGCCCAAATTCACTGAAGTTTCCGTGACTTTTTTTGCCTTCGCTGAAAACCAAAGGGTAAGTACCATGATTACTCCTGCTCCGTAAAGCATTAAGGGTGGGGCAGATACAGATTTTGCTAGCTTAGACATCATAAATTCTTCAGCTGCAAGTCCCGAATCAACCCACATGAGATAAGACTGATATCCCGTGATGGGCACCCCGATGAAATTGACTAAATCGTTACCTGCAAAAGCCATGGCAAGCGAAAAGGTCCCCAGAAGGACGACAATTTTCAGAGGGTTAATTTTGAAAACTCTTTCCAAAAAGAAAACGAGAATGACCGATGAGAAGAATGTGATTGCGACAATGAGCAATCCATTGTTGTTTACGGACTCAGCAACTTCCGGAGTTACGAACGCCGCTCCCTTTATGCCTTTGACCAGCATAAAGTAAACGATTATTGAAATAGCAAATCCCGCAAAAAAAGCTCCGTATTTTTTCAGCCTTTTCTCGTACCTGAAGGTGAAAAGCAACCGAGTAAAAAACTGAACGATTGCACCTATGCTAAAAGCTACACCGACACTCAGAAAGATTCCCGCAATGATCTGAGAGGCTTTGGTATAATTAATCACCTCCCATATGGAAGAGGCTACTTCGGGATTTGCCGAGATAGCCAAAAGCCCCGTGACTACCGAGGCTCCAAGCATCTCAAATACAATTGAAACCGTCGTGCTGGTTGGCATCCCAAGCGAATTGAATAAATCCAGAAGTAGAATATCAGTGATCATAACAGCCATGAAAATGATCATGACATCAGCATAAGAAAAGAAGTCGGGGTTAAAAATGCCTTTTCGAGCTACTTCCATCATTCCACTGCTGAAAGAAGCACCCACAAACACCCCGGCAGCAGCGATACCGAAGACTACACTTCTGGATGCTGCTTTGGAACCGATTGCTGAAATAAGAAAGTTTACAGCGTCGTTACTGACTCCTACCATCAGGTCGGCAATAGCCAAAATTAACAATGCAATTACCAGAATCAGGTAATAATCCATTAGCAGAATCTAT
>JGI12109J20283_10255658_pt1 | contig 12890 bp, 8 predicted proteins | sample ElkSlonscriptome_12_FD_20283 | JGI IMG/M metagenome (IMG submission 20283) | reverse complement strand
CCAATACGGCCTGGGTACCGCTATCGGTCAGCAATCAGCGCATCGGTGTGATTGCCGTCAGCAACAAGCGCACGGGGACCGGCTTTAATTCACGCGATATTCAGAACCTAACGGTGTTGGCGTCACAGGCCACTATCGTGATTGAAAACATGCGTCTGTATGACCGTGAGCGGCGTATGGATACGGAGTTGGTTGGTCTACAGGAATTAACCAACGCGATTGGTGCATTGAGCCATGAAGCGGAGTTCTACGGTGAGATTAACGAGCGCATCGCCAATCTCATGGAAATTGAGATGTGCGGTATCCTGCTCTACGATGAAGACCGTCAACAACTGGTCAGTCAGTTGCCGTTTTATGGGGTAGATGAAGAAAGCGTTCAGGATTATGCCATTGATCTAAAACCGGGCACGGTTATGGAGCAATTGTGGGATGAGGAACGCTACTGGTATACAAACCGTGTTCCTGTGGACTCCCTCGTTTACGAGGCGGGCCTCAATGACTTAGCCGAAGACATCGGCGTGCACAAAACGCTGATGGTGGTCTTGTACGTCAGCGGGCGTAAACTTGGTGTGTTGCAGGTCTCGAATAAACTCAGTGGTGAGGATTTCAACGACGACGATGCACGTCTGCTGATGATTTTTGCTACGCAGACTGCTGCGACGATTGAGAATGCCCGGTTATATCGTGACGCGCAGCGGAGTGCGGACCAGGCGCAGGGTTTGCGGCGGGTCGCAGAGCTTGCCGGTAATGTGTTGACTTCTGAAGACAGCTTTATGCCTGTGCTGGCGGAAATCAGCCGCTTGATGGCGAGTGAGTTGGTTTTCGTCAATGTGTTGAACACTCAGACGGGCAGTTTGGTCACATATCCGCGCTACGTCTATGGCGTTGAAATGAGTGAGCCGATTTCCCAGGATATTTACGTAGAGGGGTTTGATAACAGCCCGGTATCCTCACATCGTCCATATATGAGCAATGATGTGGCGAATGACCCGCGCACCCTGCCCAGTTACAAGCAAATTGCTGCTCGTATGAGTATTGATAATGCGATCCTGGTTCCACTGATTTTTGGTGATCGAACCCTGGGTGAATTGGGTGTGGCTAACCGTCGGGGTGGGCCGTTTTTGCCGGAAGACCTGGATACCACACAAGTCATTGCGGCACAGGCTGCTGCTGCGCTGGATCGTCTGCTGATCTATGAAGCGACTGGTCAAAACCTCAGCCGTCGTTTGGATGAGCTGGATGCGATTTCACGCGTCAGTAATGAGTTAACCATCACCCTGGACCTTGATCGGGTGATTGAGGTCATACGCGAAGAGGCAATCAAAGCGACAAATGCCGTTGGTAGTACCGTTACGATGTTGCGTAACCCAAAGGAATGGAAGTTCCCCGATGTGCCGGAGATGGATCGGCGGTTGGGTAATGAGCATGATATGCCGCGTATGGCAGACATCGAATTAGAAGCGATTGCCCGTGGTGCAGATACTGTCCTGATCACAGATTATGAGTTCAGCACAATGGAACCCTTACCTGATGGGGCTCGGTCTGCGGTGGCAGCCGGCATCCTCTACTTGGATCAGGTGGTTGGTGCAATCCATCTGTATCATACCGAAGCCAATCATTTTGATGATCGGGCTGCGGCCTTTTTGATGACATTGGCCGTCAAAGCGTCGTTAGGGTATGGCAACTCAATCCGCTACCTGGATCAAATTGAGCGAAGTGAGCGGTTGCGGCGACGTGTGGAACAGCTTAACCGGATCTTTGAGTTAGGGCACATGTTCCAGAGCAATACGGATCCGGTCAGTATTCTGGAAGCCATTGCCTACAGCGTGCAACAGAGTGTTGGCTTTGATGTGGTCGTGATGACCATGTTCGATGACGAGACGGATGTGTTACATCGTGTGGCACAGGCTGGCTTGCCCATCACACTGTTTGAAGAGACCAAATCCTATACCATGCCTCGCGAGAGTTTGGATGCTCTACTTAGTGAAGAACGTCGCTTGAGTGAGTCCTATTTCTTCCCGATTGAGCACGTTGGGCAGTGGTATGTGGAAAACATTACCGCGCTCAGCACGTCGTATGATGGCAATCGGAGTATTAACGCCCGTGGCCGTGATGCCTGGCGCGATGGGGATATGCTGTTGGTGCCGTTGCAAGGGGCCTCCGGGCGGGTGCTTGGTGTTATGAGCCTTGATCGTCCCTTTGATAACAAACGCCCCGATCAGGGGACCGTTGAAGTGCTGGAGATCTTCGCGCATCAGGCAGCGACGACCATTGAGAATACCCGCCTCTACCTGGCAAGTGTGCGTAATGCGGAGCAAGAAGCCCGCCTCAATGAACTGTTAGAGGCTGTTTCCAGCACATTGGATGTTGGCGATATTATTCGTTCTGTGGCTGAAGGTGCGTTGCGCTTGCTGCCTTTCTCCCGGATGACGGCGGCCATTGTGGATGCTGAACATGTTGGTTTTGAGATACTACGTGTTCAAGTTCAGGCAGATAGCTCGCTTGAGATCACGCGTGACCGGCGTGTGTCGTTGGGGCATTCCGCGATGCAACAGGCTTATACTGAAGTTGAGGATCACATTTACCAGAGCGGTGATGCACAGGTTGACGAGTACGAAGATCTGCGTACCTGGTACGAGGCAGGGGAAAAGACCAGCCTGGTTTTACCCCTGCAAACAGGTGGCGAAAACCTGGGTGCGATACACATCGGTAGTGATTTAGATGCGGCGTATGGGTTCCGTGAGTTCCGCCCGTTGCTGCGGCGTATGGCGCAGATGGTCGCGAGTGCGATTCAGAATACACGCTTGTTTGATCAGGCGGTTGGCCTGCAAGTGCTCAACCAATCTGTGGTGGAGTCCATCGAGCAGGGTATCGTCGTGCTGGATAATTCCGGGCGCATTATTTCCGTCAATAACTTCATGACGGATCGCTACGGTTGGGAAGTGGATGTTGTTGGTAGCGATTTGTTCGCATATCGTCCGCAGCTTTCCAGAATTTTGGGCGATCATTTGCGGGCCGTCCTTGAAAGTGGTGAACCGCAAGAGCGTATCAATCAGTTGGTAAATAGTGCTGTCGATGAAGACATCATCAGTAATTTTTACCTCTATCCATTGCGCTATGAAGACCAAATTCGCGGTGCAGTGATGCTGGTTGAAGATGTGACCGAACGTGCCCGTTTGCAGCAAGAGATGGAGAGCCGCGCTAACCAGTTAGCCGCGCTGACTGACGTTTCTACACGAATCACCTCATCGCTGGAACGTGCTGATGTGGTTCAGCTTGCGCTGGAAGAGATGGGTTGGTTGATGCCCTACGATGCCATGACTCTGTGGCGGCGTAATGGGTCTTATATGGTGCTGGAAGGCGGCACAGGCAACCTGGAAGAGGCAAACCCGGATGAGGATGTGCGCTTCCTGTTCAATGAATATGACCTCATGCAGCAGGTGGTGGACTCACAAAAAGTTGTTTCTGTGGGCCAGCGGGATGCCTTACAAGGGGCTATCCCCCTGCACAACGACATCGGCAGTTGGATGGGTGTGCCATTGGTCAACCAGGGGCATGTCGTCGGCATGATGATGCTGACATCCAATGATGAAAATGCTTACATGGGTGTGTCGGATCAGAATATTGCGATGGCTTTTGCCAGTCAGGTTGCGATTGCTGAGGCCAATGCGGAACTCTTTGAACAGACCTTTGACCGCACCAATGAGCTAGGGACTTTGCTGGAAGCGGCCCAGGCAACATCACTGACCACGGACCTGGACTCTGTGTTTAAAACCGTGGTGGAATTGATGTTCAGCGCACTGGATATGGATGATTGTGCCATTATGATCTGGGATGAGGTCGATAACGAGATCGAAGTCCAGGTGGATATGAACCGTGATGGCGATACCACACGGGTGATGCCAGTCGGCACGCGCTATGATCTTGCCAAGTATCCAGCTAAGCTTCGGGTGCTTCGTGATCGTGAAGTCATCGTAATTATGGCATCCGATGAAGACACCCCTTATCCTGAAGAAGTTCAGGAATTGCGTAAAAATAACGATGGTGCCCGCATGTTGGTGCCGCTTGTAGCGCGTGAACGCACAATCGGCTTGATCCAATTGGAACAGTCCGAAAAAGAGGTAGTAACACAGCAGAAAGTGCGTATGGCCCAGGGCCTGGGAACGCAGGTGGCCGTGACCATCGAGAATGCGCGGCTATCCGCTGAGACTGCCGCCCATTTTGAGGAGTCGATGATTATCAATGAGTTGAGCCATGCGATTTCCAGCACGCTTGACTTGAATGATATGGTGTCTGTCGTGAAAGATCAGGTGCCAAGAGTGACAAATGCGCGCGAGTTGTACGTCGCGCTGTATGACCCCGATGAGCAGATGATTACCTTCCCACTCGCTGTAAAAGATGGCGAGACCTATGAAATTCCACCGCGTGAGTTAGGTAATGATGAGGTATCGTTCATCGTCAAACATCGCCGCCCGTTGAGCCTAGGCGCGGATTACTTCAGCCCGGACGAACTGCGCAAGAGCTTGGGCATCACGAATGGTGAGGGGGATGCCAAGAGTTATCTGGGCGTACCGCTTATCGCCGGTGATGAGGTTTATGGTGTGTTGGCGGTGCGTGATACGGTCCGTAAACGGGCTTTTACCGTGAACGAACAGCGCATTTTGAACATCGTTGGTCCGCAGTTAGGGGCAGCCATTCAAAATGCCCGTCTGTTCCGCCAGGTGAGTAGTTTTGCTGATGATTTGAACCAGCAGGTGGCACAGCGGACCCGTGAGCTTGAGGATGAACGCGACCGCATTGATACGCTCTACCAGATCACATCTGAATTGGCACGGACCCTGGATATGGAACGGTTGATGCCACGCGCTCTGGGTATGGTCGCCAAGGCGGTCAGCGCGGTTGATGGTGTGATTATGCAGTTGGACCCGATTACCGATCAACTATATAGCCGAGCTGTGCTCAACCCGAACTCATTGATGGAAAATCCTGATGGCGATCATGACATCCATCCGGCGGAGGCAGTTGCCCGTTGGTTGATCGAAGAAGATGAGCATGTTGAGATCGTAGAGGATCTCTTAGAGGCCGATTACTGGGACGCTGATGCACCGGGTGCTGAAGGCTGGCGTAGTGCGCTTGCTGTGTTGTTGGAAACCAATGAGGAATTGCTCGGCGTGATGGTGTTGCTGAGTAAAGTGCCCAATGCCTTTGTGGAATCCCATTTGCGTTTGATGGTCGCAGCGGCGAATCAGGTCGCATCGTCTATCAATAATGCCGAGCTATATAAGCTCATTCGTGATCAGGCTGAGCGTCTAGGATCGCTACTGCGTGCTGAGCAAGAAGAGGCCGAGAAGAATAAGGCCATCCTTGAAGGCATTGCCGATGGTGTGGTGCTGGCTGATGCCGACGGTGTGGTTGTGCTGTTCAATACGGCTGCCGAGCGCATTCTTCAGGTGCCGCGTGAACAGGCAATGGGGCAGACGCTTAAATCTATCACAGGCATTTACAGTGGTAATGCCGTCAGTTGGGCAGAAGTCATTGAAGAACAGATGGGTCGCTTTGTGGAGACCGCAGGCGGTGATTACATTGATGAGCGCATCGAGATGAATGGGCGCATTGTGAGTGTCCATCTGTCACCAGTGTATACGGGTGAAAAGTTCCTCGGTACGGTCTCTGTGTTCCGTGATGTGACCCGTGAGGTTGAGGCGGACCGCAGCAAGAGTGATTTTATCACGAGTGTGTCTCATGAGTTCCGTACACCGCTAACGCCAATCAAAGGCTATATTGATATGGTATTGATAGGTGCGACGGGGCAGGTCACTGACGGTCAGAAGCAGGTCTTAGGTACGGTTAAGCGTAATGTGGACCGGTTGGCAGCATTGGTTGACGATGTGTTGAAGATTTCTGCGTTGGATCGTGGTGAAAAGGGTTTGGTGCTGGATGAAGTTAACCTCAATGAGGTTATTGACATGGTGCTGAAGAATCTTGCTCAGAAGCCACAACATCGCAATAAAGAGCTAGATGTACACTATAATGCTGGTGACTTCCCATCTATCCGGGCGGACCATGACAAGATATTACAAATTGTAACGAATGTTGTAGACAATGCGTTCAATTATACGCCGTCTGGTGGTAGTATTGATATAAGTGTTACCCAACAAACAGGCCACAACAAAGTTGTTATTGCTGTGACGGATACCGGCGTTGGCATCCCAGAGGAATTCTACGAAAAGGTGTGGGTCCGCTTTGAGCGACATGACGACACCGCCCTGGGTATGGAAGTGGCCGGTACAGGCTTAGGTATGCCGATTGTCAAAGAATTGGTTGAGATGCATGGTGGTAAGGTCTGGTTTGAATCTGAAGTGAATGTCGGTACGACATTTTACATCCAATTGCCGATCAACCGCCCAGAATTTATGGCACAGATCCCCGTATCTGACGATAGGAGCAATTAATATCAATGGCGAAAATCTTGGTAGCCGAAGACGAACGGGATATACGCGAACTCATTAACTTTACCCTCACGTTTGCCGGGCACGAAGTTCATCAGGCCCCTAATGGCGAGGCGGCTATTTCTGCCGCGCAGGAAGTTTTACCAGATTTGATTATGATGGATGTGCGCATGCCCAAGCTGACGGGCTATGAGGCTTGTCGTAAGATGAAAACGATTGATTCCATCAAGGATATTCCGGTTGTGTTTCTATCTGCCAAAGGGCAAGATGATGAAATCTCTACCGGGTTAGACGCTGGTGCAATTGCTTATATTTTAAAGCCATTCGCACCGGATGAACTGACGCAGCGTATTACGGAAATTTTGCAGAAGATCGATGTATCATAAGCGTGATACAAGCCGATTGCTGCTTGTGCAGCTCGAAACCTAGGACTTAGATGTTATGAGTGCCATCACAGTAGGCGGAGACCTGGTACATTATGAAGTACTGGGTCGTGGCGGTAAGCCGGTTATTCTGGCGCACGGTTGGTTGGGGTCGTGGCGATATTGGATCCCGACGATGCGTATGCTCCAATTGAAATTCCGCGTGTATGCGGTTGATCTCTTTGGTTTTGGGGACTCCAGCAAAAACCCGGCTCGCTATAACATTGACCATCAAGTGATGCTGCTTGATGAATTGATGAAACAGCTCGCCTTGCCGAAAGTGGCGATGATTGGACATGGCCTGGGTGCCCAGGTGATGACCGAGTTTGCCACGCGTGACCCAAGCCGGGTGGCACGGATGTTAATCGTCAGTGCGCCATTGTTCGATGTGCCTGACCTCAAAAATCGGGAGCCATCGCAGGTGCGCCGTGTGATGTTGACCGGCCAAAATGCGCAACAGCCCCTCAAAACAGGCATTGATGAACCCCTCGCGGATATATCTACGCTGGATAAATCCGAAGTGCAGAATAATGCTGAGTCTGTGGCGGACCCGACTGTGCCCAGTGCGTCTAATGTGACCATTCGTAATCCCCGTATGATTGACCGGGATAAATTGCGTGAAGCTGCGCTGGCACGCGGTGCAGCCATCATGAAGGGTGATGACCAACTGGAAACCAGTATTTCGTTGACTGGTGGTAGCAGTAAGAATCTGCTCTCTGATGCCTTAGGCGATGGAATGGAATCTCTACTGGCGAAGTGCTTTAAGAAATCTGAGCCGGAATACGATAAGCTGCAACCGGATGTAGAACGCTCCGATGATGATGTGCTGCGTTATTCCAGCCACGGTTTTGATGCCGGTATGATGCTGGATAAGCTCCGTCTGTTGGATGTGCCGACAGTCGTCGTGCATGGCAGTGATGATCCGATTATCAAACTGCCGGGTGATGATGTGTGGGATTACATCACGCTGAATAAAGACGATAAATTGCTGCCGGTGCCCCTCCCCAGTGTGCGCCACTTCCCCATGCTAGAGGCAGATACCTTTACGCGCTTGCTCAGTTCGTTCCTGGAAACACCGGACATCAGCAAGATCGAACTCAAAGAGCGTTGGCGGCGTCGCTCTCGTTAAACGGTGATGAAATACGACGTTGCATTTGTTTTTGCCAATGGCGATATTAGCGATGGGCCGATGGTACGACGGACCCTCAATGCGTTCCAGGCTCCGCTGATTGTTGCAGCGGATGGTGGTGCACGCGTCGCCGGGTATTACGGCTACCCGGTAGATGTACTCATTGGCGATATGGACTCCATTACACAAAAAGAATTGGATAGTTATAAGTCTGCTGGGATTGAGGTTATGGCTTACCCGGCAGAAAAAGACTTCACCGACCTCGAATTGGCGTTGAATTATGTTGGCGAACAGGGGTTTGATATGGTTCGTGTAATCGGTGGGTTGGGGGATCGCTTCGACCAGACACTGGCAAATGTGTATTTACTGGCATTGCCAGCCCTGACTAATACGGATATACGCATCATTGCTGGCAAACAAGAAATTCGCTTGCTACGTGCCGGTGAACATATGATACACGGCCAGCCCGGTGATACGGTTTCACTCATCCCCGTTGGCGGTGATGCAACTGGTATTCGGACCGCCCACCTGTATTATCCGCTGGATGATGAGACTCTGGTATTTGGCCCTGCACGGGGTGTTAGTAATGTCATGCGTGGGGAGAATGCCAGCGTATCGCTGGAAAGTGGATTGCTGCTGCTTATCCATACTGTAGGGCGGGCATGACAGCAATCACAGTGTACAAGTGCGATGAACGCGGTCAGGTGAAATTGTCGTATGCAGGTGATGTGCTTGAACGTGGTAAAAACTGGATTTGTATACGTGCGATCTTCCAGCATGATGATGTCGATATAGGGGTTGTTACCTTCAACCGGGGTGACCGCATGCTGGAGTGGTTCTATGCTGACCGCTATTATAATATTTTTCAATTAGAAAACGGGTCTAGCGGTCAGATCAAAGGGTGGTACTGTAACATTACACGCCCTGCTCGTATCACAGAGGCAGCGATTATGGCGGATGACCTGGCATTGGATATATTCGTTGCTGTGGATGGTACCATCACCGTGCTGGACGAAGACGAATTCGCCACGCTGGACCTCACCAAAGCAGACCGTGAGCAAGCCTTGCATGCTGTGACGACACTTAAACAGCGTGTTATCAACCGTAAGCCGCCTTTTGATCATATCACCGATGACTAAACCACCAGAACGCCACATCGAGATCAAACAGCAAAATCGCCGCTCGTTGGTGATGCGTATTACCCCATCGGGTGATCTGGTTGTATTGATCCCATATTGGATCAAGCCCAATAGCCGGCAAGTCAAACAATTTATCAAGGATGCGCTGGTCAAGTTGGATCCGCATTTGCCGGAGAACAGGCCCGAACCCAGCCACAATGCGGAGAGTGTGCGTGCATTGGTTGATAGCTGGTCTGCCCGGATGGGCGTCAAGCCGAAGCGTGTGCAGATGCGTACCATGTACCGTAAGTGGGGGTCTTGCTCCACACGGGGTACCATCACGCTGAACACGGCCCTCTATTACTTGCCCCATCACCTGGTAGAATACGTCGTCGTTCACGAACTGGCGCATATGTTTATCTTTGATCATAGCCCGGCATTCTGGGCTAAGGTGGGGGAGTTCTTGCCAGATTACGAACGATTTGAACAGGAATTAGATCACTACCGGGTGTAATTAACCATGACGCGGACAGGTGCGCTCAGCAATTCACAGATTTTACGGGCAGCAATGGTCGTGTTGCTGGGATTTATGGCAAGTGGTGTATTGGGTCTGGTGCGCTACGCTGTGATTTCTGCGGTATTTGGTGCTGGCGCGGACCTGGATGCATTTTATGCCGCGCAGCAGATCCCGGAAGCGTTATTTGTAATCGTCGCTGGCGGTGCGCTGGGATCATCGTTCATCCCGGTGTTTGCCCGGTTTCTCTCCGATGATGCGGATGCCGATAACACGCAGGCCTGGCAGCTTGCCAGTTCGGTGATGACACTGGCAGCGTTGGCGGCCAGTGTGCTTGCTGTGTTGATCGTCTTGCTGGCCCCGTTGCTGGTCCCTGCATTACTCGTCCCCGGCAGTGACCCCGCCGAGCAGACCCTGACAACTGAACTTGTGCAGCTTATGCTGGTGACCACGGTCATTTTTTCAGTCAGTGGTTTGATTATGGGCATCCTCAACGCTCACCAGAACTTTCTCTTTCCCGCACTTGCGCTCAGCATGAACAATATCGGCATTATCATCGGTGCGTTGGTGATTGCGCCGGTTTTGGGTACAGCAGATGACCCAAGTATTTATGGGTTGGCTTGGGGGGCTATCCTGGGTGCGTTGTTACATCTGATGGTGCAATTGCCGGGCTTAGTGCAAATCCGGGCACGTTTGCGCGTTCTACTCAGTTGGCGCACGGAAGGCGTGCGCGAGGTGCTGCTCCTGATGGGGCCGCGTGTGCTGGGTCTTGCAGTGGTGCAGATCAATTTTGTGGTGAATATTGCGTTTGCATCAGCTATGGTGGATGGTAGCCAAACCGCATTGCGCACCGCCTGGGCGTTGATGTTCTTTGTGTTGGGTGTGGTTGCGCAAAGTGTGGGAACGGCTGTGTTCCCGACCCTATCTCGGCTGGCTGCTGATGGTGACATGGCCGGTTACCGTGATCGTCTATCCACAGTGATGCGGGCGTTGTTGTTTGTGGCGTTACCGGCATCAATTGGGTTGATCGTCACGGCAGAGCCGTTAGTCGCGACGATGCTGGAACGGGGTGAGTGGGGCCGCGAGGATACGCTGGCAACCGCCTGGGCGTTGAGCTTTTTCGCGCTCGGCATCGCCGGGCACAGCCTGCTAGAAGTGCTCTCACGGGCGTTTTACGCGCTTTCTGATACCTGGACGCCTGTTTGGGTCGGTATTCTGGCGATGGCCTCTAATATCGCTCTGAGTGTGATTTTCATCCAATTTGTTGGTAACCCGGACTCACTCACGCAGGGGCCATTTGCTGGGCTGGCCCTGGCGAACAGCTTAACCACGCTTCTGGAAGCCGCCTTTTTGTGGTGGTTATTGAGCCGTCGTATTGATGGCGTCAATGATCGGCAGATTATGATTGGTGCGGGCCGGGCATTGGTTGCCGCGTTGATTATGGGGGCAGTAGTCTGGGGAATTGGCGGTGTTGTGCGCGATGCCGGGAGTCTGGTCTGGTTGGTAGCCAGTGGTGTATCTGGCGTGATTGTCTTTTTCGGCCTGGCAGTTGTATTGCGTATTGAGGAGACGACCATCTTGCTCCGTCGATTTAGACTCGTGCGTCGCTAAGAGTCAGTGTTGCTATATCCCAAATATATCCCAAATTTGGGATATATTTGGGAAACTGTGGGTAATCCTAATCCATTGGATCAAGTCCACCGTCTTCGGTCAGTTGGCTGACGCGCAACTCGGCCCCATCAAGGATTTGCTGGCAGCGTGCGGATAGCTGCCGCCCTCGCTCAAACAGGTTGACCGAGTCCTCTAAGTTAAGTTCACCGGATTCTAGCTTGGTAACGATTTTTTCTAATTCCTGAAATGCATCCTCAAAAGAGAGTTCGTTTATATTGCTCATGAGCATCCTTATCCTCGATACGTGCTTTCAATTCGCCGTCTTTGAGTTGAATCGTGATGCCGGTGCCGGGTGTGGCGTCTAATTCGGAGATAATGCGGCGGTCATCATCACTGCGGGTGACGATGGCGTAACCTCGGTTCAAGATGGCCTGGGGGCTGGCGGCTTCCAGCGCGGCGGTTTTGCTGTCCAGGCGATCACGCAGACGGCGCAGGCGGTCTTGCTGGCTGCGTTGTACGCGCCCGTGTAGGTCATCTACCCGCTGCCGAAAATTCGCAATGGTGCGGGCTGGTGAGATGTAATCGAGGGTACGCTGTACGTTGTTGAGCTTGTCCTCACGCTCCAATAGGGCATCGTACATCATACCGTCTAACCGTTCAGTGAGCAGCCGCAGACCGGCGTTGATGTCTGCAAGATTGGGAACGGCCTGTTCAGCGGCGGCGGAGGGCGTGGGTGCGCGTACATCACTGACGAAATCGACAATGGTGAAATCGGTCTCATGGCCGACGCCGGTGATTACCGGGATGCGGCTTCCTGCTACCGCTAGTGCGACCTGTTCATCGTTGAAGGCCCATAGATCTTCAATGCTGCCACCGCCCCGGCATACCAGGATGAGATCAACTTCGGTATAAGCATTCAGGCGGCCAATCGCTTCGACGATCTGGCGGGGTGCGTCATTTCCTTGCACCATCGTCGGACTTAAGATCACCTCAGCCAGTGGAAAACGACGTTTCAGCACGTTGAGAATATCTTGAAATGCTGCTGCCGTCGGTGAGGTCACCACGCCGATTTGATGCGGGAAAGCCGGGTATTCACGTTTGCGCTCGGCATCGAATAAGCCTTCGGCGGCGAGTTTGGCTTTCAACCGCTCGAATTGCTGGTATAAATCCCCTACACCTACCGGACGGATGGCATCGGCATAAAGTTGATACTCGCCCCGTGGTTCATACAGGCCAATTTTGCCGTGAACTTCAATCGCATCGCCGTTATCAATCGGGCTGGTTTGCCGGGCGGCATCACTGCGCCACATCACACAGCGGAGTTGCGCGTCACTATCTTTGAGTGTGAAATACCAATGCCCGGACCGGGCGCGGGTCATATTGGAGACCTCACCACTAACCCACACATCCTGTAAGGACAAATCACCTTCGATTAAATGACGGATATAACTGGTCAATTCTGCAACGGATTTGATACGATCTAGCATGAATTCGCTCTTTGATGATTGGTAATGGTCGTCAAACATTATACAATTATGCCTGATTTTGACGAAACACACGACTAGACAAGGATCAATCATGGCCTACCTAAACGAGAGTGAGCGCGATGAGTTGCTCAATGAACTGACGCAGAAGACCTTCAAACAG
>JGI12109J20283_10043508_pt1 | contig 12890 bp, 9 predicted proteins | sample ElkSlonscriptome_12_FD_20283 | JGI IMG/M metagenome (IMG submission 20283) | reverse complement strand
CGCGACCAGTCCATTGCCTCGACGATGATTCATGAATTCTACTCGGTTGTCAGGAGCGCAGGCCGGCAGTCCACTTTGCTGGCGGATATAAAGGTCGTTGATGAACACTTCCCCCTCTACGGCAAAGTGGAGCTGGGATCGGGAGGGCAACTGCGCGAACGGCTTCAGCCCGGCACCACCATCGTCGCCGAAGATGTGCTCACCAGGCTTGGGCTGGAGAGAGGGGATGTATTGCAGATCGGCAGCGGCGGCCTGCGCATAGTCGACACTGTCGTCCATGAGTCGGACAGTCCCGTCAGTGTCCTCAATTTCGGCCCGCGGGTCTTTGTTGCGGCGGCGGATCTGGATGTGATCGATCTGGTCGGCAAGGGCAGCCGCATCAAATACGAAATGCTTCTGGCATTACCGGAGGGCAGCGATCTGCAGGCGGTGGCGGCAGGGCTTCGGGATGAGGCCATTGCCGGCCAGGAGCGGGTCAACACCTTTCGTGAGGAAGGGTCCGGGGTTAAACGGTTTTTTGACAATTTACTTTTTTTTCTCTCGCTTATCGCCATTTTTACCCTGTTGCTGGCCGGCCTGGGAATGCAGAGCTGCCTTACCGCCCTTATCCGGCAAAAGCAGGAGACCATTGCCGTGGTCAGAAGCGTAGGCGCCGGCACGGCTTTCCTCTACCGTCACTATGTGTGCATGGTGTTGGGGCTGGGCCTTGTCGGGGCTCTGCTCGGCCTGGGCGCAGGAGTTGCTTTAGCTCATGCTCTGCCCATGCTTTTCCGGGGGCTCATACCTGTACAGGGTACAACCTCGGTTGCTATGGTCGATCTGGGCGAAGGGCTGCTTCTAGGTCTGACGGTGGTGCTGCTCTTCACTTTTTTACCTCTCTATCGATTGCGCAATATCAAGCCGGTGGCCATCTTCAGGAAAGAGAACGTTTCCAGTCGCCGGGACGGCGTTTTTTATTTGACCATAGTCATCGCCGCCGCCGCGATCGCTGTGTTGATCACGGCCCAGCTTGAGGATACCCGCCTTGGTTTGCTGTTTACCGCCGCTGTTCTCGCTTTTATCGCCGCGATCTCCCTTGTTGCAAATCTGCTGGTCAAGATGGCGCTGCGGCTGAATCTGCAAACCCTTTCCCTGCGTCAGGCACTCAGGAGCATGACCCGTGCCGGTAATGCCAGCCGTTCCGTGATCATCACACTGGCTTCGGCCCTGTCGCTGCTTTTTGTCATTTACCTGATGGAACATACGCTCCACGATACCTACATCGAGTCGTATCCGGCCAATGCACCCAATCTCTTCTCCCTGGATATCCAGCCGGACCAGCGCCAGGGCTTTGTCGAATTCTTCGAGGAAAAGCCGCAGCTCTTTCCCATAATCCGGGCCCGGCTGCAGGCCATCAACGGTGAGGCCATCAATCGTAGCGAAGAATTGCGCAAAAAACGCGATAACTTTGCCCGGGAGTTCAACCTGACCTACAGGGACGGCCTTCTCGAAGACGAGCAGCTGCAGGAGGGGGAAAACCTTTTCACCGGGGCGGGCAGCGGTGATATGCTGGATGTCTCGATTCTCGACACCGTCGCGCAAATGGGCGATATCGACATGGGTGACGTTCTTCTTTTTAATATTCAGGGAGTGGAGGTTGAAGCCCGGGTTGTAAGCATCCGTACCCGGACCAAGTCCAAGCTCTATCCTTTCTTCTACTTTGTCTTCCCGGGCGACACCTTGAGGGATGCTCCCCAGACCTTTTTCAGTGCCGTCAATATGGAAAAGGACAAGATAGCAGCTCTGCAAAGCAGGATTGTTGAGAGGTATCCCAATATAAGCTTCATAAATATTTCAGAAACGGCCGAGGATCTGGAGGTACTGATGGGTAAGCTCTCCCGTATCGTTAATTTTTTCGCCTCCTTTTCCATGGCCGCAGGAGGTCTCATTCTCGTCAGTTCGATTCTGGCCACCAGGCTCGAACGGACGCGCGAGGCGGTGTATTATAAAATACTCGGTGGCAGAAAATCGTTCGTCTATCGTGTTTTTCTCTACGAGAATTCGTTGATAGGCGTGTTCAGTGCGGGAGTGGCTCTGGTGGTCGCCCACACCGGCAGCTGGGCTTTGTGCCGTTATTTTTTTGAAATTGAATATATACCTTATGTCAGCGCTACAGCGACGCTGGTATTGGCGACGGTGTTTCTGGTTGTGTTTGTCGGTCTTCTCAGCTCGCTGAGCATCGTCAGGCAGAAACCGGCCCGCTTTCTGCGCGAAAATGGAGGTGGATAGCCCGCATGAGAAGGAGAATACAGCGTTCTCTCTGGTCAATCGCGGCCTTGCTCATATTGTGGGGGTGCGACAATGGCGAGACCATTACGGCAGATGAGCCGGTTCCCAGGAAAGAAGTTGCGACCGGGAAAATAGTGGCCCTTGGAGACAGCTTGACAGCCGGGCTCGGCGTCGATCTGGCAGCCAGCTATCCGTCGCTTCTACAAGAACGACTTACACAGCAGGGCTATAACTACCGGGTCGTCAATGCCGGGGTAAGCGGCGAGACCACCAGCGGCACGCTTTCCCGTCTGGACTGGATATTGAGCCAAGATCCCGATATCGTTATTCTGGAGATTGGGGCCAATGACGGACTGCGGGGCATTGATACGGCTCTGGTGGAGGCCAATCTTAACAAAATCCTGAAAAGGCTTAAAGAAGAAGGCGTAGTGACGGTCTTTGCCGGCATGAAGATGGTCTGGAATCTCGGCGTCGACTATACTTCGCACTTCAATGCCATCTATCCACGGCTGGCGGCAGAGCACGATGTACTCTTTATGCCGTTTTTTCTCGAGGATGTGGCCGCGGAAAGCTCTCTTAATCAGGCCGACACCATTCATCCCAACGAAGAGGGCTACCGGTACATAGTTGAAAACCTTTTCCCTTATGTTATCAAGGCTATTGAAACCGCAGAAAATCGGCTGGAAAGCGGATAAAAGGAGGACAAACGCACATGAAACCGAAGCGTACTTTGCAGGAGAGACTGGACCAGGAAGGCGTTGTCTGCGCCGAAGGATATCTGTTCGAGATGGAGCGGCGAGGGTATCTGACGGCGGGGGAGTTTGTGCCGGAGGTTGCCCTGGATCATCCAGACAGCCTCATTCGGCTGCATAGGGATTACCAGCATGCGGGCTCTGATGTGATGCAGGCCTTTACCTATAACGCCCACCGGGAAAAGTTGAAAATAATTGAAAAAGAGGAGCTGCTTGAGCCGCTGAACAGGGCGGCGTTGCGCATTGCCAAACAGGTCGCCGAGGATGTCGGCGAAGGTGAAGAACCGAGCCTGGTGGCCGGCAACATATCAAACTCCAATATTTGGAACCCTGGTGATCTCGCTTCCCAGGAGATAGTTCGGACCATGTTCGAGGAGATGGTCGGCTGGGGCCAGGAGGAGGGTGTCGATTTTTTCGTCGGCGAGACCTTTTATTTTGCCGCCGAAGCCTTCTGTGCCCTTGAGGTTATACAAAAGACCGGTCTGCCGGCCGTCATTACCCTGGCGCCGATGGCGGAGAACCTGCTGCGAGACGATTGGACGGTCGTCGACACCTGCAAAGAACTGGAGCAGCGGGGGGCCCTGGTGGTGGGTATGAACTGTTTTCGCGGCCCCGCGACGATGATGCCCTATATTCAAGAGATCCGCAACAGTGTTGCCTGTCACGTGGCTGCCTTACCTGTTGCCTACCGAACGACCGAAGAGTGCCCGACCTTCTTCAATCTCAACGACAGCAGGGGCTGCACCTGTCCTTCTCCTCATGGGCGCACTTTTCCCACGGCGCTCGATCCGCTGATGTGCAATCGTTATGAGATCCGCGCATTCGCCGAAGAGGCGTATCAGCACGGCGTCAAATACCAGGGCGTCTGCTGCGGCTCGGCACCCATGCATATACGCGAGGTCGCCGAGGCGATGGGCAAGAAGCCGCCCGCCTCGAGATATTCCGAAAACATGGAGAAGCACTTCATGTACGGCAGTGATGAACGTCTACCCAGGCACATCTCGGAATATGGCGACAAAGCCTGATACTGCTGTTTACCAGAAACCCCCGTGAGCGCCGGCGATTTCATATCACCCTGAATTTGGGCTCTTTGTTTTCGGTCGGCAACATCGAGTAGAGTTCCCTGATGTATTTGAAAACGGCTAGGGGGTTGTTTTTTCTTCTGAAGTGTTAAAAATATACACCAGTGGCAGTAAACCGGCATATGGTTCCGGTCTGTCTGATATCCGCAGCAAGTGCAGCTATCACCCCAGGAATTTTTGCAATGAGAACACGGAGAGTATAGGATAGGAAGAGAAGCACCGCCTTTCCAGTAACCCTGCACCCGGAAGGAAATGCACAGATGTGGGAATGGCGGCAGATTCCTTGTCGGTACGTTTCATGAACATCCGGTCTTTGGTCACATGGTGATATACGGTATTGATCACAACGCTCCTGCAGCTCAGCGGAGCCAACTGTAAATGATACAGGGTGTTGTGTGTTTTCACGGGAGTCTGCAGCCAGGACGGCTGCAGAGCAGGCCCTTTGGATGGGTTTGCGGCGTCTTTCAGAAAAATGGCTGGTATGGGGGCAAACAGCTTTTTGATTATTAACCACTGAAGCGATTAAAGAATACGACAATGGAATCCAAGAAACTGTATATTCTCCTTTTTAGCATTCATGGGCTTATCCGGGGAGAGTCGCCGGAGTTGGGGGTAGATGCCGATACCGGCGGCCAGGTCAAGTATGTCCTGGAACTTGCCAAAACTCTGGGGGAACAGAGTGAGGTGGGTCGGGTCGACCTTTTCACTCGTCGCATCGAGAGCAAGTCGGTGGCGCCTGAATATGGAAAAGCCATGGAAGAACTCTCGGATAAGGTCCGCATTGTCCGTATTCGCTGCGGCAGTAAGAAATATATCCGCAAGGAGCTGCTCTGGCCTCACCTGGAAGAATTTATCGATAATACCATTCGCTATATCAAATCACAGGACCAGATTCCTGATCTTTTTCATGGCCATTATGCCGATGCCGGCTATGTGGCCATGGAATTGGCCCATGCCTTCGATGCCCCTTTTATCTTCACCGGCCATTCCATGGGCCGCAATAAAAAGGCCAAACTTTTAGGCGATGGTCTGAGCGAAAAACGGATCAACAGTCACTATAAAATGTCCACCCGCATCACCCACGAAGAAAAGATTATCACCGAAGCCGATCTCATTGTCACCTCGACCCAGCAGGAGATAGATAAACAGTACGGCCTCTACGACAACTGCAAGGACCGTAATTTTGCCGTCGTTCCACCGGGTATCGACCTTGAGGTGTTTTACCCTTACTATGATCTGCAAATAGACAGTGAGCTGCTCAACGAAGAGGTCAAGCAGACCCGGCTGACCATACTCAATGAGCTAAACCGGTTCTGGGCAAAGCCGGAGAAACCTTTTATCCTGGCTCTCTGTCGACCGGATCACCGCAAGAATATTACCGGCCTCATCAAGGCCTACGGTGTTGATAAGGATCTGCAGGCCATAGCCAATCTTGCCATCTTTGCCGGCATACGCAGCAACATCAGAAAGATGGAGGAGAATGAACAACAGGTTCTCACAGATATGCTGCTGCACATGGACAAATACGACCTCTATGGCAAACTGGCGATACCGAAGAAACATGATTTTGCCACGGAGGTCCCGGAACTCTACCGGCTCTGCGCCGAAACACGGGGAGTTTTCGTCAATCCGGCACTGATTGAACCCTTTGGCATCACACTGATCGAGGCTTCCGCCTGCGGATTGCCCATCGTTGCGACCGGGGAGGGCGGTCCCAGGGATATTGTCGAGAATTGCAGCAACGGTATTCTCGTCGATGTCGGTGATCCGGATGCCCTGGCTTCGGCACTGCGGACCCTTCTTGTCGACAAGGATGCCTGGGAAACATGTTCCAACAACGCCATCAACGGTGTGCGCAAGCACTATTCATGGCATGCCCACTGCAAGAAGTATCTCTCACAGATCCGCGAGCTGTTTCCCGGGATCATGGCAGAAGAGGAAGAGGCCCCCGTCATCGCCACAGGTACCGGCGGCAAGCCTTCCTTTGGTAAAAGACTGACCACCGTTCACCGTCTGCTGATAACCGATGTCGATAATACCCTGGTTGGTGATGACGAGAGTATGAGGGAGCTATTCCGGCTGATCGAGTCGCATCAGGATGAGTTAGCCTGGGGGCTGGTGACAGGTCGCAGCCTTGAGCTTACGCTGGAGGCTATGACGGAATACGACATGCCGGTACCGGACATCCTCGTCTGCTCGGTGGGGACGGAAATTTACTACGGGCCCGATATGCGCAAAGACAAAGGCTGGCACAATCAGCTGGAATTTCAGTGGAAGCCCGAGACCATCAAGGAGGCGCTCTCCTCTTTGGATTTCCTGGTTTTCCAGGAGGCGGAGGGGCAGCGTCATTACAAGATTAGCTATTATCTTGAAGACAAGGATAACCGGCTGCAGCAGGTCCGTGAGAGGCTCGCCGAGTATCGCCTGCGCTGCAATGTGATCTACTCCCATGGCCAGTTTCTCGACATACTGCCCGTGCGGGCTTCAAAGGGGCGGGCGGTGGAGTATCTGCGCTATAAATACGAGTTTTCGCCGCGCTATATCCTCGTGGCCGGTGACTCGGACAGCGACGAGGATATGATATCGGGCAAGACCCGGGCCGTGGTAGTAGCAAACTACAGCGAAGAGATGGAAAAACTCAGAGGAAAAAACAACATCTACTTCAGTTCCGAATCCTATGCCGCCGGTATCGTTGACGGCCTGTATCAGTATGGCTTTCTGCAGAAGTAATCTCTTTGCATCTCGGCACGATATCTGTGGCGACAGTTAAAGCCGCAGCTTCTGCCATCATAGTTCGGATTGCGGCGCAATCACCCTTGAATGCAGCGCTGGGAGACTGCTGCCTCCGAGGGTTTGAAAATGATGCCGCTCTCACTTTTCCGTAACGGTTGCCGCCAGAGTTTTGTACTGGAGGTGGTAGAGCATTTCCAGATAACGGTCAGTCTCCTGCCGGTCGAGATCGGTTACATATTTCCAGAAGCCGTATATACAGGTGAGCGACAACAGTCTTCGGGCATACAGTTTCCAGGTGTATTTCTCCTCTACTCGTTCGATGGCACCACTGGATATCTTCTGCCAGTGTTCCGGTGTGGTGGCGCATCGTTCAAAGAACTCGACAATTTTTGCCGCTGTTTCCCGATTGTGATTGGGATTGATATGGTAGCCGGAGACCCCATCGACGATGATCTCCAAAGGACCGCCGTACAGAGTGGCAAAGGTTGGCACTCCCGAAGCCATGGACTCGATAACCGTCAGGCCGAAGGCCTCGAAAAAAGCGGGCTGAACAAAAATACCTTTTTTGTCGGCAATATATCTGTAGAGTTCGCCGCTGAGGTTTTTGCCAAGCCTTGTGCCGAGCCAGCGGACCTGACCGTCCAGGCCATAGTCGTCAAAGAGTTGATGCATCCTGTAAATCTGTTCCCGTTCTTCCTCGTCGTTTGAGAGGTCGGGATGGACCGTTCCGCCGATGATAAGCAAATTGGCGAGTTGCCGAAGCCTGTCGTTCTGGGCGTAAAGCTCGACGAGACCGGTAAGGTTCTTAATGCGGTCAAGTCTGGCCATGGAAAAGATGATGGGCTTGTCGCTATGTTCATAGTTGCCGCGGTAGTTTTCCTGGTCGCCGAAAAGGAGCTGTTCGATTTCTTGGTGCAGACTGTGCAGCCGCCTGTTGTCCTCGTAATAGGGAAAGTAGACGTTGGTGTCCGCCCCCGGTGATACGATGTTGAATTTGGGATCGAAGACGTCGATGCCGTGGAGAACCCTCTGCAGATTGGGCATGGTAAAGGAGGAGTAGCTTTCGTACTGGCCGACGACGTCATTAGACCCGGCGATTTCCTGAAAGGTTGAAGTAATAATGAAATCGGCGGAGTTCATGGCTATGAGGTCAGCTGTGAACTGGCAGGAAAAGTGGTATTGGTCCTCCATGTCCTCCCAGAATAGGGCGGAGTAGAGATATTTGGTCTTTTCCAGGGCGTGGGCGATATTGCACTGGGTAACCTTGAGGCTGTTGGACAAAAGCGTCGCCACCAGGTTACCGTCCGAGTAGTTGCCGATGATCAGGTCCGGGCGCCTGCCGAGTTTTTCAAGAATGGCCTTTTCCGATTCTTTGGCAAAGCGCTCCAGGTAGGGCCAGACTTCGAAGCGTGAAATCCACTGGTTGATTACTGAACCGTCCTTTCTTCTGAATGGTACGCGGATGATGTGGACATTGTCCGTTCCTTCAATCAGCTCCTCGGGCTGATTACAGGTCGTCTCGCCGGCATCGGGAATCAGCCGTGTGATTATGAGAATCTGGGGTTGAATGTCGAGCCCCTGATTGTAGAGGCGATTTTGCATCTCTGTCTCCAGGGCTCGGACCTGGTCAAGGATGTAGACGATCTGGCCGCCGGTATCCGGTAATCCGAGAACGTTCTTCTGCCCGAAGAAGCCATGCGGCGACAAGATGGCCAGATTGAAAATCATGGGGATACGGCCGAGAAATTTCTCCAGGTTGTGATGGTCGGGAGCCTCGAGCAGATCGGCAAGGATGGAGAAGCTCTTGTGGATATTGGCGCGGGTTCTGCCCCAGCCCGGCTCAAATCCCATGCGGGCGAGCTCGTCCTTGAGGTCGTCCCATTCGGTATCGGCGGGTTTGTCATCGAGATAGTCCAGTGCTCTGACCAGCGCACTGCGCAATTGTTTGACGCCGCCGATTTTCTCATTGATCATGAACGGCTGATTGTTGTAGCCATGAACCCGAAGAAAGGAGTAGAGCAGTTCGTCACCCATGGTCAGCATTGCCGAAAGCCGGCTCGAGAACCGACGGTTGAGAAATTCGACGCCGTGGCCGATGGATCTGACCTGATTCATTTTGGGAAAATCGCGTTCGAAGGGAGCCAGATCGATTTCCAGAACAAAATTGTCGGTTTTGCCGGTAACAAGTGCCTCTTTTACCGAGAGAAAGTGATTGGCACTTATCTCCTCCAGCGATTGCTCCTCAAGATGATAACGCAGATAAAGCCACGTGGCGACACGCGGCCGCAGGACACAATAGAACCAGGATTCAGTTGCCAGGGCCTCCTGCGCCTTTTGCAGGGTTTCGGCAAGCGGAGTACTCAGCAGATCCTGACGCTTGTTCTCGTTGCAGAAAGTGACGAAGCCGTCCCAGAGTTCGCTGCCGAGAATCAGGTTTTTACTGCGGGTCTGGAGGGCCTGAACAACATCGTGAACTATCTCTGGATGTTGTTGTCTGTACTCTACCAACTGCTGCAGAATCATGAAAACTCCTTTGCGCTGTTATCCGTTACTGTTTGGGATTTTTGATTTCGTCGTTAAAAGGTTTATCATGTAGTCATGGCTGTCAACTGCCTCTTTTTTCTTTGTTCCAGGTCATATCTGCTTGAAATGAAGGGTGATGGCTGCAGTTGCTCCATATTACATATGAGGGATTGCTGCTCTGGCATATAGAGTATATCATAATTATGCAAATGAACAGGCGATGATGAAAAAGAGGCCGACAATGAGGTATGTGAACCCGGCGTATGTGAACCCGGCTTGGTAATGAATAACCATAGAGGAAGACACGACCATGAACAGGACAGAAGAGTATGTGATGGTGGGCATAGGAGAAGTACTTTGGGACATGCTTCCCGAGGGCCGGCAGCTCGGCGGGGCGCCGGCTAATTTTGCCTATCACTCCAGGCAACTCGGCAACCGGGGAATCGTCGTCAGCAGCGTCGGCAACGACGATGAAGGTGCCGAAATTCTCACGGGTCTTGAACAAAAAAAGGTTGAACACATTGTCACTACCAGTGAAGAATATGCCACGGGCCGTGTCAGTGTGGAAATGGGAAAAGGCGGTATGCCCTCCTACACCATCCACGAGAACGTCGCCTGGGATCATCTGCTGCTCGATTCCCGCCATTTCGATCTCGCCGCCAGGGCAGACGTCGTCTGCTTCGGCACTCTTGCCCAGCGAAGCAGGGATTCGGCCGAGGCGATTCGCGATTTTCTCTCCCGGACGGCTGATGGCTGCATTCGTCTTTTCGATGTCAATTTTCGCCAGAACTACTATGACCGGGAAACCGTTGTCCGGCTTCTGCAGTTTGCGACAATTCTCAAGCTCAACGATGAGGAACTGCTGGTAGTTAAAGATTTCCTCAACATTGCCGGTGAAGAGACGGAAGCGTTGATGAAGCTGTGTACGGCCTTTGACCTCGACCTTATTATTCTCACCAAGGGACAGCAGGGCAGCCGCCTCTATTCCCGTCACCTTGGCGATTCGAGTTTCAAAGCGGAGCCCGTCGACGTTGTCGATACCGTTGGTGCCGGTGATTCCTTTGCCGCCGCAGTGGCCACGGGAATATGCCGTAAAATGCCTCTTGATGAAATTCATCCTCTGGCCGAAAAACTGGCCTCCTATGTCTGTCGCCATGCCGGCGCTACTCCTGAACTTCCACCTCTGGAAGAATTTATCTAACCGGCTCCCTTCGGGCGGGAGTGCTACCCTTTTGCTGGAGCTCCCGCCGGGGACGTTCTTTTTGGTCGCTTTCAGACAAAACCGTATCCGAGGCTACCTCATTGTCGCAGGCGATGCTGGCTGCTTGGGGCTTGTCGTCCCGGGTACCCCGCCGGCGGCACTGTCTCTTTCTCCGCCGCACATTTCTCGAGAAAACAGGCCATGACAACGGCTATGATATGTGATTTCAGGTAGGTGAGCTTTGAGCTGGTATCTGTGAATGGGTAATACCTGCAACCGTCAGCGGTATTTCTGAGTGCTCTGCTGTGGTAGCTCCAGGGGGACCGATCGGCTGGAGCGGGAGGTTTGCGGCAGAATACTGCAGCTGCATACCCGAAGCTTCGACTACGGACTCAGCAGCCCCCTGAAAGAGCGGAGCCGAGAACTGGCGCAGCGATTGCAACATCTGGAGACAAGGGAGTTGGATCCATCGAAGATATATAGAGGAGAATACAGAATATGAAAGACACATGGGAAAAAATTTTCGAATACGCCTCCATGCCGGTGCATGGCACCCTGTCGCGCAGACTACGCAAAGGAGTGTCACTGCAGGTCAATGAAGGGAAAATGTTTGAAGGAGCCGTTATCTTTCTCGGCGAAAAATTCGTCCGCATAACCGAAGAACAGGGAGACAAGGTGCTCAACAGTTATTACGACTGGGCGGCCATAGGGTCCATGAAGACAGTCGGCTCAAAAGAAACCGGCGATAAATAACCACTCTTTCCAGAGAAAGCCATATACGGTGGAGACGACTCTCTTTCACTCAAGCCTTTCTCTACAAAGGAGAACAATCATGCAGACAGAGCACCGCCGGCAGCATATACCCTATAGACCACTGGGGCTGGTAAAAGAAGTCATCGAAAACGTTGGCGCCCAGGTTTCCTACGTCTATGAAGACCTTGTTTTTATCGATCACAACAGTTTCCTGCTGCAGTTTGGCGAAGCAGGGACCGAAATTATATTCTATCGCAACACTGAAACGGCTCCAGCAGAGGCGGAGGACCTTTTCCGCCGGCTGTGCGGTATAGCCGGTGACCATGGGCTGAATGTGAGGTGTGCGGGAAGCTACAGCCTCAGAGGTAACGATGATGAGACCCTTTCCCTGGAGTTTTTTGAGTCTTCATCGTAGCTCGAATAATTGATGAATCCCCAACAACGAACTTGATGTATCGATCTGATTTCCCTTAATGTTCAGAATCCTCATCTCTGCAGAATTGGGTAAGCTGAGTATGGAGGGAATTACACATCGTTTTTTGTGGGATTGCAGAGAGTGTCGGTCTGCGCCGAAACGGCGCCGCAGGTCTGGCAGGTGTATTTCAGCGTCGGCAGCTTGCTTTCGCAAATCCACTCCTCAGGGATACCGCAAAAATTATCTTCGGTACCGGTTTTTACAGCGTTGCAGAGGCGGTGGTCTTTTTCTGATTGTGCACCGCAGTTTCGGCATGTGTATGACATCAGGCATCTCCTCCTTGTTTCTCCAATCCTCTGATGGTAATGACTTCCTTGCTCAAGGAGTCTGCTTGTGATGAGGCGAGGCAGTCGCGGCATGGTGAAAAATGTCGTCGCCTGGACGGCATCAGCCTTCTTCTTCGCTGTAGTCGTAGCATTCGGTTGTGTCTATATCGAACAACCTGCCGTAATTGTGCCAGCATTCGACTATGGTATGGAATGTGTCGCCGAAATTGCCGATATCGACATCATAGTGCCGGGCGGTGGCGATTACGGTTTGCAGCATTTCCGGTTGTGCCTCCCTGCTCTGACACATCAAGGCGATGACATGGGCCAGCAGGAGATAGATGCTTGCCTGCTTGGTGGCACCGCTTCCCAATTCGATGCAATCCAGGTCCTCATGGAACCCGGCGGCGAGTGCGTATTGGGCCGGCAATCCCCAGTCGAGAAAGAGTTCCGTCGTGAATTCGCCGCTGTCTATACCGAATGTGCTCTGCTCCAATGATCTGGGCGGAGTATTGGCGGGCTGGTTTTCCAGGATCCGGGCATATTCCTGCGGAAATAGCGTAGCCAGAGCCAGACTGCCTATATGGGCCAGCAGACCGCAGATGAAAATTTCGTTCGGGTCAGAATCACCGCCGCGCCGGCTCAGTTCCCGTGCCGCCAGCGCCTCGGCCAGGCTGGTCCGCCAGAACAGGGGATAATCAAAATTTTTACAGCTGCCCCTCCTGTTGTCCGCCAGCAGGGAAAAACCCAATGCCAGCGTAACGACGGTGTTCATACCGAGTTTGACGGTGGCTTTCTGTATCGATGCCACCTGGACTCCCGTTGCCAGAAAGGCGG
>JGI12109J20283_10440223_pt1 | contig 12912 bp, 9 predicted proteins | sample ElkSlonscriptome_12_FD_20283 | JGI IMG/M metagenome (IMG submission 20283) | reverse complement strand
GCCTATGATGCACCCCAGGTCCTCATCACAGAACCCGTCATTCTGGTGATTATCAATCGGCTGTATCAGCGTGGTATGTCTGCCGACGATCTATATGAAGTCACATGTGGGAATTGGCATATTGGGAAGCGTCGCAACAAAGCAGATTATGTGTTTGCGGTATCCAACAGCCTGATACGGCAGGTGTATCGGGTCCAACGCTGGTTTCCGGTCCAGGCCCGTAACGCGACGGCAAAGATTCAAACACGCTGGCGTTTTGATGGGCAGATTGCACCAGAGATGCAGCATTACGTCGGTGGCAGTGTGGCTAACTATATCACCCTGGGGGCACAAAACCCGATCAAATACGTCAATTGTTGAGACGTGGGAGCGACACCAAACAGGAACACCAATGACTGGCACACCCCGCAGAATCCCTTATACTACAAGCATCTCTATAACAATGCCCCCCACGAGGATCGCCGATGGCCTCCGATGTGTTTATCTCGTATAGCCGCAAGAACAGCGAATTCGCCCGCAAGCTGATTGACCGCCTGACGCTCAAAGGCAAGGACGCCTGGGTGGATTGGGAGGGCATCCCGCTGACCTCGCCCAACTGGTGGAACGAGATCAAGCAAGGCATCGAGCAGGCGGATAGCTTTCTGTTTATCGTCAGTCCGGCGTCGATGGCGTCCGTCGTATGCAATATGGAACTGGACTATGCCTACGCCTTGAACAAGCGTGTCATCCCGCTGATCTACCAGGAAGTAGAAAGCCGCGACACCTTCGCCAGTATCGCCGATTACACGCCCGACGAGGCCATGAACGAACGACTCGGCGGCAAAGATCCATTCGCCATCGCCCATGAGAACTGGAACAAGCTCAGCCATATTAACTGGTTGTTTTTCCGAGATGATGATGCCTTTGATCCCGCCTTCGAACGCCTGATTACCACCGTTGAGACTGATTTACCCTACGTAAAAGCACACACACGCTACCTGAGCCGCGCTGCCGATTGGGAACGCGAGGACCGCCGCGCTGACCTGCTGCTCTTTGGTGAAGAAATTGACCGCGCCGAAACCTGGCTGCAAAAGGGCGATGCCTACGCCGCGCAAACCCGCCCCGACGACGAAAAAGTCGATGTGGTCAATCCGCTGCCGCAGGATTTGCATCGGGAGTATATCGCGACCAGTCGGGTGGAGTCCGATAAGCGGATTCAGCAGTTGCAGGAACTTGAAGACAGCCGCAAGCGCAGTGATTTAGCCGCAGAACAGGCCCGGACGGAAGCACAGCAAGCCGAAACCGAGAAACAACGCGCAGAAACGGCCCGCCGCCGCGCCCTGCGCACACTGATTGCGGTTGCTGTTGCCAGCGTTGTGGTGATTATTGCCGCTGTGGTGATCACGTCGGGTCAGGTGGATGACGCCAACCAGCAGGTAGACGAAGCCAGTACCCTGGCCGCAGATGCAGATGTTACCGCTGTCGCCGCCAATGAACAGGCTGATGATGGCGCTGGCACCAACCTGGATGCGGCGATCCTGGATTTTTCACTGCCCGAAGATGGCACCTATCTGCTGCTGGCGACGAGTTCTCGGGGCGTTACGGAGTCGGCCACTATTGACGACACCACCAGCGAGACCAGCCCGCAGTCTTTCAACCTGACCTACAACGGCCTTGAAGCTCTACCCGCCGCACAGATCGGTAGCCTGGGCCTGGAACCGGTGCCCGCCCAGGGCGAGATCACGGTGGCGGTCTCCGCTGAGCAACCGTTGATACTACTACCCATGCAGTTAGATGCTGAGCAGACCCTCTCCCTGACCACACAGAGCGAGGAATTTACCGATAGTCTGTTCTATCTGTTTGACCCGCTAGGAAATCGGGTGGCCGTCAATAGTGGTGAAGGTGAGGACCCCGCCGCCCGCATCAAGGGCTATACCGCCCCGGAAGCCGGGTTGTATCTGGTGATCGCCACAGTTGGCGGTTACACCAACCCGGAAAGTCCGCTTTTCTCCGCCATATCGTACACGCTACTGGTGGAATAGCGCACATCTGGGCGATTGTGATCTACTGAAGGTTATCGCTATATCAGCGGTTTCGCTGATGACTGGTATGTCACCGATGGCGCAACCGGCTCGCAAAACCTCACTATCAGGCCCTGGTTTAGTAGACACCGAAAGTGTCAGATAAACTGTGAAAAGGTCACCTTGGACTGTACCCGTTTTGGTGCGATCATCCTACTTTCTGAAGTTGATGATGTAGAATGCCGACTAATCATCAATAAAGTGATGTTGTAAGGGAATGATGTCATCTAGTAACGCCTCTGCCAATGGCAGTGACAGGACGAGTGGGTTTGAGGCAAGGGCGTGTATCAGATCATGTTGATCACCATTCCAGATTGCATCAGCCGTCAACCACTGATACTCCGCGAGCATGTGCAGGAGGCCAACAACGTTGGATGGCAGATGCCGTTGAACAAGTGGCGTAGCACCACCGGATAGCTCCAGGCGGGCAGGCACTTCAACCACGCGATCCACCGCGAAATCAGGCAATGCGGATTGGTTAGGGATATTGAGTGTGTGGATGCTTGCATCCTGATTGACCAGCCCGCTGAGGACTTCGACAGCCATATCACCAAAGACCGAACCACCACGAATATGGGTCAGATTTGGTGTTTCTGCCGCGATCTGCTCCTCAAAATGGTGATAATAACTCGGCAGCATGTCTAAGATTTCTTGTGCGCGAGTCTTTGCAGCCGATTTGGCTTCAGCAACGGTCTCCTCACGGTAGTAGTAGTACTGTAGATATGAGTTTGGCAGATGGCCGTACTCGCGTGCCAGCCGGAATTGACGCTTCACCCGATTAGAAACATCGGGTCGTGTGATCACTGCGGCATAATGACGATCCATAACCGCTAACCCATCCTCACCGTCAATTGTGAAGTGTGTACTCCAGGTCGCATGATTAAGGCCAATAGATTCAAGTATGACCGACTCAGGAGTGATGCCCATTGCACTCAGGATCTTGTGCTGATCGTCATTGGTTTGGTCGCAAATGCTGATGCATGGGACTTCACTGAAATGCGTCACTGCCTCCGCGACAATTTGCGTAGGATTCGTGTAGTTGACCAGCACTGCACTCGGTGCATAGGCCTGCATATCTGCCAGGATACGTCGGATAACGGGCAAAGTCCGCATTGCAAAGAAGAAACCACCCGGGCCAATAGTCTCCTGCCCGATGACACCATGCCGTAAAGGTATAGCCTCGTCCTGATGACGTGCTTCAAATCCGCCTTGGCGAAATGTGGTGAGCACATAGTCGGCGGATTGGATCGCAGATTGCTGATCTGTGTGCTGGCTCACTGTGAGATCGACCTCAGCCGCAGCGATCATATGCGTGCTAAGTCTATACACCGTATCCAACTCTTGAGTGGCGATGTCCATCAGGGCTAGTTCTGCCCCGGCAAAGTCTGCTGCATGTTGGATAAACGCATTGACTAGGCCCGGTGCATAAGCACTACCACCACCGATGATTGCAATCTTTAGAGCCACTTTTGCACTTCCTCCAATGTTGGCGTGCCAATAGCGCCACCGACCACTGTCGTCGTCAGGGCGCCACAGATAGCACCATAAGTCATGTTTGTCTTGAGATCATTGCCATTGACCAAGCTGTAGATAAAGCCTGCATCAAATGAGTCACCCGCACCGGTTGTATCCACTGGTGAGACAGACAAAGCTGGTACGCTGACTTGATGATTTTGATCGCTTGCTATTGCATCATTAGGGCCATCTTTCATCACGACTGTACCGCGATGCATCAACGTTGTGGCCTGGGTAAGGGCTTGCTGCACATCTTCTGTCTCCATCATCGCACATAGCTCTGAACGGCTTGGCAGAAAGTAATCAACCTCACTGACGATATCCCGTAGCCGGTGATCGCGTAGGGCAACTTCGTCCCAGCCGGGGTCCAAAGAAACCGTCATCCCTGCTGTATGTGCCAGGGTTGGCGCATCAGGCATATCGAAAGCACCGAGGAAGCTCCCCAGATGCAGGTGTTTTGCCGAATGGTTACGGAGAATTGGAGCGAGATCAATCGGCGTATCTGGCCGTTCAAACCGGGTGACAAAAGCCCTATCCTCTGGGAACGATAGGGCGACTGTGATCTGAGGGAGTGCTTGATCGTGATGACGCACCAAACTCAGGTCAAGACCAGAGTCTTTTAGTAGATCGGCCATTAACTGGCTCATCGGATCGTTGCCGAGATCAGCGATCAAACCTACTTTGGCCCCAAGCCGATGAAGCCCAACTGCAACGATGGCACTCCCGCCTACTGTAATGGTCAGATCTTTTGCAAAAATCTCCTGACCTAGGCGGGGCATGTGCGGCAAATCGGTAAATATCATGTCACAGAAGATCGGCCCGTAGATCAGGGCATCATATTTCATTTTTCGTCGTCTCCCATGAGTTGTTGTAGGGCACGTTCCCGGTAGGGCGACGCGACCGGTCCGTTTAGTAGAGGATCATCGGTCGCTCGCATCCAACTTAGCAGCTTAGCACGCAATTGTTTTAACTCGACAGCATACGCTTCATCATAGGCCAGGTTGGTTGTTTCTTCTGGGTCCAGGCTTAAGTCATATAATTCAAATGGAGCTCGTTCTATGGTCAATGTGTCGATCATCTGGGGATAGATCGGGCTGTGCATGATGTCGGCAGGCACGTTGATGATGTCCACCTCTGCGTTCCAAATGAGTTTATAGCGCTCGGTACGAAGTGCGCGTTGCGGTTCATAATCCGTATGGAAGGTCTTGCTGGCGAAGATGGCGTCGCGCGGGGTATGAGTGTCATTTCGTAGCCGTGACCAATAGCTGTGACCATGAATTTCGTCGGGTATTGGTAACCCTAGACCGTCAAGTAACGTTGGTAAAAGGTCTACATGACTGACTAAATCGTGAATCACCTTACCGTCACTAATGCCCAGGTTAGGCGCATGCATGATGAGTGCCGTTTCCAAACCCGGATCATACATCGTACACTTAGCACGCGGCATCGCGAGTCCGTGATCGGTCGTGAAGATGACCCATGTTTCTTCACGTAGACCCGTCTCGTCCAGCGCGGATAGAATTTGCCCGACGCCAGCATCCATCTGACGGATCATCCCTTGCAGTTCGCCAAATTCTTGGCGTGCTGCCGGCGTATCAGGAATATAGGGGGGTAGTATCACCCCCTTGCTGGTATCAGGTGGAGCAACCTTGAACCCACCTTCATTATCGCGGTGTGGCTCAAAAAATCCGATATTGAGGAAAAAAGATCGGTTATGATCCTGTTGGATGAAGGTAGCGGCGCTAGCGGCAATCTCAGGTGCCAGGAACCCTGGCAGCAATGTATCAAACCCCAGTGCCTGAACGGCCTCCGGGGTGTTTTCTGTCACATGTTGGATGCCTACATGCGCTGTGTGATAACCTGCGGATTGCAAACGTTTTGCTAGATATATCTCATCATCATGAAGGCGCCAGCTAAATGGGTCATGCGCCAGTCCCAGCATCCCATTTGTATGTCCATATCTTCCTGTATATAACGCTGCTCGGCTGGGGCTACATTGTGGCGCTGTGCAGAAGCTCTGAGAGAACCGTACCCCGTCTGATGCCAATCCATCGAGATTATCTGATGTGACACTTGTCGCACCGTAGCATGCCAGATGCTGGCCCAGGTCGTGGCAATCAATCAAGACGATGTTGGTCATGTTTAACCCTTCACTGCCCCAGCTGTCAAACCCTCGACAATGCGATTTTGGAAGATAAGCACCAGGACAACCAGTGGAATTGTGACGATCATCGCTGCTGCCATAATCTCGGCAATGGGTTCTTGTTCGGAGAACTGGCCGGAGAACTGGGCGATGACCACTGGCACCGTTTGGGCAGAGGGGTTGGTCGCTGTAAAGTTCAGTGCGAACAAGTACTCGTTCCAAGATAGGACAAACGCAAGTAGCCCTGTGGTGACAAGTGCGGGCGCAGTGAGCGGTAATAAGATCAAACGGAATCTCTGGAAAGGTGTCGCCCCATCAACGATAGCTGCTTGTTCGATCTCTGCTGGTAGCCCTCGGAAGAAGCTCGTTAGCACCCATACCGTAAACGGTAGCGTAAATACTGGATAGGTGGCAATGAGCGATAGGGGTGTCCCAAAGAATCCGAAATCGCGGACGATGGTATACAAGCCAGATAGGATGGATATAGCTGGGAACATCGTCATCGACAAGACGACATAGAGCATGACCACCCGGCCACGAAAACGTAAGCGCCCCAGCGCATAAGCTGCAAACGATCCGGCGATAAGGGCCAATACTGAGGTCAAGCCAGAGACAAAAGCTGAGTTGCGGAGCGCAACAAGAAACGTGTCATCACGGAAGACATACTCATAATTCTGAAGCGTTGGTTCACGTGGGACGTAAGTTGCGCTCTCAAACATCTCATTTTCCGTCTTAAATGATGTGGCAAATGCCCAATAGAATGGGAACAGCGCATAGACCGCAATCACGATAACAGCGGCGTAAAGTAAGACTTTTTGCAGTAGTTCCGTGGTTTGTTTTCTGGTCATGATGTCTCCACATTCAGGATACGGACGTAAATGAAGGCGAAGATTGAGATGAGGATAAAGATGATAACGCTGATCGCCGATGCATAACCATCCAACTGGTTGTTTACCAGTGTCTCGTAATTGTAAGTTGCCATCGAGAGCTGTTGACGTCCGAAGAGTACGTTAAATAGGTCAAACACCCTGAGTGCATCCAGTGTACGGAAGACCAGCGCTATTGCGATGGCGGGTCGAAGCAGGGGCAATGTAATGGAAAAGAACCGTCGCACTGGGTTTGCGCCATCAACAGACGCGGCCTCGTAGAGATCTTTAGGGATCGTCTGTAAGCCAGCCAACAATAACAGCGCCATGAAAGGTGCCGTTTTCCATACATCAACCATAATTGCTGCTGGTAGCTGCAAAGATGGCTCAGAGAGCCAAGCCTGAGGAGAGCTGATCAGACTGAGGTCCATCATTACCTTGTTGACGATACCTGCACTCGTATCCTTAAGCATCAATTCCCATAATCGCGCAGAAATTACCGTAGGAATGGCCCAGGGCACCAGCATAACCGCACGCATCAAACCACGCCCACGAAAGCGCGAATTGACAATGACAGCGATGAATAAGCCGATGACTAACTCCGCACTGACGGAAATTACCGTGAAAATCACCGTAGTCCCGATACTTTCAAGGAAATCATTGTCACGGCCACTAATCGCCAGTGATTGATCGCTGGAGAACGGAATGCGGATGTTCCAAACGGTTCGATAGCCGTCCTCAAGTGCCGCACGGTTGATCAACTCCCAGCGTATTGAGCCGTTCTCCCGCACAGAACACTCTCCCGTATCGTCATCAATACGGCAGTTGACCGTTTCTATGCGGATGCCCAGTAGTTGAGTGTAGTTATCCAGCCCCACAAACTGTGGCACTGCACTCCCAGCAAACTGTTTGTCCGTTAGACTACGAATGAACGTCTGCTCCAGGGGACGTGCCGCGACTAGAACGATAATGGTCAAGGTCGGGATCAATAGATTCCATGCGAGTCGGGTCTCCCTCGCGCTTAATAGATCATCGTCAAAGAACACCAGCGTAATATTCGCGTTCATCCATGCCCAGACACCGCCCAGGACGAGTGTGCCGACGATTAAAGGCGATAACGAGCCTAACAGATCAAGCAGGAACGCGACATCAATGGTGGTGCCGTCGTCGCTGGCCTGGCGCATGATGTTGAAGATCTCCAGCAGGCCTGCGCTGACTAATCCAATTGTCATCCAGAGCAGAGCGATCCCAGCCCAGTGAGCGACTTGAATACTCCCGTTGCGCAGCCGTAATCCTATCGATATTAAGAATCCACCCAGAAATAGGAATAGCATCGGGATGATAATGCCGAACTGCTCCAAAAAAACCAATATCAGTGATGGCTGTGTAGGACTTTCCGGTGTTGCTTCCCATTCAAGTGCCAGCCGAATATCGGCATCCTGCACAATCGAATAGATGAGGAAGGCAATCGCGCCAATACCGATAGTAATCAGCAGCAGACTAATTAGGTAGACGCGTGCGGGAGGTGGCGGTAGATTGTCAGAAGGGGACTCTACCTCGCTGGAGATTGACGTACTCATAATAAAGTTCCACTAACTCTATTTGCATTATTGGGGAAAGGCACGGGAAGTGCCGAAGCACTCCCCGTGGTGGATCATTTTATTGACGCGTCTTTACTCGCTGAATAGATCTTCCAGATCGAGTTCTAGCAATTCCATTGCCACATCAGCATCTTCTTCACCAGTCAAGATCGAGTGGACTGCCTCAAAGTAGAGGGTTGAGACTGCGTTGTACTGAGCACGGGCGAAGTTTGACGGACGTGCCGTGGTGATTTCTACAACATCAGGGCTGGCGAACGGCATGGCTTCCTGGATATCCGGGTCGTCATACAGTTCCAGCGCCGCTGGCGGTGATGATGTATCAATCGAGTAGAATTTCTGATTCTCGACACTCGTCATGTAGATCGCGAATGCTGCAGCAGCCTCTGGATGATCAGAATAGCGGGAGACACCGATGTGCCAACCACCCAGTGCAGCGGCACCAATGCCAGCTTCGCCAGCCGGAAGCGGAGCAACGCCGAATGCCGGGATGTCCTCACTTTCGGTGCTGGTCACATATGCGTACGGCCAGTTGCGCATAAAGGCGGCGTTACCGGCGTGCCATACACCACGCGCATCCTCTTCCGCATAGCTCACGACACCGGGCGGGCTGATAGTATCGACCCAACTTGCTGCACGCTCATAAGCAGCGATAGCGGCTTCATTATTGGTGAGGATTTCGCCATCAGCGGTGAGGAAGTTGTCACCCGTCTCGGAAACGTGCCATTCCAGCGCGTTGGTGGTCAGACCTTCATAGGCGTTACCCTGCCATACGAAGCCCCAGAACTCATCGTTGCCTTCCGCACGCTCGCCTTCCTGAATGGTCGCTGCCATTGCTTCCAGCTCTTCCCAAGTCGCTGGCGGTGCTTCAAACTCATACTTCTCTAGCAGGTCAGCACGATAGTAAAGCATACCGAATCCGATACGCAGAGGCAGTGCGACAAGCTCGCCGTCGATGGTGTTATTGGCGATCAATGCAGGCAGTTGGGCGTCGATGTGCTCTTGTGGAGCGATCCCACTCAGGTCGATCAGATGTTCAGCAAGCTGACCCGGCCAAATCACATCGACACGGATCACGTCAAGGTCACTGCTTTCCGCCTCAAATGCCTGTAGATAGAAGCCCAGCAGGTCAGTTACGCTAGCTGCGCCAGTGTTTAACTCCACAGTGATATTGGGGCAAAGCTCCATGAAACGCTCGATGGTTGCTGCTTCAGCTTCTGGGTGGCTACCAACAGGATCACCAAAGTAGTTGATCGTCACTTCTTCGTCGGTGCCGCAGTCAAAACTCATATCATCATCCTGCGCTGTTGTGAGAGCAGATGCTGACAGGATAAGCAGGCTAACAAGTGATAGCAAAAGTAGTTTCCGCATTATCAAAGTCCTTTTCTTTAATTGCTTGATACGAAATGAGATGTGGCGATAGGGTAATCAATCGCGCTATTTGCCTTTCTACTCAGTCATATTTACGATGATACTTAACCTGACGTGACCCATTCTGAGAATGGAATTGCCAGGACGCATCCAAATTTAACTTTTCATACCCGTGATCCATATCGGCGACCCCCAAGCCCACTGATTATTCCGCTGGCGGACACGCACATAGTACCAGTCACGATTATCGCTCTGATGATGATGGCTCATGCTGAAGCGATGTTGGTATTCAACCTGTGGTACAGCACGATGAAAGCAAATCGCTGGTGATACGAAACCACCCGTGTAAAATGTGCGTGATCCAGTGCGCAAATCGCCGATGGATAACTGCTGTGCTGCGCCATTGACGATGGCTGTCAGCACGGTGTCATCAGTCCCTTCAATCTCCAGTGCAAATCCTTCTGTTGACGCGGTATGGAGTGACAGGTTCTGCCGGGTTCGTGTTGAAAACTGCATGTGATGATCGTCTAGTTGCACCAGCTCATTGACCACAAAGTGGTCGTCAATCGGTGTAGCTGTCGGACTGTAACCACGCAATCGCGGTTCGATAGATAGAAAACGACCGTTCACGATTTGAACGTCTATCGACCACTCAAAAGGCTCGGATTGCTCACCCCAGCCCATCTCGATGTAAATCTTATACGGCCCCTGATGACCATGCTGCCGCAGAACATTTTCACGGTGAATGATGTGGTTGTTGTGTAGAACTTCGATGTAATCAATGCTATCACCCGCTGTCACACTCACATCAATGGCGCGGTCATTATCTGGCGAGCAAACGCCGCCCATGAGGGTGTCATTGATCGCGTAAGCAAGGGTAATTCGATCACCTGTCAGGGCATAAGTGCGCCGCTTCTGGATTGCATCCCATAGGCTGTCGCGTGTTAGCGCATCTGCCCAGACGCCCATGCGCCCGTAGCCGTAGCTCCCTGGGAAGGCATTATGATGGTCAGTGGAGCCGATGATGCCGAAGACATTGCCTTGCTCCCATCCAAATTGGGCCGTGCTATGTTCGTGGCGTGGCCCCATAGAATGTAAATATGGGTAAGGGCCTTCGCTGCTCTCAGAAAGCCCATGAAATGAGAAGATTTCCGCAACAGGCGAGAGATCATTTGTGAACTCGCGCCAATTGATTCCACGTGAGCCTTGCTTATAGCCGATATGATGAGGTATCAAGAGTGCTGGTGTGTCCAGGGCTTGCAATTCGGTCCGCAGGGTGGGTAAATCCGGTGCATCAATAATTGGGCTATCAGCACTTTGCTTGTAGTAGACGCAGTAGTCACCATATGTAATCGAGTGCCACTCGAAGCTGGGGAAAGTTATGAACTTCCCCTTGCTGTTGGCGTGCTCCATCTGTGAGAGATAAGTGTTCCAACTCGCTTTAGCCTTGGTGAAGCCGTCTCGATGATAATCAACCAGATATGCCAGGGTAGGATCATCAGTAGGTAGGTCAGGCCAGACCGCATGGATGGTCACACTGGCGAAGTCAAGCTGCATTCTGGCATTTGCCAGGGCATCTTCAAGCGAACCATGACCATAACTGAGGTCACAGTGATTGTGGATGTCTCCGAAGTATAGGTTGAGGTGTTCAAATGCACGGTTGGTAGAGTGTGCCATGTTCAATTCTATTGTTTTGCTCTAATATATTTTTGCAAGCAACTCTAATTTGTTTGTATTTTACCTTTTATAAAAGATTTGTCAAAACATTGGTAGCTCCGCTGTATGTCATCCTTCCCACAAATCATCAAATCGCTAAAATCGACGCCTATGTCTCTGGCAGATATGCAATTGTTGACCCAAGTTAGCCTGCCGACATTGCGCAAAGCAGTGCAGCAGTTGACAGATGCACGGTGGATTCGCGTGGTTGGGCAGTCCGAGGCCAACGGCGGGCGACCACCCATGCTCTATGGGCTTGATGACAGTTACTTTGTTGTACTCGGTGTACATCTGCAACTGCCCGGAATCAGATTGACCTTATGCGATCTAAGCGGAAACGTCCTGGATGAACTTGAGGTCTTTGAAGGTACCACACCGAATCCTGATGAGGCAGTGCAAGCTGTAATTAACTATACGATTGATGTGCGGTCTCGTTTTGACGAGCGTCAGTTAATTGGGATTGGGATTGCAGCACCCGGATTTACGGACCCGGAGACTGGGAACATCATCTCAATTGGCCGTGTACTGGGATGGCGGGATTTCCCAATCTGTCGACGACTAGAGGAAGCTCTGGATCAACCCACTCAGATTGCTAATGACGTCGATTGCATGGCTTTTGCCGAGTTTCAGCACACGGGTAAATCATTGGAGAACAATCTCACGTATGTTGGCTTCGATGAAGGCGTGAAAGTCAGCATGTTCCTGAACGGTGAGCTATATAAAGGTTCGTTTGGTAATGCTGGGCTGATTATGAATCGATTTCCACAGGTGGTGAATGCTGACGTGCCAGCAGACGATCAGCATCAATTCCTGACATTAAGTGGGATCAACACGATTTTTGAGCGAGAGGTTGCAAACCTCACACGCGATGAGCAAAGCCAATATCTGCCCATGCTACAAGCTGGGTATCGTGAACGTTTAATGATGATCCTACAAGACGCATATGCAAGACTGCCAATTTGCCAGAAGCTGACAAATATGCTCATTACGGTATTGGCGAGTGCTGTGGCGAACACCATATACGTAATTCAACCAGATACAGTGGTGTTGGGTGGCTTCCTGAGCGGGATGTCGGACGGCACATTTACCAAACTAAGTGCCGCCATTCGCGAAAATCTCCCGACGCTGTTTGCCAATCATATTCAGATCGAACAGGCGCAACTGTTCTCCCCGAACACAGCAGCTCTTGGTGCCGCACACCATTTTATTGAACGCTATCTTGTGCCTGAAAATTTTTCTATCTCGCGTCCTATGCTCCAAAAAGACCTGGATTACGGTAAGGTCCAGGCAAGTTCAGATGATTAGCTAGATAACCTCACAGCGTGTTGCACTGGGAGCTATTTATCCGCATTGAGGTGGACGCGCAAGCTGCGGGTCACCCAGAGCTGGAAGAAGCTCTTTTGCATGCAGAAAGCGGTTTTTAGAAGCCGTTTGAGAAGTGCCTCAGGCGACTTTGAGCCTTGCCAAGCGTCTGACCATCAGATGGGTCATGGCAGCATAAGACGTTGGCCGTTTGCATCTTGTATGTGTGGTTAGTGACTATGGGTGAATATGTCTTACACAACCAGCTCAACGCTGAGGTTGACCGGACAGATCGACGCGACTTGAGTATTTTCCGTCTGGGATGGGATTGGCTTGAGCGA
>JGI12109J20283_10832627_pt1 | contig 12913 bp, 7 predicted proteins | sample ElkSlonscriptome_12_FD_20283 | JGI IMG/M metagenome (IMG submission 20283) | reverse complement strand
GCCGCAATTTCCGATATGGATGCCGCCAGTTCGTCCTGGATGAAGCGCTCGGCCTCCAGCGCGCTTCCCTTGAGGGCGGTGTCGAAAAGGGTATTGAAGGCGTCCGGGTCGGGGGGTAGCAGATCGAAGCGGTCCTTCACCCATCGTTGAATCCGATCCCCGTCCCGGGATGACCCCCGGAAAAGCAGGATCTTTTCCACGATATTGAGGCGGGAAAAGGCCCAGGGTTCCCGGTATCGGGTGAGATCGGCTCCGAGCAGCCAGTGATCCATAAAGGTTTTGTCCTTCTTGTTTTCCAGATAGGGCTTGACCACGGTGCTGAAAAAAGAAGGATCTTTGTGGAAGAGAAAGAAATTGAGTTCATGGCAGGCGTACTCGGAATAGGTTTTTCCTTTTTCGGCGGCATCCATTCGGGGCCAGCCCAGGATAAAACCGAACTCCCGCAGGGTCGCATCCCCGCTCAAGGTTTCCAGAAGCCGGTAGGCTTTGTCCAGGGAATCGTAGACCTCGAACTCGGCGGTGGCGATATCCTCTATCCGAAGGGTTTCACCGGCGGAGAGGATCGAGACCCGTTTTTGTTCGGTGTAGGAAGTTTTCGGGTCCAGCCGCCCGACCATTCGAAGATCCCGGGTCGGAGTGGCGGCCACCGGAAGGGAAAATTCCCGATAAGCCATCCAGTCCCCATCCAACGCAAGCAGGTGAATCTGAGCATAAGGCCCCAGATCGGCCCGGTCGATGGTTACCACCCCGTCGGCGTCGGGTATGAGATTGGCGCGAAACACGGCCGAATTCTGCAAGAAATCGATACTGGAAAAACTGACCGCATCACGCAGGGCGAACAGCCCCTGAGGCGCGGAGGCCGACCGCATGGGCGGCGGGGGGGCCGCAGACATAAAATCTTCACCGGCCCGGGCCTGATCCAAGGCGGTTTCGGTTTTGCGAATGGACCAGGGGTTCAGCAGCAGTTCCGGCCTTGCCAGAAGGTTTCCGGGGAATTTTTGTGCATATTTTCGCTCCAGAATGTAGCGGTATTCGTCTCCGATCCGCCGCCCGGAAAGATACTCGGTGACGGGTCGAGTCAGCCGGACCTCACTCGGCATCGGGTCCCGAGAAATCATAAGATTGCGGAAGATATCAAAGGCCGGCACAAATCGGGTGGCGATCAGGTGCAGCCGGGCCTTTTCTCCGGCGCTGCCGATGCGGACCCGAATGGTGTGTTCATCCGTCTCGATGTCGTCGATCTGAAGCCCTTGGGCGCCGCTCTGCTCCAGGATTCGGTGGTCCGAGAGCAGGAAATCACCGGTGGCCTTCCCCGCGGTCACCCGAAGCCGAAAAAACGCACCCTCATTGTTGAGGCGGAGTTCATAATCGCCGGGGGGCAACCCGCTGATTTCCAGATATCCGTCGGCGGCCTTCAGGGCCGAGGTGTGATCCTCGGCGTATTCTCCCGCCCGGAGTTCCAAAAGCCGGGGGCGGCGCCAGACCGGCTCGTTCGTCTCCCCCGGATCGGGAATTCGGATCGGTGCGCCGGCCCGGGCGTGAATCATTTCCGGATACCGATACCGGTTGCGGGCGGGCCGCCAAATGTGAGACACTCCGTCGGAACCGGAAGCCCGAATATGGGCGATGTCGGTAAGCGGCCCCAACTGAATCCGCCCATTCGAATCGGTCTGGAGGGTGACTTCCACCGGGTCTCGAAAATACAGATGCTTGAAGCGGAGTTGAGCCGGCCGGCCGGAGAGGAGTTCCCCGTTTTTGCCTCGGGCCTCCACCCGGTAATCGCCCTCTTCATGGGTCAGAAACAGGTCCCACACCGCCGGGGTGGCGTCGATTTCATTGACCTTGAAACCGGTCGAAACCGTCAGATCTTCCGTTTTGCCGCGACTGATGTTGTCGATCTTGGCGGTCAGTGAAAATTCGATACGGGACAGGTTATCGGGGACGGTAAAGGCGAAAACCGATTCCCGGCCGGTTTCCAGTTTGAAGTCGGGAACCTCCCGGGTGGTGGATACCCCCTGCCGGTCGTGGGAGGTCACCGACAGACGGATCTCTTTGAGCAAGGAGACCGGCACGCCGTGTCCGTTCAGGGACAATCGGGGCTGTATCAGCACCTCGGCTTCTCTGCCGGGTATCAGCGATTCCCGGTTGATGTGAAACCCGGCGCTCAGGGCGTACGCCTCGCCCGAATGGTGAAAGGTCTCTATAGCGGCGAAATCCCCTTCTTGGATGACCAGGGTCCGGGTTCCCGGATCGGTGCTGAAGGGTACCGTAATGATGCCGTCCGCGTCGGGCCGGTATTCCCGGCCGCCGATCCGGACCGAGGCTTCGGGGCGGCGTCGGTTTTGTCCGTCCAGCACCACCAGTTCATGGCCGGCTGCGCCCATCCGGTTCAGGGTTCGAAGGGTTCCCTTGCGAATCAGACTTCGGCTGTTTTTGCCGTTGCCGATAAAATCGACCACGTATACCCCCGGCCGATCGATCCGAGGAAAATCAAAGGACCTGCGGACCCGTCGCAGGGGCGGCGTATCATACCGGACCGTCTCCTCCCGGGTGGCGGTGAGGCCGTCCAGATTGATGCCGGTATCCACCTCCTTGGAATGTTCCCGGTAGTAGTTAAAGGTGTTCAGCTCATACACCTTGATGATCAGGGTTTGAACGTTTTTGACCTCCAGGTCCAGGGAAACCGGTTCATCCACCCCGAAAAAAGTCCGGTTGGATTCGGGAAATTCCAGGTCCACCCGTTCCTGAAGGGCCCGGTACCGGTCGGGGTCCATCATGGAATACCACCGTTCCATGTCCCCCAGGCCGTGCAGAATCTTGGTTTCGGCAAAGAGCGCCTTCAGATAGTCGTCCCGAATGTATTCGGCGAAGGGGCGGTAATCCTCGGCCTCCACAAAAAAATGGCTCAGGTAATCCCGCACCAGTCCCTCGTCCTCCTGAATCGGGTCCAGTTGAACGGCCGAGTGAAAATGTCCCCCCACATTCACCCGAATCCCCCGAAACGCCCGCCGATTGAGGTAATCGGAATCCATATAGGGGACGTTTCTGGGAATAGCCAGGTACCGCAGAAAGAGATCCCGGTCGTATTCCTCACGGCTCCGGTTGAAATCCAGCAGATGATACAGCACCAGCGCCTTCAGGCCACTGTGGACCGGGGGCAACGGCTTGGTGAATTTCCAGAGGCGTTTCAGGTAGGCTTCCCGGGCCGCCGGATCATACCGGATATCGGTATCCCCGCTCGGGGCCAGCCGGGTGAGATACACGGCCACGAATCGGGGGTTCTCGGATAATTCGGGCATGCGCGACAGGCAGGCATCCAACTGAGAGGTCAGCATCCGTTGGTGGACCCCCAGGGACCCGAACCCGCCGGAATGCTTGTATTGCAGGTCCGCCGTCACCAGTTGGGCCAGATCGGGGCGAAGGGGTTGCTCCAGCCGGCTGAGCAGGTCCCGGCGACGGTCCGGATTGAGCCGGTCGCCCGAAAGCAGATCCAGCCCCGCAGGTTCAAACCCCTGAAGGTTCTCATACCGGGCCAGGGCGATCTCCATCAACCGGGGGATCCCGATCAGGTCCGGATCGAGGGCCACCGGATCATCGGTCTTTTCACCCGGCACCGCCCGCCGATGATCGAAGTGAAGATTCAGCTCCCGGCGAATATGATCCAGGGACTTGTCGGGGCTGCGCCCGTATTCCAGAAGGGCCTGCCGGTTCAACATTTCCTTGATTTGCTCGGTGTATCCGCGCCGCTTGATCCAGGCCGAGGTCAGCTTCCGGACTTTTTCGAAATCGCCGGTATGCTGGGCATGAAGGCAGTGGTAAAAATAGTACTCGTCGGTCCCCGGAATCAATCGCTCCAGGACCTCGGACCGGTCCTCGGCCAGGCTGAAGTCTTCGATAAACCCGATCTCCCGACTCTCCACTCGGGAGACGGTCAAGGTCATCCAGATCGCCAGAAATCCGATTAGCCAGGCTTTCATCATGGCTTCCCCTCTCTTTATCATGGTGGTCGACAGCGGCTTTAATCCTCTTTTCGGCCGAGCCTGGCCGAGCCTGAACGATAGACAGGCCACCCGAAACAGTGATCATGCCTCAACAACCGGTTGGAAGTGACGGTCGCTTCTTTATACGCTTTTTTCCGGGGTCGATAAACAGGTATTTATAATCAATATCAGATCGGTGGATTGGGACTCGCCTGAGACGGCGATTCGAAAATCGCCGTTTTTTGGCTTGACGCGGCCATTGGATCTGATTATAAAGATCAATTTATGGATTACAGCCCCTTTTTGTTTATTTTTCACTAAAACCATGAAAACAAAGGAGCAAATGACAATGAATCGATTCGGAAATGTTCTGATCGCGACGGCGGTTGTCTTGGCGATGATATTCGGTGTCTCCGGAATGGCGGCGGCCGAAGAGGGTACCATTAAAATCGGGGTGGCCGGGGCCCACAGCGGTGACTTGGCCTCCTACGGCATTCCCACTGTTCGTGCGGCCACCCTGGTGGTGGAAGAACGNAATGAACAGTTCGGCGGCATCGACGGCAAAAAAATCGAACTGCTGGTGGAAGACGATGTCTGCAAACCCGAAATCGCCACCAACACCGCCACCAAACTGGTCTCCGACGGCGCAGACGTGGTGATCGGCCATATCTGCAGCGGCGCCACCAAGGCGGCCCTCGGCATCTATAAAGACCAAAACCTGGTCACCATGTCCCCCTCCGCCACCAACCCTGCACTGACCCAGAGCGGAGACTACCCCAATTTTTACCGCACCATCGCCTCGGACGACGCCCAGGCCCGGCTTCAGGTCGATTTCGCCATGAAAGAACTGGGGCTCAAAAAACTGGCGGTCATTCATGATAAAGGCGACTACGGCAAAGGTCTGGCCGAATTCGCCAAAAAATTCATCGAAGACGCCGAAGGCGCCGAGGTGGTTCTCTATGAAGGCGTGACCCCGGGCGCCGTGGACTATTCGGCCGTGGTCCAGAAGATCAAACGCTCCGACGCCGATGCCGTCATCTTCGGCGGTTATCATCCCGAAGCCTCCAAGATCGTAATGCAGATGCGCAAAAAGAAGATGGACATCCCCTTCATCTCCGACGACGGGGTCAAGGACGACACCTTCATCAAGGTGGCCGGTGAATATGCCGAAGACGTATACGCCACCGGACCCAGAGACACCTCCAAAAATCCCATCGCCAAGAAGGCGGTCGAACAGCACAAAGCCAAATACGGCGAAGATCCCGGCGCCTTTTTTCTGAACGCCTATGCCGCGGCCATGGCCCTGCTCAACGCCATTGATGTGGCGGGAAGCACCGATTACGACGGCATCACCAAGGCGCTTCAGTCCGAGTATGTGGCCACCCCGCTGGGCATCATCCGTTTTGATGAACGGGGAGACGCCATCGGCATCGGCTTTTCCATGTATCAGGTCCAGAAGGGAAAATATGTCGAACTGGAAGAATAATCCATCGATATGAATCCACCCGTCAGGGGACAGGCATCCGTGTCTGCCCCCTGATTTTTTTGGCGTCGTTTCAACCCTGTTTCACCCGGACGGTCCGCGCCTTCCGGGTTTCACCTTCACTCTTCGGTACATCACAATGGACTGGGAATATTTTTTTGAACTGTTGCTGGGCGGACTGACCCGGGGGTCCATCTACGCCCTGATCGCCCTCGGTTATACCATGGTCTACGGAATCATCGAGCTGATCAATTTCGCCCATGGTGAAATCTATATGATCGGGGCTTTTACCGCGCTGATCGTGGCCAATGTCCTCACCATGCTGGGGCTGCCGGAATTGGCTGTTCTGGTGCTGGCTTCGGTGATCGCCATTCTCTACTCGTCGGCCTACGGCTTCACCGTGGAAAAGATCGCCTATAAGCCGCTGCGCCAGGCCCCCCGGTTGTCGCCCCTGATCAGCGCCATCGGGATGTCCATCTTTTTGCAGAACTATGTTCTTCTGGCCCAGACTTCGGATTTTCTGCCTTTTCCCAGCCTCATCCCCGAACTCGAATTCATGGAGCCGATCGCCCATATCATCAGTTCCGCGGAGGTGATCATCATTCTGACCACGGCGATTGTAATGATCCTGCTGACCCTGCTGATCAAATACACCCGCATCGGCAAGGCCATGCGGGCCACGGCTCAGGACCGGTCCATGGCCATGCTGGTGGGGGTCAACGTCAACCGGGTCATCTCCACCACCTTCGTGATCGGGTCGGCCCTGGCCGCGGTGGGCGGAATCTTGATCGCCTCCCATATCGGCATGATCAATTTCTACATCGGCTTTATCGCCGGGATCAAGGCATTTACCGCGGCGGTGCTCGGCGGCATCGGGTCGATCCCCGGGGCGGTGCTCGGCGGAATGGTTCTGGGATGGACCGAAAGCTTCGCCACCGGGTATGTTTCCAGCGATTACGAGGATGTCTTCGCCTTCGCGCTTCTGGTGATCATTCTCATTTTCCGGCCCGCCGGCATTCTGGGCCGATCCACGACTCAAAAGGTATAAAGCAGCCGACACCGACATTATTCAAGATCATGAAAATTCAAGACATAAAAGAATCTTTCTTCATCGCGGCCTGGCTCATCCTGCTCACTTTCCCCATAATGGTGATTCGGGTCAACCCGATTGAAGACGTCATTGAATGGCGGTGGTGGAACCTGGTCCTGGTGGGCACGGGCAGCTTTATTTTCTCCTTTGTCTGGCGGTACCTGATGCACCGGCGGGAAGCGGGTGAAAAACGCAAGGATTCCGGAGACGCCGGAGATATTCCCCCGTCTCAGAGACTTCTCAGAAATCCGCGGTTTTATGTGCCGGCCCTGATCGTGCTGGGAATCTTTGTCCTTGCATTTCCGTTTCTCTTTTCCGCCTATCAGGTCAACATCATGACCACCGCCCTGATCTATGTGGTGTTGGGGCTGGGGCTCAATATCGTGGTGGGTCTGGCCGGGCTTCTGGATCTGGGCTATGTGGCATTCTATGCGGTGGGGGCCTACAGCTATGCTCTGCTGAATCATCATTACGGGCTGGGCTTCTGGACGGTNCTGCCCATCGGCGCCTTCATGGGGGCGATGTTCGGGGTGCTGCTCGGGTTTCCGGTATTGCGCCTTCGGGGGGATTATCTCGCCATCGTCACCCTCGGCTTCGGAGAAATCATTCGGCTGGTCCTCGAAAACTGGAATGAATTCTCCTTCGGCCCCAGCGGCATCGCCAATATTCCCCGGCCGGGATTTTTCGGAATCGATTTCTCCCTGGAGGCCTCCACCCGCTACATCTATTTTCTGATGATCGCCATGGCCCTGTTTACCATTTTCGTGGTCAACCGGTTGCAGAATTCCCGCATCGGCCGGGCCTGGATCGCCCTTCGGGAGGATGAAATCGCCTGCCAGGCCATGGGAATCGACAAAACCAAAACCAAGCTCACCGCCTTCGCCTTGGGCGCCACCTGGGCCGGCATGGTCGGGGTCATCTTCGCGGCCAAGACCACCTTTATCAATCCGGCCAGTTTCACCTTCCTGGAGTCGGCCATCATCCTGTCCATCGTGGTGCTGGGCGGAATGGGTTCCATTATCGGGGTAATCATCGGAGCGTTGGTCCTCATCCTGCTCCCGGAATATCTGCGGGCCTTTTCCGAATACCGAATGCTGCTCTTCGGCGCCATCATGGTAATCATGATGGTCTTCCGTCCCCAGGGAATCGTCAGCGGGGTGCGCCGAACCTATCAATTCAAGGGGAAAGGCGACAAAGCCGTCAAAACCCGGGAGACGGTGACGCAGCCCGCCCCGACGGCGGACCATTCCTGAGAGAAAACGACACCAAGATGGAACCGATACTCGAAGTCAAAGACTTGACCATGGATTTCGGGGGCCTGCGGGCCCTGGACCACCTGGACCTGGAAATCGACAAGGGCGAGATCGTGGCCCTGATCGGCCCCAACGGCGCCGGGAAAACCACTTTTTTCAACTGCATCACCGGCATCTATACCCCCACCGAAGGGGATGTGGTCATCTCCCCCCCGGGCAAAAAACGGGAGCGGATCAACGGCTTGAAACCCAACCATGTCACCAAACGGGGCATGGCCCGCACCTTTCAGAACATTCGCCTTTTTCCCAGCATGACCGTCCTGGAAAATGTCATGATCGGCCGCCACTGCCGCACCCGCAGCGGCATCGCCGGGGCCGTTTTTCGAGGGCCGGGAACCCGGGAAGAAGAGCAGAAGGTGGTGGACAAAAGCTATGAAATTCTGGAAAAGATGGGGCTCAGCCGGTTCGTGAACGAATTGGCCCGAAATCTGGCCTACGGCGCCCAGAGGCGGCTTGAAATCGCCCGGGCCATGGCCACCGAGCCGTTTCTCATCCTCTTGGATGAGCCGGCCGCCGGCATGAACCCCCAGGAAACCAATGAACTGGATCAACTGATCCTTAAAATTCGGGATGATGAGGGGATTTCGCTTCTGCTGATCGAACACGACATGCAGCTGGTCATGAGCCTGTCGGACCGCATCTTCGTTATGGATTACGGAAAGAAGATCGCCCAAGGGACCCCCGAGGAGATCAAGAACAACCCGGTGGTGATCAAGGCATATCTCGGGGAGGAGATCGATGCTTAAACTGTCCAATGTCGAGAGCTATTACGGCAATATCCAGGCTCTCAAGGGGATCGACATCGAGATCTCCGAGGGGGAGATCATCACCCTGATCGGCGCCAACGGCGCCGGAAAAACCACCACCCTGATGTCCATCTGCGGGGTGGTGCCGCCCCGACGCGGTGAAATCCTGTTTATGGGCCGCCCCATTCATGAGATGAGCCCCGACCGGATCGTCGCCCTGGGTATCAGCCAAGTCCCCGAGGGTCGCCGCATCTTTCCCTTTCTCACGGTCACCGAAAACCTGGACATGGGCGCCTTCCTTCGCAAGGACAAAAACGGCATCAAAAAAGACATCGAGTACATCTATGACCTCTTCCCCATCCTGGCCGAACGCCGCAATCAGGCGGGCGGCACCCTGAGCGGCGGCGAACAACAGATGCTGGCCATATCCCGGGCCCTGATGGCCCGGCCCAAGCTCCTGCTCATGGACGAACCCTCCCTGGGTCTGGCCCCCCTGGTGATACGCCGGATCTTCGGCATTATCGAGAAGATCAATACGGAAAACCAGACCACCATCTTTCTGGTCGAACAGAACGCCAATCTGGCCCTGAAAGTGGCCCACCGGGGGTATGTCATGGAAAACGGCCGCATTATTCTGTCCGACGCCGCCCGAAACCTGCTGACCAACGAACAGGTGAAAAAGGCCTACCTCGGCCTGTAAACCTTCAACATTTTCCTCAAATTCGACTTGGATCATCGTTTCGGCCGGATCTCAATCAGTAAGGCCGGACCGGTGATCTTGACCTCAAATCCTTTTCAGCAGCCGATTGGCCTCGCTCTTTTGCACCGCCTCATCAAAACCCGCCATGGCGTCGGACAAGGAGTGAAGTACCGGGGATTCGGGGATGGGGATGTTTTCATTGCCGCGGTGCTCCAGGGCATCCAGAATGTATTTGACCGTCAAAAAATCCGTGTCCCGGGCCGGCTGATAACCGACCTCGTCTCCGTCATCATCCCCGTTTATTCGAACCTCCGACAGAATGCCGGCTTCCACCAGCCGCCCCAGAATCTCCTGGACCCGCTTATGGGGGACCTCCAGATCGTCGGCGATTCGCCGATCCGATGCCCGGCCGTCGCCGTCGGCGAACTGTTTGACCAGATAGTGGGTGATGTAAAGCGACAGCAGTTTGTCCCGGGCCGGGCTGATGTCGCGAAACACCGGTTCATATTCGTAGGACCTGGCGCTCTGGGTCACCGCCGAAATGACCCCGCCGAACAGGACGATCAGCCAGCTCAAATCGATCCAGATCAGGAAAAGGGGAAATGCCGCGAAACTGCCGTATACGGCATTGTACTGAGATACCCCCACCTGAAAATTGATGTAGAGAAACTGGGCGACCTGATAAATGGTGCCGGCGACCACCCCGGCCAAAGCTGCGGAGGTAAAGTGAACCTTGGTATGGGGCATCAGCATATAGATCAGGGTAAACAGTATCCAGCTCAAGACATAGGGGGTCCATCGAAACAGGGCCAGAATGACCGGTCCGAATATCTCCAGAAACACTACCTGTTCGGTGAAATAGATCAATTGGGTTTTCAGGAAAACGGCGGCGCTGCCCGACATGATCAACAAGATGGGGGCAACAAACATGATGGACAGATAATCGCTGATCTTGCGGATGATGGATCGGGGCCGGTTCACCTCCCAGACGGCGTTGAGGGACATTTCAAACTGCCCCAATACCCGAATGACCGCCCAGAAAAGGACCACCACCCCGATGCCGGCGATCAGGCCGCCTTTGGTGTTCTCCAGAAGCTTGTCCGCAAAATCGATCACCTGCCGAATCACCTCTTCATGGCCCGGAAAATTTTCCAGAAGGGCGGATTGCAGCATTTTTTCAAATCCGAACCCCGAGGCGATGCCGAAAGCCAGGGCTGCGATGGGAACGACGGAAAGAAGTGTAAAATAGGTCAGGGCCGACGCCCGAACTACGCAATCGTTGGCATTGAACTTCTTTACAGTGACCAGAAAAAGCCGCACCGCGCGGATCAAGACCGCTTTGGGCGGGGAATATTTTCCCGGACGGGTGGTCCAGATATCTTCCTTGAGAAACCGAATGGAATCCGCCGCAATTTTGCGAATCTTTTCAAAATTCCGCACCACCCCGCTTTTCTTCTCCCGGGAGGAATTTTCCGTTTTGTTTTCCATTTCACAGATCCTGTTTGAAATTCTCGGTCGAAACGATATTCGAATTCTTGAATGGCATTTATTATGTGAAAAACAGCTCGTTTTTTCAATGCTTTTCTGAAGCGCCGCCGTCGATCTCGCCTTGATTCGAGATCAAAAGAAGGATATAAAGACCCTCATGTTCACCGGAACCGCCCCTATTCATTTAACAAAAGAAGTCTACCACCTGAAAAGGGAAAACAATGTTCGACGCCGGCACGCCATCACCTTTTCCTGCCTGGGAAAATTGTGCTCCACCGACGGCGCCGACCTATGCCGCTGGAAGTCCCGACTCGAAGATCTGCTCTGCGGCGCACTCACCCACCAACCTCTTGCCGGACCGCCCCTGATCATCGGTTTGGCGGAGTCGGGGATTATTCCCTCCGCCCTGTTTCATCAAATCCTCGGCAAAATGGGCATTCGGGCCGGTTGGATCTGCTCCACCCGTCGGCCCGCTTGCGGCATTCGGTTCGTCGAAAGCCACTCTCACGGACCCGAGCACATTCTTCCCTTTCCGCCGGCTCGACCCGGTGAACTCTGGTTTGTGGAAGACGAAATCACCACCGGCCGCACCCTGCTTCACCTGTCTATCAGCCTGTGCCGCCGCCTCCATCTGAAACGAGTGCGGTTTTTCGCGTTCCTGGATACCCGGGCTTCGCATCATCATGTCCGGTTTCGGGCGCGCCTGCGAAAAGAGGGAATCGTCTTTTCCACCCATACCCTGTTTCCCGCCGATCCCCCTTCCTGTGAAGCGGTGGTCGAACACAGGGATGAAAAGGACGGCTTTCCCGCAATCGAATCCGCCGACGCCGTCATCAGCCATGAACCGGAAATCGGATGGCATTTGCCCCGGCTGCGCCCCGGGCTTCGAAATCAGCCGCCGCCTGCGGTGAGACCGGGACCACGGCATAAATCCGGCTCTCGACGGCTCACCGGCTCTCTGCTGGCGGTGGGCGAAGCCGTGGATCTGGCCCTGCCCCTGGTTCAGGCCAACCCCGATCTTCACCTTCGCCATATCACCCTGAGCCCGTGGGAAATCGACAGAAAATACATTTTCGATCGCATGGACATTCCGGGCGGATACTACCTCTACAATCCCCAATCGCTCCAACCCCCGTTTCACCTGCTCTACGACCCCATCGACGCATCGGTGGGCGAGGCGGCCGCCGAGCTTTTGTCCGAAGCGGGCTTTGCAGTGGAGATTCTGAACATCACCGGCAATCATCCTCTACCCGGATTATGAAGATATTGGAAGCGACCCATCCCCGGAACCTCTGGGGCCAGACCGTCTATGCCCGAATGCGCAAAGAGATCGACCCGTATCGGGATCGGGACTGTTTTCGCCCCCTGAACCGGGCGTATACCGGCGACGACACCTTCTGGTCGATCCCCTCTCCGGAGCCTGAACTGGATGACCGATTCTGGAATCTGGTCAAATCCCGTTTGAATGATCCGGCGGTTCGAACCGCAGCCGGACGCCTGGCCGGGGCCGTTCTTCAGTGGGAGCCGAACCCGGAAAAACTTCTGTTCGCCGCCATTCTTCGCGCCGGGGTTCCCATCGCCGACTGGCTCACCCGGCTTCTGCCCGGTTCCGCGGCGGTGTCGATATCCCTGTTTGTGGGTCCGGGGATCGACCGGGCGGCATTTCAGAGGATTCGAAAGTCCCACCCCGACCGAACCCTGGTTTTTGTGGACGGCTGGACCGGCCGGGGCGGGGTAGCCCGAGCCGTTCGGGAACTCGATGCCGGCCCCCTGGCGGTGCTGAATGACCCCTGGGGCTGGGCCGATTTCTCCGGCCGCCGAGGGGACCTCTTCTGCCCCACCGCCTGCTTCACCGGCGCCGCCACCCTCGGTTTTTCCAGGACCTTTATCGAACGACCCGGTGAGGTTTTCTCTGCGTACACCTTTCCCCGCCGATACTGCCGGAAAGACCTGGTCTCCGCCTGGCAATCCCATTGTCCGGCCCCTTCTGAAGTCCCGGATGTTTCCGAATTTCCAAAGACCGAAAATCGAACCGAACCGTTTTTCAAAAAGACCGACCTTCGGCTTCACACCAATGAAGTCTGCCGGGCCCTCATCAACGCCGACCCGAAAA
>JGI12109J20283_11119080_pt1 | contig 12915 bp, 3 predicted proteins | sample ElkSlonscriptome_12_FD_20283 | JGI IMG/M metagenome (IMG submission 20283) | reverse complement strand
GCACTTCGCTGGTCGGATTCTCCAGACCCTCGATTTCGTTGAGGTAGTGATGGTCCAGTCGCTCGAACAGCGGCTGGAAAGCGCGTTTGATGTCGGCGAAGTCCATCACCCAGCCGGTCTCCGCGCCGGGTTCACCGGTCACGTGCACGGCGATCCGGAACGAATGCCCGTGCAAGCGTGAGCACTTGTGGCTGTCGGGCAGGTTCGGCAGCCGGTGGGCGGCCTCGACCTGGAATTCCTTGAAAATTTCCATGCCCGAATTCTATCCAGCCCGAGCTGTCGATCGGGCGTGTCGGGAGCCTATGCCACTGGGCTCCGGCTGAATCGAGTGCGCAGCAATGAAGGTTTGCAGCGGTGGTTCGCGTATGAGCCTGTAAACCCCAGGCTGAAGCCGAGCACCCGGTATGCATCGTCGATCCGATTCGAAAAATTTGTTGCGCTACTGCCTCGTTGGTTTCCTCGTCGCGGCGAGCGGCATCCTCATGCTCGGGTCTCCTGCACCGCTCGCGGCGACCGCTGATTTCACGCATTCCGATCCGGGCAGTTCGACCCAGTCGGCCGGGACGCGCGGCGCGCTGGGGCCGGCCTTCGTCCGCGCCGAGCAGGACGCGGTCGACTGGGCCTTGGTGGGTTCCTGGACCGCTCGTTCCGTCACCCGCGCCAGCGGCGGTACCTATGTCGAGAGCAACACGACCGGCAACACCGCTCAGTTCACGTTCTCCGGCACCTGGGTCAGCCTTGGCTTCATCGGCGACCGCTTCAGCGGCGAGGTTGAGATCACGATCGACGGGACCAGCCAGGGCACTTTCGACCTGTACCGTCGCGAGCAAAGCTCGGTCCGGCTGCGCTTCGACGGCCTGACGTCCGGCGTGCACAGCATCGGTCTGACCGTGACCGACACAGCGAGTTCTTTTGCCGCAAATTCCCTGGTCAAGCTGGACTATGCCGACTCCGGCGACGGTTCGCTGTTGCCCATTGGTGATTTCGAGGAAACCGATCCGCGGCTGCTGGTCAGCGACGGCTGGTCGTCGGTGAGCTACGCCGGTGCCAGCGGCGGTGAATATCTGCGCGGCAGCACTGCGACCGCCTGGTTCCCGTTCAGCGGCGACAGCTTCAGCCTGCACACGCAGGCCTACGACAGTGGCGGTCGCGCGCAATTGTTCGTCGACGGGGTCTATCTGGACACCATCGACCTGTACGCGCCGGTGTTCAATAGTGCTGCCGTTGCTCGGGTGTTTTCTTATGACGGCCTGGGTGCGGGCGATCACGTCCTGGAAATCAGGACCTACAAGGACACCACCACGATCGATCGGCTCGACACTCCCGGCGTTGGCCCGTTCATCGATCCGAATCCGCCGGTGACCGGTGTCACCCGCTTCGAGGCGGATCATCCAGCCGTGCGCTACAACGGCCTGCCCTTGACGGTTTCGGCTGCGAGCTGGGTCCTGATTGCCAATATCACCTCGGATCGAGCCAGCGCGGGCGAGTACGTGTATTCGGCAACCGCCGGCGATGCGGTTAGCTTCGACTTCGACGGCGACTGGCTTGGCATTGGCTTTGCGACAGACCGTTTCGGCGGTCAGGCCGAGATCCTGATCGGCGAGATCATCGTTGACACCATCGATCTCTACAGTCGCTACGAGGACACTGCCAGTCGCTACTACCCCGATCTGGGACCCGGGCCGCACAGCGTGACGATCAACGTGCTGGGCACCAGCCATCCGAATTCCATCGGCAACCGGGTGCATCTCGATTTTTTCGATGTCTGGGACGGGCAGCCGCTGCCCGATGGAACGATCGAGGACGATGACCAACGCTTGTATTACAGCGACGGTTGGAATCGAAGCCTGACGCCCGATGCCAGCGGCGGCAGCTTTGCCGTAAGCGGCAATGCCAACGGCACCACGGCGTGGTTTCCATTCAGCGGCGACTCGGTGACCTGGCAGGGTTGGAGTCGCTTAACTTACCAGGACGTCGAGGTCCGGATTAACGGCGTCTCGCAGGGCTTGTTCGACACCTACGCGCTCGATGAAGGGCCGCGCGCCTTTTCCTTCGAAGATCTTGGCCCTGGCCCCCACGTGCTGGAGCTGCGCCAGTATCGCGGCGAGGCCGCGAGCGTGGATGCGTTCATCACGCCAGCGATCGGCCCAAGGGTTCAGCCACCTTCGCCAGCAATCGTGCGGCATGAAGAAGACCACCCGGCCATGCGCTACAACGGCGAGTCCTATTCGCGCATGCCGCAGAGCTGGTCGGAGCAGAACAATAGTCTGCAGGTCAGCCGTGGCTACAACCTGGCCAGTTCTACCGCCGATGACGTCTGGAGCATGAGCTTCGAGGGCGAGTGGCTGAACATCGGGTTCCGGAGCGGGGTCGTCAGCGCGACCGCCGAGATCTTCATTGACGGTACTTCACGTGGCGTGTTCGATACCTCCGGTGGGGTCAACAGCGTAAGGAGTTTCACATTCGGCAACCTTGCGCCCGGGTCCCATACGGTCGAAGTCGTGGTGCTCAGCGGCACGATCCAACCTGACTACATGGATGTCTGGGGCGGCCAACCCATCGATGGTGGCTGGTACGACGTGCAGCTGGAAAATGAATCCAGCGGCCTGATTCATCTCAGCCGCAAACGCTGGTGGCGCTATTTCGAAGACGTCTTCGCCAACGACGGCGACTATCTTTCGCCATTTGCCAGCGCCCAGACCAATACCTGGTTCAATTTCACCGGCACCGATCTGACTGTACTGGCCTACGAACGTGAAGCGACCACTCTGCAAGTGGTCATCAACGGCGTGGATCAGGGTGTCGTTGATCTTTCACCGACCGCGCCGTTCCGAGTCCAGCCCAGGGCGCTGCATTTTCCAGCCCTGGGCGAAGGCCCGCACTCGGTCCAGGTGTTCACCGCGGCGAATGGCCTGGTCACCGCGCGCATCGACGCCTTTGAAGTGAACCCGGCTGATTTCGCCAGGTATACGCCCGAGGTGGAATGGTTCGACACCACCGCAACCGAAACGCTGCCGGGCAGAACCGGCACCGGGTTCCTGTCGACGATTGCGGTCGGTGACATCAACGGCGACGGGGTCATCGAGCTGATCGCGCCAGGCCACAACGGCCGGCTGTACGTCTACCGGGGTGACGGTCAGGATGCGGGCAGCGGCTCACCAATCCTGTGGACCAGCGACCTGGCCGGCCCTGCCGCCGAGCCGGCGCTGGCCGATCTGGACGGCGACGGCCTGGCCGAGATCATCGTCAGCGGCCGGGACGGCACTTATGCGTTCCGCCATGACGGTCAGGTGCTGTGGAGCAACCCTGACGTGGTCTCGTATTTCTCCAGCCAGGAGCTGGCCTGGAGTGGACCGTCGGTCGGTAATCTCGACCTGGATCCCGAGCCCGAAATCGTGATCTCTTCTATCGATGACGCGCTGTACGTGCTGGACCACGAAGGCAACGTGGTGTTCACCGATCCGTTCGGCAGTGATTTCCCGACCGTGCCGGTGCTGGCCGACATCACCGGCGACGGCGTGCTTGACATCGTGGTCGCCGAGGAATGGACGCTGAAGGTCATCGACCTGTTCAACGGCGGCGTGCTGGCCTGGAGCTATGACATGCCCGATCCGATTCCGGCGCTGGGCGGATCCGGCAGCTTCGGAAGCCCGGCGGTGGCCGATCTCGATGCTGATGGGCGGCCAGAAATCATCATCAACTGGGGCCACGTGATCGAAGCGTTGCAGGACGATGGCACGCTTCTCTGGCGCCATGAAACCAACCGCCCGGAGTTGTATCGCCCCAGCCCGGTCACCGTTGCCGACGTCACCGGTGACGGTCAGCCGAACCTGGTCACCGCCTCGGCGATCAGTCAAGGGCTCACGGTCGCCAACCATCTGCTGATGGTGCTGGATGCCGCCGGCAGCCTGGTCTGGGAGCAGAACGTTGCCGACAGTACGGCTTCGGCCTCGGGCGTTTCGGCCCAGGATCTCACCGGCAACGGCGCTTGGGAGATCATCTGGAACGGCGCAACCGACGGCTTCCTGATCATCAATGGACCGGACGGCCGGCGACTGTACAACGAGCCCTACACCGGTTCCGGTACCGTGCTCGACTATCCGACCCTGGCTGATGTCGACGGTGACGGCGAGGCTGAAATCATCACGGCCGGCAGCAACGGCCTGTTCGTGATCGGCCACCCGGGCCGCTGGGTGGACTCCCGCCCGGTCTGGAACCAGCACACATATCACATCAACAACATCAACAACGATTGGTCGATTCCGTTCACCGAGGAGAACAGCTGGGAAGCACACAACACCTACCGCACCCAGACGCCGGATCGAGACCCGAGCTGCGTGCTCGATCTCGACGGCAACCCCGTTACGCCGACCTTTATCGATCTTTCGCCGGCCGGGCGCGCGCTGTTGCCCGCCGATCGTTCGCTGGTCATCAGCGGGCGCGTGCTGCCGGTCGCCGCCGGGCAGCCGCTGCTCGGCATCGAGATCGACGGCGAAGCGGTCGATCTGCTCGATGCCTCGGGCTCGTTCTTTAGTGCGGTCGAACTGGCCTCCGGCTCGAACAGCTTTGAACTGCGCGCAATGGATCGATGCGCCGAGGCGGTGATCACGCTGGTACTGGAAGGCGGCGGCGACGCGGCCGATCCCTGGGCCGACCTGGCCGACGCCTCGGTGCTGCTTGAAGCGCGCTTCTCGTCGACCACCCACGACCGCGGCAACGAGCGACTGCTGGTCGATGTCCAGATCGTCAACGACGGCCCGGCCGCGCCGGGACCGATCCTGATGACGATCGGCAACGACGTCGACCCGGCCGTCGGCCTGCTGGCCGCCGACGGCTTCACGCCGGCCGGTGAACCGTACGTGGTGATCGTGCCCGACGGTGAGGTGCTGGCCGCGGGCGCGCTTTCGGCGGTTCGGCCGCTGGCCTTCAGCAACCCGAATCGCAGATCCATCGACTTCACGCCGCGCTTCCTCGCGCCGATCAACCAGCCGCCGTACTTCACCAGTATTCCGGATGGGCGCGCGACCCAGGGCCAGCCGTGGACCTACGACGTCGGCACCGCTGACGGCAACGATGATGCGGTCATGCTGCGCCTAGCCGCGGCACCCGCCGGGATGATGCTGAACGGAACAACCATCGAATGGACGCCCGGCGCGGCCGGCAGCTTCGATGTCGTGATCGAGGCCGACGACGGCCGCGGTGCGACCGCGCGGCAGGGATTCGTGGTCAAGGTCGAGGACGCGAGCTTCAATCGCCCGCCGGTGTTCATCTCCTCTCCGCCGACCCAGCGACCGATCGGGGCGGCGTACAGCTATCCGGCCGCCGCCGCCGACCTCGACGGCGACGCACTCAGCTTCAGCCTGCAGGCGGCACCCGCCGGCGTCACGGTGGACGCGGGAACGGGGCACGTTGAGTGGGCGACCGCCGCGCCGGGCCAGCACAGCCTGGTGCTGGTCGCAGACGACGGCCGCGGTGGGCAGGCCACGCAGGCCTGGACGCTGTTCGTCGGCGAGCCGGCGACCATCGTCCCGGGGCCTGCGTTTGCCAGCGTGCCGCAGACCTTTGCCGCGCTGGGCGTGCAGTACCGCTACGCCTGGCGCGTGACGACCTTCGACGGCTCGACAGCCACCGTCAGCCTGCTGCAGGCGCCGCCCGGCATGGTCCTGGACCCGGTCGGGCGGACGCTGACCTGGGTGCCCAGCGGTGCCGACCTCGGCGTGCAGGTCATCGAACTGCAGGCGGTCGATGCCGAGGGTCAGGTCGCGCTGCAGCGCTTCGACCTCAAGGTCGTGCCCGAGCTGCCGAACCAGCCGCCGTACATGATCAGCACCCCGTCATCGTCGGCCCGGATCGGATCGCCGTACACCTACCTGGCTGAGGCAGTCGATCCCGAGTTCGAGCCGTTGACCTGGTCGCTGACGACGTCGCCTTCCGGCATGACCATCGATCCGGCCACCGGCCAGGTCGACTGGATGCCGGGCGGTTCGCAGTCCGGCGACGCGGACGTCGTCGTTCAGGCCGCCGATCCCGATGGCGGCATCGCCAGCCAGGCCTTCATCGTCCGGGTCCGGGCGGCCAATTCGGATCCGGTGATCAACACCGTGCCGCCGGCATCCGTGACCTTCGGTGCGTTCTACAGCGTGCGGATGCTGGCCACCGACGCCGATGGAGACTCGCCGACCTGGCGCCTGCTCGAGGGGCCGGCCGGCATGACGCTGCACGCGAGTCTCGGATGGCTGCACTGGTCGACCACCAGCGCCGTGCCGGGCAGCTATCCGGTCTCGCTGGAGGTCACCGACGGCTGGGGCGGCCGCGACGAGCTGAATTTCACGATCGACCTTCTGGCCGACATCGTCCCGCCCGAGGTGGGGATCCGCATGCTGCGCGATCCGGCCTGCCGTGCCGAGCCGGTCAGCGTCTGCGTCGATGCCTCCGACGACGTCGGCCTGTCCAGCGTCACGCTGAGCATCGCCGGCCAGCCTCGCGCGCTGGATTCCTCGCGCTGCCACCTGTGGACTCCGGCCGATGCCGGCCAGTTCGCGGCCGTGGCCCTGGCCACCGATCCCAGCGGTCAGATCACGCAGGCGAACGAAACGCTGACGGTTGCCGACTGCAACGACGAGCAGGCCCCGGTCGTCACATTGATTGCGCCGCTGTCCGGCGTGGCCTTCGACCAGCCCGAGCCGATCGTCGTCACCATCGAGGACAATACCCCGGCCGTTTTGACCTGGGACGTTACCTTGCGCGTGCCCGGCAGCGACCAATCGCGGCTCCTGGCCAGCGGCTCCGGCCCGGTCAACGCATCCGAGGTGGCCGTATTCGACCCCACGACGCTGCAGGCCGGCGACTACGAGATCGAGGTGCTCGCCAGCGACGGCGCGCAGACCGGTGGAATCCGTTTCACCATGGCATCGGGCACCGGCAACAAGCCGGGCCGCGTGGCGTTCACTTCGGCCGACCTGAACTGGCAGTTGGGTGCGTTGCCTTTGACCATCGGGCGGTCCTACGACAGCCTGGATGCTGGTCCCCTGGGCCGCAATAGCGGCGACTTCAGCCCGGGCTGGCGGCTGGCGCTTTCGGCCAGCGTGGAGGATACGGCCCCGGACCTGCCTCCCGGCTCGTTCATCCTCGCCGGCGAGCCGTTCACGACCCAGACCCGCATCACGGTGGTCAAGCCCAACGGTGAGCGGGTCGGCTTCCGCTTCGACCCGCAGCTCAAGTCGTTCCCCGCCGTGCTTCAGTACGAAGTCAACTTCGAGCCGGATTCGGGCGTCACCGACACGCTGCGGGCGGTCGGTGGGCCGGACACGGTGTTTCAGCTGGGTGCGGGCTTTGCCGATTTCATTGTTCCCTACAACCCGACGGTCTACGAGTTGGAAACCGAAGAAGGCGTGGTCTACGTGATCAGCGAATTGGACGGGCTCCTCGAGGTCCGCGATACGCAGGGTGGTGTGCTGAGTTATAGCAACGACGGCTGGCAGAGTTCCTGGGGCGCGCGGGTCGATTACCTGCGCGACGGCGAAGGACGCATTACCGACATCGTGCTGATCGGTGAAGACGGTTCGAGCGAGATCGATCGCCTGGTCTACGGCTATGACGGCGCCGGGAACCTGGTCAGCGTCACTGATCTGGCCGGCGGCGTCAGCACTTTCGAATACGACGACCCGGAACAGCGGCATCACATCACGGCCATGTTCGATCCGCTCGGCCGGCCGATCGCCCGAATGGTCTTCGACGAGGAGGGCCGGCAGATCGCACATTGCCCGGGCGATGCGGATCCGGTCACGCTGGACGGTTGCAGCCAGTTCCAGTTCGTGGCGGACGGCACTTCGGAGACGGTGCTCGACCCCAGGGGGCTGCAGAGCCAGTTCTTCTACGACGAGCGAGGACGACTGATCCTGCAACGTGACGAAGTCGAGACGGGCGTCTTCTTCGAGGAAAGCTGGGTCTACGACGAGCAGGGTCGACTGATCGAGAAGGTCGATCGTGACGGCGGAATCACGCTACAGGAGTGGGACGAGGCGGACAACCGCACCGTCCTGGTCGAACCGGATGGTCGACGCTGGACCTGGACATGGGGTGAATGCAACGGCGACGACGAGTGGCTGCGCCGCTGCGATGCGCTCGGCAATTGTTACGAGCAGGAGCTGGACGCCGCTTGCCGTATTACTCGTCGCAGCGATCCACTCGGCGGCGAGACGGTCGTCGACTTCGACGCGGTGGGCCAACCGACGGCGCGCGTCGATGCCGTGGGCGAGACCCATGGCGTGAATCTGAACGACAGCGGCCAGCTGGTCGGCTTTTCCGACCCGCTGGGCGGCGAGGTGGTCAGCGAGTTTGGTGAATTGGGCGAGCTGCTGGCCGAGACGCGCCGAGACGGCATCCGTCGCGAGTTCACCTACGGCGAGGGCCTTCGCCTCGAGAGCGAGACCTGGTTCGGGCCTGGTGTCGGCACCTCGGGGTATGCCTGGAGCAGTGATGCTACGGGGCTGATGACGTCCCTGACCTGGCCCGACGCCTCGGTGTCCATGACGCGTTGGCCCAGCGGCCTGGTCCGGCGAATGACGCATAGCTCGCCGACAGCGCCGGACTGGTGGATCGAGTACACCTACGACGGCAGCGACAATGTAATCCGCCTAGAGGACTCGTTCGGCGGTGTCACCGAGTACGACTACAACGGGCTCAATCAGGTGACCGAGATGCGCCAGTCGGGCACCGGCGTGCTGCCCAAGCGCATCGTCTTCGACAACAGTGGTACCGGCCAGCCTGTCAGCCTGCAGCGCTACGCGAGCCTCGACGACAGCGCGCCGGGACCGAGTACCGAGATGGACTATACCTGTCTGTCCTGCCCGGACACGCTGTCTCGAATTACCCACCGGCGGCCAGACGGCGGGCTGATCGAGGAGATTCTGCTGCAGCGCGACGCAACGCGCCAGTTGGTCGGGCGCACGGACGCCGACGGCGCCCACGCCTTCGTCTTCGACGGGCGTGGCTGGCTGATCGCCGCAGACCACCCGCCGGCCTTCCCCGCCGGAGACCAGAGTTTCATATGGGACGGTGCCGGCAACTGGCTCGCCCGCAGCGGCGCCTTCGGCGGTGCGACGACGGCCACTCTGAGCTACCAGACCGGCCAGGGCGGTCACCGTCTGCTGTCCGATGGGATCAACGCCTACCAGTACGATGATCGTGGCTCGTTGATCGAGCGCAGCGGACCCGGCGGTCGCGTCGAGATCCAGCGCGACGGTCGCGGCAACCCGGTCAGCATCACCGAGTATGACGGCGCGAACCAGATCGTCTCCACGGCCAGCTATGTCTACAGCTCGAACCAGCAGCGGGTGCGCGCCGAGCGCGATGGCATCGTTCGCCACTATATCTTCGACGGCCCGAACCCGATCATCGCTCTTGACGATGCGGGGCAGGTGGTCTGGCGTATGCTGCATCCGCGCAGCGTCGATCGGCCGCTGGCGATGGAGGTCGGCGGCGAGCTGCGCTGGTTGCTTTCCGACCACCTGGGCAGCGTGCGTCGACACGTCGACAACGCAGGCCAGGTCCTCGCCGCCTTCGCCTACGATGCTTTCGGTCGCCAGGTCTCGGGACCCGCGCCTACGATCGACGATCCGGTCCGCTACTCCGGTCGCGATTTCGATCTGCCCGGCAAGCTCGGCTTCTACCGCCTGCGCCTCTACGATCCGGCAATCGGCCGCTTCCTGAGCGACGACCCCGTCGAGCCCTGGCACTATCGATACGCGGAGAACAACCCGATGAACAACGTCGATCCGAGCGGCGCCGTGTCGCTGGTCGAGTACGCCATCCTCGTGTGCAAGATCGCCGGCAAGTTCGCCGATGCCCAGGGACCCTCCAAACTTGTCGAATCCGCCTGGACCGGTGACGTCACGGATTTCAAGGTCGCCATCGCCGATTTCTGGATCGGCGAAGCCGTCGGTCTGCCCTGCGGATTGTCCCTGCCCAGTGTCGGCGGTTCAGGTGGACCGAACGGCCCTGGCATCGGCCCGATGGTGGGCGCGGCGTCGGGAGGATGATGATGAGAGTTGTTGCCTTTCATTTTGATCGGGTTCCTCGGTTCGACGCGCCGGTCATTCGAGGGTCGTCGCCGTCGCGTTGCCAGCCGGCTCGCCGCACCGCTTCTCCTGGCTCGATTTTCCGTTCCGGCCTGACTGGAGGTGAGCTGTGAAACTGGATTCGCGAATCACTCAATCGCATGCCGCAGTTGCGGCCCTTCTGATTGGCTTCGTTCTGGCCATGCCGATACATGCCGCAGACCTTGCCATTGTCGACCAACCGCTGCCCAACGGCGATTTCAGCCAGGGACTGGCCGAGTGGACGGTCGAGGTCTCACCCGACCCCTCCGCGCCACCCGGCACGGTCCAGGTCGTCAGTGGCGCGGCGCGCATCGTCAAGGGTGCGGCGTTCCATGCCGGGTTGTCGCAGGGCTTCACCGCTCCCGACGGCCTGGTCGCGCTTCGTCTTCGAATCGCCGAACTGCCGCAGTTCGCGTCCGACGGCGGCTTCATTCCCGAGGCCTTCGACGTGCACGTCACCGGCGCCGGCGGCTTCAGCCGAGCGGCCACGTTCCGTTCCGACGCGTCGGCCTCCGCCAACGCCAGCGCGGTTCCGGGCGGATTCAATCTTGGCGCCGGCGTGACGCTGAACGGCGCCATCCTGCGCATCCCGCTGGACAGCGCCGGCGTCGGCGAGACCCTGACGCTGAGCGCCGCGCTGGTCGGGGCGTCGAGCGACACCACGACCACGGTGGCGATCGACGACGTGATCATGGAGGTCGAAGAGAAACGGCCGCCCGATCCGCCGCCGCAGGAGAAGATCTGGGATTGCGAACTATGGCGCGACAGCTTCGAGGCCGAGCGCGGCGTCGGCACGCTGCCGCGCTGCCCGCTGGGCCAGCTGAACGATACCGGCATCACGTCTTGCGCCGGTGCTGCCAACGACGAGTGTCCGGCTGCGGGACTGCCGGGCCAGGACGCCGACACCGGCCGCGACGCCACCGCCCGCGAAGGCCTGCTTGCCAAGCTCGGCTCCGGACCGGCCGGGTTCGACTACGCCAAGCTCGACGCGCTCGGCGATCCGGTCACGCTGTCGTCGAACGAGTGGTCATGCGTCGTCGACAACTTCAGCGGCCTGATCTGGGAGGTCAAGGTCGACGATCCGCTCGACCTGCGGCATCACGCGCACACCTATACCTGGTTCCAGCCCGATCCGGGCATCGACGGCGGTCTGGCCGGCACGGCCGACGGCGGCATGTGCGTCGGCAGCCCCTGCGACATCGCGGCCTACGTCGATGCGATCAACGACCTGAACCTGTGCGGCGCCGACGATTGGCGCGTGCCGACGCGCGCCGAACTGGCCACGCTCGTTCACGCCGGCGAGCAGCTGCCCGCCATCGCCATCGAGTTCTTCCCTTGGGGCGGCGGCCCGACCTGGACGATCACGCCGATGGCGGCGCAGCCGGATTCGGCCTGGATCGTGAACTTCGAGCAGGGGCGGATCGCGGTCGCGCCGAAGACCAGCACGCTGCCGGTCCGCCTGGTACGGGAGATTCAGTGATGAAACGATGCAACTTGCAATCCTCGGCGGTGGTGTTGACCGTCTGCCTGACGTTTGCGACCGGCAGCGCCGTGGCCCAGTGCGCGCTGGGCAATGAAAACACCTGGGTCCCGACCAGCACGCCGATCGACGAGTTCGTCGATCTGGGCGACGGCATGCTGTTCCATGAGCGCACCCGGCTGATCTGGCTGCGATGCCCGCTGGGCCAGACATGGGACGGCAGCGCGTGCGCCGGATCGCCCGACCTGATGAACTGGAGTGCGGCACTGCTGGCCGCCGATGCCCACCAGCAGCTCGAGGCCGACGACTGGCGCCTGCCCAATCGCAACGAGCTGGCGTCGATCGTTGAAGTCCGATGCTTTTCGCCGGCGGTCAACAATGCTGTGTTTCCCGGAACGACGCCGGCCGGTTTCTGGACGTCGTCGCCGCTGGACGGCTCGATCGACCAGCGCTGGCGGCTGGACTTTGCCGACGGCGAGCTCGAGCCGGCCGATGAAACGCAGTTGAATGCGGTGCGGCTGGTCCGCGCCGGCTGGCCCTGAGCCGCCCGCGTAAGGGTGCCGGGGTCGGCGGCCATCGACAGGTCGAGCGGCAGCGGCCTTCTGCTATGATCCGCCGATGCGTGACTCGATCAAGACCAGCGGGCTGGTCCTGCTGGTCGTTTTTTTGGCCGCATGCGGGAATCAGGCAAGCGAAGATGCCCAGGAGCCGGCCGTGCGCTGGAACCTGCCGGAGGTGGTGCTGACCGAAGACGGTCTGCCCGATCCAAGCATCCTCGCGCCGGTGCAGGTGCTGCATCGCGGCAACGGTACGCAGCCGCAGGGGCTTGATCCGCACATCACCGAAGGCGTGCCCAGTACCCACGTGCAGCGCGACCTGTTCGAGTCGCTGGTCGTTCGCGGCCCCGACGGGCGAATCATTCCGGGTGCGGCCGAGGGCTGGGAAACCAGCGGGGACGGGCTGACCTGGACGTTCTTCCTGCGGCCCGACGTGCGCTGGTCGAACGGCGATTACCTGACCGCCGAGGACTGGCTCTACAGCCTTCGCCGGGCGGTCGACCCGGCCACGGGTTCACGCACCTCCATCCTGCTCAAGCCCATTCGAAACGCCGAGCCGATCATCGCCGGGGAGATGGACCCGGAGCAACTTGGCGTGCGAATCATCGACGAACACACGCTCGAGATCACGCTGGAGGCGCCCAACCCGCTGCTGGTCGAGGTGCTCTCGCACAGCGTCGCCTATCCGATCCACCGCGCCACCGTCGAAGCGCACGGCGATCGCTGGGCGCGCCCCGGCACGATGGTCAGCAACGGCGCCTACCAGCTCGAAGAGCTG
>JGI12109J20283_10772999_pt1 | contig 12921 bp, 10 predicted proteins | sample ElkSlonscriptome_12_FD_20283 | JGI IMG/M metagenome (IMG submission 20283) | reverse complement strand
TATCAGGATTAGAGGAGATTGAGGCGATGCTTACTGAAGAATTTCTTCTTTCAACCTTGAAACGTTTTGTTGATATGGGAAAGGATTTTGCGCATTCCTACCGAAACCGATATGCCAACTTGAATAAATCCTGAACATGAAAAACTCCTTTCCTGCAATAGCCTTCGCTATTCTATTATTGGCTTCTTGCAATGACTCGCAACAGCAAGCTTCTCAAAATAATGCCACTGCAAATAACCCCGATACCGCGCAAGTTGAAAAATCAGGTTTGAAAGTCGCTTTTATTTATGGTGACACGGTTAATGCGCAATATAGGTTTCTTTTGGATGCTCAAGATGAGTTGGAGAAAGAACAAAAGGTGATTGAAGAAAGAATCAACCGCAAACTTCAAAAAGCGGAAAAAAGAGCAATGGAACTTCAGAAGCAAGCACCAACAATGACTCAGGTGCAAGTGCAGGAGGCACAGCTTGAATTGCAGAATTTGGATATTGAAATCCAACAATTTCAAGAAAGGCTGGCTGGTGATTTTCGAAAGCGAGAATTTGAACTTCAAGTAGAGTACACGGGAAGAGTTAACGAGATGCTGGAAGAATACAACTCCGATGGCAGGTACGATATGATTCTGAATTTTCAGCCCGGAGGGAATCTACTTTGGATCAAAGACTCCTATGATATTACCGATGAGGTTCTGACGAGATTAAATGAGCAGTACGATGCTGATCTGGCTGACTCGGCTATAGAGAATAACGGCAAATAATGTATAGTATCGCAAAGCTTAAGCAAAAGGAGAATATTTCAGAGTATCTCCTTTTTTTGTGGCAAATGGAAGACCTTTTGCGAGGCATTGATTTCGACTTGTCCAGATTGGATGCCGAAATTTTGCCCGCAATCAAAGATGAAGAAGAGCGGTTAAAAACGCGAAGTTGGTTGGCGGCAATGGCTAAAGACATGGAGCGAGAATCCCTTCAGGTCAGCGGCCATCACTATGAAACTTACGAAGTTTTAAACGAATTAGCCATGCTTCAGCATACCCTTCTAAATGTTACCAATAGCCCACCTTTTAAGAAAGCTTATGAGGCTGCTCAACCTGTTTTGAAGGAATTTACCAAGAAGGCAGAAAAAGTACCAAACAGCGACATGGAGACGGCTCTTACTGCGCTATACGGAGTGTTGACTTTGAGACTGGCAAAAAAAGAGGTCTCCGAAGAGACCTCTAATGCATTGGCGCCGATATCGGCATACTTGAGAGAGCTTACCCGAGCGTATCATTTGATGAAAGCCGGTAAACCCTTTTAGTCGAAGTAGCTGAAACTTTCTCCTTTTTTGATTGTGAGCAAAGTTTCGTAAATGAGCTTAATCACGCTTTCCACATCGTCTTTATGGATTGATTCTACGGTCGTGTGCATGTAGCGCAATGGCAGTGAGATCAAAGCACTGGCTACTCCTTTTCCAGAATAGGCAAATGCATCCGTATCCGTTCCTGTACTGCGACTCGCCGCAGCACGTTGAAAAGGAATTTTGTTTGCCTCAGCCGTGGCAATGATCTTTTTCAACAGATTGTTTTGCACGGCTGGTCCGTAGGTCAATACAGGCCCTTTTCCCGAGTGGTAATCACCCTGTTCGATTTTGTCGATCATGGGAGTTTGCGTGTCGTGACATACGTCGGTTACTATGGCCAAATCGGGCTCTAGCGTTCGACTTATCATTTCGGCACCTCGCAAGCCGACTTCCTCCTGCACGGAATTGACGATGTACAGGGTGAAAGGAAGTTTCTTTTTGTTCTCGTGAAGCAGCCTTGCAACTTCGGCAATCATGAAACCACCCGCCCTGTTGTCAAAGGCGCGACCCACGTAGTATTTTTTGTTGAGGATCATAAACTCATCTTCGAACGTCACTACGCTACCAACATGGACGCCCAGCTTTTCGACTTCCTCCTTTGAGCTACATCCACAATCCAAAAAGATATTTTTCATACTTGGAGCCTCATCCTTTCCGCTGGCCGGATTTCTCGTGTGTATGGCAGGCCAGCCAAAGATTGCTCTAACCGGCCCTTTTTCGGTATGGATGATTACTCGCTTACTCGGGGCAATCATGTGATCTGATCCGCCGTTTCGACGCAAGTAGATAAAGCCTTTGTCAGTAATGTAATGTACAAACCAACCGATTTCATCTGCATGAGCTTCAATGGCTACTTTGTAATCTTGACCGGGATTGATGACTGCGGCTACCGAACCGTAAATATCAGTTTGATAGTCGTCGATGTATGGTTTTAGGTAGTCTAGCCAAAGCTTTTGTCCAGGGGTTTCAAATCCCGTCGGTGAAGCATTGTTTATGTAGTTTTCTAAAAATGTGATTGATTTTTTATTAAGGATGGATTTTTGGGCCATAAAAATTTGTTTTGCGCAAAAGTAGGCTTTTCAACTGAAGACAATGAATAAGTCCGGCAACCTTTGGGGGTCTGGTCTTCGTAGAACCCTTAAATTCATACAAACCCTGTCACTTTGAAAAAAATCGTACTCTTCGCCTTTCTCATTCTCGGTTTAACCGGTTTTGCTCAAGAGGATTCCCTTTTGGTAAAAGTAGCTGCAGACACGCTGGGTAAGGACATGCAAGAAGGTGGTATTGCTGTAGAAGCACTTGAGCTTTATAATCTTGCTCTTCAAAAAGCTGAGATGCAAAAGCCGGATTCTGCCATTGTTTACTTTACCAAGGCCATCGAACTTGAGCCTAAATTTGCTAAGGCCTACTACAATCGCAGCTCTGCTTTTTTGGTTTTGAATAATTTGAGTGGTGCACTTTTAGACATCGATCAATATCTGGCCCTTTCAGATACAGCCTCTAAAGGATACTATACCAGAGCGGCTATTCTCGATGAACTCGGTCGACAAGAAGACGCCCTGTCAGCCTACCGAATCGCAGCACAGAAAGAAGATCAAGCCGATAAGGCATTTCTGTCCGTCGCAAATATTCATTTGCGAAATGAGGCTTACCTGGAAGCAATTGACAATTTTACGGCATATTTGCGGTATCACCCTTCCGACGGGATGGTGCTGCACGATCGCGGGTCAGCTTACCAGCTCTTAGACGATTTGAAATCAGCTGAGCGAGACTATCGGCAATCGGCAATGGTCAACCCGGATTTGGCCACGGCCCACGCCAATTTAGGGTCCGTCCTCAGAAAATTGGAGCGGTACCATGAGGCAGTTGATGCCTACACTGATGCATTAAAAATTGAACCTGAGGATGCGATGATTGTAAACAATAGGGGCTACGCCTATTTCCTTGCGGGAGATTATGAGAAGGCGGTAGCAGATTTTAAGAAAGCTACAACTCTTTCTCCGGATTACGCCTACGCTCATAATAATTTGGCATCAGCCTACATCAAGCTAGAGAAATATCAAGAAGCAGTAGATGCAGCAGGTCAAGCCATCTCCATCGATCCCGAATATGGTTTTGCCTACCTCAACAGGGGGATAGCCAGAGAGATGGTCAGAGATATTCGCGGTGCTTGTAGCGATTGGGAGAAGGCAGCTTCCCTTCAAGTGAAAAATGCATCTGATTACCAAGCATCAATTTGTAAATACATCGAGCCATGAGAATAGCAATTACAGTTCTTTTCTTAAGTTTTGGTACGGTGGTGTTTTGTCAGAACGTCCTCTTTGACAAAAAAAACTTTCCCAACGACAAGGATGGCTTTAAACTTGCCGTGAAAAACGTTAAGGAGGGAGACCGGATTTTTGAAGATGATCGGAGAGCTTATTTCAATCTGGCCATTCCCTATTACTTGGCCGCTCAGGAATTTAATCCTGACAACGCGGAGCTGAATTATAAATTAGGTGTCTCGTACTTGTTTTCTTCTCAGAGGCGGAAAAGCTTGCCATATTTGATTAAATCATTTGATCTTGACCCTGAACTCGATCCGTATAATATCCATTATTTGCTGGGTTGGTCTTATCAATTGAACTCTAGGTGGGATAAGGCCATCGAGGAGTTTGAAACGCAGCTTGCGGTGCTCAATCGGTCGGAAGGAAAGCCGGAAGAGTTTCAAAAGGTTCAAAAACGACTTCAAGAGGTGCAGTATGGAAAGGAACTTGAAAGTTCTCCCGTTCGCGTTTGGGTCGATAATCTTGGTTCGGCTATTAACTCTGCCGCGCCCGAATACGCCCCGCTGATTTCTACTGATGAAACGCTCTTAATATTAACGGCAAGACGGGAATTAAATGTAGGCGGCTTAAAAGATGAGACAGACAATTTTCCTTTTGAAGATGTCTATTACAGTAGGAACTCAGGTGGAGAATGGGCGCCTCTCAAGAATTTGGGTGAGGATGTAAACACTTCGGGACATGATGCCGGCTCCGGACTATCGCCTGATGGGAAAACTCTTTTTGTTTTTCGCGGAGACGTAAAAGGAGGAGGAGACATCTACCAATCCATTTACAGAGACGGGGAGTGGAGCAAGCCCAAGGCGCTCTACAAAACGATCAATACCGACGCCCACGAATCAGCGGCCGCTCTCTCTTTCGATGCACAATCACTGTATTTCGTGAGTGAAAAAGAAGGTGGATACGGCGGAAAGGACATTTATGTGGCTCAATGGAATGTCGAAAAAGAACGGTGGGGGGAAGCCAAGAACTTGGGGCCTGTGGTCAACTCGCCTTATGACGAGGATGGTGTATATATTCACCCCGACGGCAAAACGCTGTATTTTAGTTCGGAAGGACATAACTCCATCGGAGGTAATGATATTTTCTACTCGGAATATGAAGACGGAAGATGGAAAACACCAACGAATATGGGAATCCCTATCAACACGCCCGATGACGATGTTTTTTTTAGCGTAGCGGCTGACGGACGGACGGCTTATTACTCTTCAGACAGAGAAGAAGGATTTGGGGAAAAAGACATCTACCGTTTGACCTTCTTGGGGCCTGAGAAGCAGCCCGTTCTGAACGTGGAAGATCGACTGATTGCCGGGTCAAGCGAGAGAAAAATCGAGATTCCGCTCCAGCCTGCAGTGGAGATCAGAACCAGTAAAATGGTACTCCTTAAAGGTTTGGTTATAGATGATGAAACGAATGCTCCCGTAGCTGCTACTATTGACTTGATCAATAATGAGACGGCTCAAGTCCTCGCTTCTTTTCAAGTCGAACCCGCTTCGGGGAAATACTTGGTTTCTTTACCTGCCGGAAAAAACTACGGTTTGAATGTGAATGCCGATGGCTACCTGTTTAACTCTCTCAATTTCAATATACCCGATTCTGCCGGATATCGAGAGTTCTATAAGGTGATCAAAATGAAGCGCATTAAGATAGGGGAGACCATTGTACTGCGAAACATTTTTTATGACTACAACAAAGCCACGATTCGCAACGAATCGACCGCGGAGCTTGATCGATTGGAGAAAGTATTGGTAGAAAACCCGACAATAAAGGTTGAGATCTCAGGTCACACGGATAATGTAGGAGGCGATGATTACAACCTCGATCTTTCGGAGCAGCGCGCCCAATCAGTCGTATCGCACCTGCAAAGCAAAGGGATAGATTCTGAACGCATGATTGCAAAGGGGTACGGAGAAACTGAACCACTGGCTACCAATGAAACTCCTGAAGGAAGGCAGGAGAATCGTCGAACCGAGTTCAAGATTATTGATTGATTACTCTTTGGCTAAAATGATTTTGCGGTGAGAAACGCCCGACTCACCAATCACCTCTAAGATATAAGACCCTCCGGGCATTGAGCCCAAAGATAAATTCACTCTTTGCCTGCCTTGGCTCATGTCATGAGGGCCGTCTTGGAAAAGGAGTTTTCCATCCGATCCCATTAACCTAAGCGATACGGTTTGAGGAGTACTTAGTGTCAATTCAATGGTCATATCATCTGCCGTCGGATTTGGATACAAATTTATTTCACCCTGAAACTCCCTTGCTTCAGAAGTGCTGAGCAGATTATTTTCCGATAGGTTGATGTCGTCCAGGTAGAGATTGTTTCCTCCGTTATTGGCAAAAACAAATTTGAATCTGAAGCTTTCCGTTCGCTCTTGAGCGCTTATGTTATCCACTACCAAATAGTTCCATTCATCTTCATTTTCAGGGACAAAGAATGCATCTGTTGTCGGCGCAGAAGGCAGCTCACCTAAAGAGGGAAATACTTTCTTGAAGACCCAATCTCCACTACAATTGGGATCGATAAACACCTGAAGGGATTCATAATCCCCTCCGGGCTTTTTTGCATATGCGGCACGCATCGAAATAAATGCCGTGTCAAGTTGAGACAGGTCCAAAATTTGGCTGGTAAATTCAAATTGGTCGTTCCCAATGCTGCTGTAGTTTTCTAAAAATATTGACTTATTGCTTTGGTATCCGACGGAAGAATTAAGGGTCCAGGTGAGCTCTTGCACGGGGTCAGATACGACCCAATCCGCAAGCTCATCTGTTTGTTGTTCGAAGTCTTCGGCATAGGGGGCTTCATCGCTGTTTAATACCACGATGTAGTCACTCACGGTAAGACTATCGGACGATTCCCCATTGAAAACCTTAATCTTCACCGGGTAAAATCCCGATTCGGAGTACGTCACTACCGGATTAATATCAGTGCTGGTCTCAGGCTCACCGCCTTCGAAGGTCCACTCCACGCCTGAGGTGACATTCAGCGATAAATTAGTAAAGGTGACTTCGGCTCCAGGACAGAGAGCAGTATTGTCTGCGGTAAAATTTGGAATAGGGGCTAAGTTATCCGAATTAAAAAATCCATTTTTCCAGACACCTCGGCCGTAGCTGGCCAAGAAGACCTGCTGAGTAGCATAGTGAAATACCAATTGGTTGACAATGACATTTGGCAGCCCCTCGTTATATGGGCTCCAGTTTTCCAATTCGTTGTCAATGTAGAAGACTCCCACGTCAGTTCCCGCGTAGATCCCATCGTCACTTCCTTGCAGGTAATGCAAGCAATTTACGGGAACATTGGGTAGATTTCCGGTTATGTTTTCCCAGGTGTTTCCGCCGTTTTCAGAGAAGTAAATTTTTTGGTTTTCGTCATACCCCGAAAAACCCACCCAGATTCGTTCGCTGTCCTGCGGATCTACTTCAATAGAAGTGATGAATAGATTGGATAGTCCGTTGCTGATTTCATTCCATGTGTTCCCGCCATCTTCAGTTCGGTAAAGCAAATTAAAGGTAGAAGCATGTATTACATCGGGGTCTGAAGGCGCCACGCGCATCGCTCTCAAAGTTGTCCCGGCTCCCAGATTGCTGATGATGGACCAGTTCCCATTTTCATATTTCCAAACATTCTCGTAGGCTGCAAAAAGTATCTCGGGATTCGTCGGATGAATTTCAAAAGGAGTCACCCAAGCGCCTATTTCAAATATTTCGTCAGTAAATGGTTCAAAAAACAGACCTCCGTTGGTAGACCTTTGATAAAATCCCCCCGGATAGGAAGCATACATGACGTCATCATTTGTGTAATCGATGGCCGCTCCATTCCCATCTCCACCGAGTAGGTGAACATATCCGTTTTCACTGCTGAATAAGTTTGTACCATTGTCTTGAGAACCGGCTAATATTTTGTCGGGATTGCTCGCCGAGACAGCAATTCTGTAATACTGACTAATTTGAAGTCCTTCGCTGATGTCTTCCCAAGTATTGCCGTTGTTACCTGAGCGAAATACACCTCCGTCGCTTCCGCAATAAAGTGTGTTTCCAAAAAAGTCTAACGAGTGAATATCTGCATGTGTATAACTGATATCGGGTGGGTAATACCAATGTGATTTGATCATCCAATTACTACCACCATCCGTGGTTTCCCAAACATTTATTCCACCTATGAATACACGATTTTCATCCGTCGGAGAGGCGGCTATTGCCAAATCATACCAGCTTTGGCCTCCTTCTGAATCTCCTGTTATGCTATATCCCAATACATTGGGCGAACTGCTCATGAGTTGAAAGGAATTCCCTTCATTCGTACTCCTGTAAAAACCTTGAAAACCCGAATCTTCGGAATCTCCCGCCAAAATGTACACCAATTGATCATTTGCTGCTGTAACAGCCATTTCCAATCGATTTACTTCTCCGGAAGAAGGCAAACCTGTAGTGACTTGATCAAAACTATTTCCACCGTTTTCAGATTTATAAAACTCAGTCCCCGTTGCGTATACGATATCCGAATTGCCGGGGCGAAGTGCCACATCCCTCAAGGATGTGTTTAGTGGTTGGTTCCATGTTTCACCGGCGTCTTCCGTAATAAATAAACCATGAGAAGAAGTAACAAAAAGCTTTTGCGGGTCTTCGGGATCCATTAATAAATCCGTGCATCGAATTTGATCTTCAATGTCAAAACCAAGATTTGTTAGTTCCCAATTGCTTCCACCATCGATGGATTTGATTACGCCAAAGCTGTAGGTGTCACTTGCGTTCCCGTCGCCTGTGGCTAAATAGATGATATCTGTATTCTCAGGATTTACTGCGATACCGCTGGCTCCGATTGCCACAAGATCATCGGTGAGTGGAGTCCATGAATTCCCATTATCTTCAGACTTCCAGAGTCCGCCTGCGGGTGTGGCTACATAAATTTGTTCTGAGTTGGTTGGGTCTACGTAAGTGGCATTCACTCGGCCTAAGCCGGGATTCCACCCAAATCCTGTCCAAGAGGTAGGGCCAACAGGTGTCCATGGTTGATCCGATTTCATTTCGGAGCTTCCCATTTTCTTCGTGGCTTTTAAGGCATCCATGAAATGAGAGCCTGACACTCGGTCACCTGAAGGGTATACGCGAGGCTCCATAAAGTATTCCCAACGTTTGTATTGCTTGTATCCTTTTCCTCTGATGTAGCCTTTGTCTCCCCATTCAGCTTCGAAGGCTTCTTGAACCTCGTAGAAATTAATATTTTCGTCCATCATTAAATCTACCCAAGATTGGGCTGTCGAATGAATGGTTATACCGATAAACACGAATAAAAGCACTAGTTTTTTCATAGACCCTCAAAACTTTAACGCAAAATAGAACTTATTGTGGTTGAACTCAGACAATGATCGGGTTAAAATTGTAATTCCAAACCAGTGAAGAACATAAAGGTTATTGAGACAAAAGATGGTAGCAAATCACTTTACCTTCCTGATTTGGATGAAGCATACCATTCGCATCACGGCGCTTTGCAAGAGTCGCAGCACGTCTATATCAAGTCGGGCATTGAATATCTGCTCGATCGAGACCATCTTGATTCAATTCAAATCTTTGAAATGGGCTTTGGTACCGGACTAAATGCTTTTTTAACTGCTCATTTTGCCAGAGAATCAGGTCTTAAGATTTTCTATCGAACCGTTGAAAAGTTCCCCATTACTATCGCAGAGCATCGCAGTTTAGACTATTCGACACTCTTAACCTCACCAGGTTATGCAGAAGATTGCCACGCCATCGCAGAAGCTGCGTGGGATCAAAAGGTGGAGATCAATCCATGTTTTGTTTTGGAAAAAATTGAAGGAGATTTTTTCGATAGCTCACGTGCCGATTCCAGTTTTGATTTGATCTATTTTGATGCCTTTGGATACCGCGCTCAGAGCGAACTTTGGGAAGAAAAGGCGTTCGAAGTCTGTGCGTCAATTTTGCGTAATGGTGGCGTCTTGGTCACATACGCGGCGAAAGGGTTGGCTCGCAGAAATATGATAGCCGCGGGTTTTGAAGTGGAGAAGATTCCCGGCGCTCCCGGGAAAAGAGAGATGATGAGAGCTACGAAGTTGCCATGAGTTTTCCCTTCAATGTGAGAGTATACGGCGTGCTGATTTGTGATGGCCATATCCTATTAAGCCATGAAACGATAAACGATTTTTCGTTTACCAAGCTGCCGGGTGGCGGACTCGAGTTTGGCGAAGGTACGGTGGATTGCGTCATGCGCGAATTTTTGGAAGAGACCGCACTAAATGTGGAAGTGATTGAGCACTTTTATACTACTGACTTCTTTCAGGTGTCTGCTTTCGACGAGAATCATCAGGTAATTTCCATTTACTATCTGGTACAATCGGATGAATTAAACAGCATAAGGCCTATTGATCCTCAAGAGCCCAATCAGAAATTCAAGTGGGTTGAGCTGTGTGATCTTACCGAAGAGCATTTTACATTTCCCATCGACAAGAAGTTGGTTCGAGATTTTAAAAATCTAGAATAATTGGAGCCGTTTTTGAACGTAGCTCGAAATTGACTCAGAAACTTTTGTTGGTTGCTTGGTCCGCCAGTTGACTTCTTGTAGGCGTCCTCCCAAAACAAAAAAGCTGTCTGCGCCAACCTCATCAAACTCCTGTAGGACGTGATCTCTAAAATTAACCAATGCAATCCATCCGTCAGTATCCGAAATATCCTCGAACCACTCTTCGTAGTAGCAATCATCTGAATAGTGAAAGTCCAGCACGTTTTCACCGATTAGAATGAATTTATCCACTCCAAGGCCAATGAAGTGATCAGCAAGATCACGCTTTAAAAACATAATGTCATTGTGGAGACAATCGTTCCACTCACCGAATAATTCGAATATGGCTAAGCCGTCATCATAATTGGCGAAAAGTACCTTCACAAACAAAGACGGCGAGCCAAATTGATCCCATTGCGGGTGAACGAGATGGTTGTAAAGTGAATTGGTGAACTCAAATTCACTGTACTCATTGCCGTAAAAGGGAGATCTGGGATCCTCCTCCGACGTATAGTATTCCCTCCAGTTAAAATATGGCTCAATACTGTGCATTAAACTTAGCTCCTGTTTATCGCCTCCCTTACACTACCGTGTTTCAGCAGTAGTTCATTTGCTTTTTGATAATCCACGCCTAACGCATCCATTACCATTTTTGTTCCTCGGTCTACCAATTTATTGTTGCTCAATTGCATGTCTACCATTCTATTTCCTTTTACCCTTCCCAATTGTATCATCAAGCTAGTGGAGATCATATTGAGAACGAGCTTTTGGGCGGTCCCCGCTTTCATTCGGGTACTGCCAGTTACATATTCAGGTCCTGTAATTATTTCCATCGGGTATTCTGCGGCTTCCGCCACAGGAGACCCCTCATTGCAAGTGATGGCTCCGGTAAGAACGCCGATTTGTCGAGCTTGTTTCAAGGCCCCGATTACATAGGGTGTTGTGCCTGAAGCAGCAATTCCCACAAGCGTGTCCAGCGAGCCGATGTTTTGTTCNGTTAGATCTTTCCAACCCTCACTTTCGCTGTCTTCGGCAAACTCTACCGCCTTGCGAATGGCTGAGTCACCACCGGCTATAATTCCGACTACCAATCCGTGGGGAACGCCAAAAGTAGGAGGGCATTCAGAAGCGTCGACGATTCCCAATCGGCCGCTGGTCCCGGCTCCGATGTAAAAGAGGCGACCTCCCGTTTTCATTCTCTTGGCAGCTTCAACGACAAACCGCTCAATCAGAGGTAGCTTTTCACTGATGGCTTGATGAACTTTGGCATCTTCTCGATTGATTTCGCTCAAGATCGTTCCGATGCTTTTCTTTTCCAAGTCGTCGTAAAGCGACTCTTTTTCGGTGTGTTTCTTCACGGCACAAAGGTAAAAAACAAAAGCCCCTTCGCTAAAGCGAAAGGGCTTCAAGATTAGGTCAATTTCTTTCTAGTTGAAAAGAACCTTTTTGGTAATTTGATTGTCGTCAAAGACTACGCGCATCAGGTAAACCCCGTTGCTGAAGTCTGTGCGATTAATGGTGTAAATACCGGCATTTACCACTTTGTTCATTACCACACGTCCGGTGATGTCCATCAATTCTACTCTGCGAATCACGTGCTCATCGTTGCGAATAGTCAATTCTCCCTGAGTAGGGTTGGGGTATACTGAGGTAGAATTTTCGTAGACTACATCATCGGTGTTTGTGGTGGTACATATAGCACCTTCCAAATCCAGTGCGCACATGATTCGTGGCACGGCGTAGCCTTGAATCGTGTCTAAATATGTTCTCCCGAGCTCAGGGCTCATATTGGGATTAGATTGCAAAGACGATTGATGAGCTGTTATTGGCATTCCGCCTACTTCTCCAACCACTGTCATTGCCACAGCAGAGTTTGGATCCCACCATTGCCACGGCGCGGAAATATTTTCGAGATAAGGTCTGAGCGGTTGTAGAATAGGGTACAGACCTTCAGGTGTAGAGCTAATGGTCACCTCAGCGGCTAAGGACTGCTCGTAGGGGCCTGTTCCATAAAAGGAGCGTGCTTTATCCGTGTAAGGATCACCGTTGGGTATATCGCTAAATACATCGTTGTTACCAAAGTCATTTGCTGTTTGAATAAATACATTCGCACCCGAAACTTCTACTACATCTTCTTGAGTTGTGGGAACGATAACCGTACCATCATCAAAAGGAGCAAAATCATCGCGTATGGCGTGAAATGAAACCATTGGAGCATCACCATCTTCGAGCCAAGAGATATCCCCCAAGGCACCCCCAAGGTTTATGGTCATTTGAATGTCAGAACTCTGACCGTTATCTCGATATAAAGTCAATTGACCGTTGAAACCTTGCTCATTTCCTACTATGGCAGGATCTACGTAAGATGTTCCCGTAAGTGGATTTAAGAACTTTGGGACAGATATTTCGTCAGGAAGATTGTCAACAGTAGCAGCTCCTAACGCAACATATCCACCTGATCCTTCTCCGAACAAAACGATTTTGTCAGAGTCAATAGCAAATTGATTGGCGCCTTCATTGGCGTCTTCTCTCATGAATCGAATAGATTCACGCGTATCCTGAATGGCTCGGTAAACAGCGTTCAGAAGGGTACCTCGTCTCTCAAATTCATTTCCTATTGGATTCCATCCCAGTCTGTAAGAGACTGAAACTGCTACAAAGCCGCGTTTCGCATAATCCATACATGTTGCGACAGCCAAACTATCGGTTTTGGTACCGTTTGGTGACCCATTCGTTGGAGGGGGC
>JGI12109J20283_10832073_pt1 | contig 12922 bp, 12 predicted proteins | sample ElkSlonscriptome_12_FD_20283 | JGI IMG/M metagenome (IMG submission 20283) | reverse complement strand
TGGCTGGCCACCTGGGCCCGCTGCGGGGTGGAGACGATGTCGCCCACGGCGTAAAGCCCCGGCTGGGCCGTCTCCATCATGGCGTCGGTCTGGATGAAACCCTTGAGGTTGGCCACCGCGTCGGTGCTCTGCAGACCCAGGTCCCGGGTGACGGGCTTGCGTCCCACGGCCACCAGCAGGGTGGCGGCCTCGACCTTCTGCTCCTCCTTCGACGCGGCATGAACCAGCGTGACGCGCACACCTTCGGCAGTCTTCTCCACACCCCGGGCGCGGGTGCCGGTCAGCACGCGCATCTTCTGGCGGGCCAGGGCCTTTTCGACCACCTCGGCCACCTCGGGGTCCTCCTGGGGCAACACCTGGTCCATCAGCTCCACCAGCGTCACCTTGCAGCCGAAGCTCTGCATCACCGAGGCCAGTTCCAGCCCCACCGCCCCGGCCCCCAGCACCACCATGGAGGCGGGCACCTCCTGCAGTTCCAGCAGCTGGTCGCTGTCCAGGATACGCACCCCGTCGGGCTCCATGCCCTTCAGGCGGGCTATCTGCGAGCCGGTGGCCAGGACAATCTTGCCGGCCTCCAGCAGACGCGGCCCGTCAGCCGACTCCACCAGCACACGACCCGGACCGTCCAGGCGGCCGTGGCCGTGGATGACCTCCACCCCCGCGTTCTGCATCAGCAGTTGCACACCTTTGGTGCCCTTGGTGGTGGCCAGGGCCCGGCGCTTCTGGACCTTGCCCCAGTCGAAACGGGCGCCCTCCACCTCGATGCCGAAGGCGCGCGATCCGCCCTGGCAGGTGCGCCAGACCTCGGCGGCGTGGATGAGGGCCTTGCTGGGGATACAGCCCCGCAGCAGGCAGGTGCCGCCCAGGCGGTCGTCCTTCTCCACCAGGGCGGTTTTCAGGCCCAGCTGGGCGGCGCGGCGGGCGGCCACGTAACCACCGGGTCCGGCACCAATGACGATGAGATCGAAGTTCTGGCTGGCGGCATCGCCCATGGCGGCTCCTCGGGATCACGGGGGGACGGCTGTCCCTGCTATAATGCAAAACCCCGTTCCGAACTGCCAGCAAAGATGGGCGCGGCCCGCTCAGCCGCCCTGCGCCGCGAGGGCACGCCGCGCCCGCGCGGCGATGAAACCCTGCACGACGCCCAGCTTGAGGTAGCGCCGCTGCAGGGCGTCGGGCAACTGGTCGAAGTCCGTCACCACCCCGCGGCATGCCAGCGCGCCGCAGCGGCAGCGCAGGGTCCAGAATTCCTCGTCCATGGTCGTGCTGTAATCGAAGCGGATCTCCTCGCCGGCGGCGATGTCGCGGATGGCCACCAGATTCCGGTTGCCCCGGATGCCCGCGTTGGGATCGCAGCTGTGGTTGGCGTAGACCGCCGGCGGCATCAGCAGGATGTAGGTGGTGGGGCCGGTCTGCAGGAGATTGGCCCCCGCGGGTGTGGCGTGGATGGGGTCCCGACGGTCGAAGGGCCGACCGGCCAGAGGCAGGATGAGGCTGCCGGCGGGGATGGGGCCGTCCGCGAACAGCCCCATCCCCAGTTCACAGGACCCGACGCGAACGTCGGCGCCCGGATTCTTCTTCACTTCAGGCCTGACCGAACTGGTCGGCCAGCCGCCGTTCGGGCCGGATTTCCCAGGTGCCGCGGTGGTACGCATCGCTCACCAGCAGGGGCAATACCAGGGTGGCCTCTGCGTAGATCATCTTTTCGTAGGTGGTCTCCACCTTGCCCCAGCTGCAGGCCTCCTTGAGGGTGGATCCGCTCAGGGCGCCGTCCCGCTCGTCCGCCACCGTGATCTGGATGGCGTACTTGTGCATGGGCACTTCCTTATCCAGGATCTCCGCCGCCACGACCACGTCCTGGGTGAAGTTCTTGGGCACGCCGCCGCCGATCATCAGGATACCGGTGTCCCCGCACTGGATCTTCAGCTCCGTCAACTCCCGGAAGTCGGCCACCGAGTCCAGCGTCATGTGCTCCGGCTCGTTCACCTGGTGGTGGACCAGGCCGAAACCGGCGCTGCAGTCGCTGAATGCCGGGCAGAAGATGGGCACACCCTTCTTGTAGGCCGCGTACACGATGCTGCTGTCCGTCTTGATCCCCTGCCGCTCGAGGTACTTGCCCATGTTGTGGATGAATTCGCGCGAGGAGTAGGGGCGCGGCTCCAGGAAACCGGCGATCTCGGCGATGGTCATGTCGCAGACGCGCAGATCCTCCTCGTCGATGTAGGTGTCGTAGATCCGGTCCACGGCCAGCTCGCGCAGCTGGTTGTCGTCCACATCGGGCCGCCCCTTGTAGTGGCGGAAACCCAGAGCTTCGAAGAAATCCTGGTCCACGATGTTGGCCCCCGTGGAGACGATGGCGTCGACCATGTTGCACTCGATCATGGTCACGATGGTATTCTTCAAGCCGGCGGAGACCAGGCTGCCGGCCAGCGTCAGGATGTTCGCGCACTTCGTGTCGCCGATCATCTTGCTGAAGATCTCCGCCCCGTCGGCCAGGTTGCGGGACTGGAAGGCCATGTCCCGGTAGGCCTTGATGATGGGGCGCGCGTCGAAGCTCTTGACGTCCACGTGCTTCACGCTGCGACTGAGCAGTTCGTTCTTTTCCATATCTAAAAACCTCGTTCGGTGGCTTGGTTGTGGTAGGCCATCATCTGGTAGATGAGGCGGGCGGCCAGGAAATCCGGCGCCCTGTCGTGCTCACGCGGCATGAGCTCGACGACGTCGAACCCCACCACCCGGCGTTTCTTCATGACCGCGCCCAGCAGGCCGATCAGTTCGCGGTAGCGCAGACCACCCGGCTCCGGGGTGCCCGTCGAGGGCATCTCCGCGGGATCCAGGCAGTCCAGATCCACCGTGATATAAACGGGGACGCCTTTCAGGAGCTTTGTCACCTTCCAGGCGGACTCCTGGGCGTCGAACTCGTGGGCGAAGATGACACGCCCGGTGTCCAGCGTTTCCATCTCCGCCGCATCCAGGCTGCGGATACCCACCTGGACGATCGGCGCCACCTCCCGCGCCCGGGCCATGACACAGGCGTGGTTGTGGGCGCTGCCCTCGTAGGTCTCCCGGGTATCCGCGTGCGCATCCAGCTGCAGAACCGCCAGCCCCTCGTGGCGCCGGGCGCAGGCCTGGATCATGCCGATGCTGACGGAGTGTTCGCCCCCGATGCCCACCGGGGTCAGGCCCTCGTCCAGGATACCGCCGGTGATTTCCCGCACCTGGTCGACCATGTTGTCCACCGACTCCAGCGCCGTCACCGGCGCCAGGGTAAAAATGCCGCTTCGCCAGGGCTCGCTGCGGGTCTCGATGTCGTACAGCTCCATGTTGGCCGACGCCGCCAGGATGGCCTCGGGGCCGCGGTCGGCGCCCTTCTGCCAGGTGCTGGTGCCGTCAAAGGGAACGGGGAGCACGGCGTAGCGGGACGACGCCCGCTCCGGCATCTCCTCCAGTCCGCCGAAGGCACCCGGATTCGGGTGCGCGGGCCAGACCATCAGTAGTCGTCCTCTTCGCTGTAGAAATCGTCATCGTCCATGTTGTCCAGGATGCCGTCCAGATCCTCGTCGGAGGAGCTGTCCCAGTCCTCTTCCTCGTCCTCGTCATCCAGGTCGACGTCCAGGTCGACGTCCTCGAAATCGAAGTCGTCGTCCTCGTCCTGGGGCCGGCCCGGGCGCTGGCGGGGAAGCGGATCGTGCTCCCGGCGCTTGCCCGAATCCCGGCGGCGGCGAGTGGGTTTGGATTCTTCGGAATCCCAGGAGTCGCGGCTCATCACGGCAGCACCTCTTCGCTCAGAAGGAATTCATCCGGACGGATGATGTTATCCAGAGGCTCGATGAAGCGGGCGCAGGCCCGGATCTCTTCTCCGGTGATGCCCAGCTCCCGGCGGGTGAGTTCCCAGACCTGGCGCGGGTCGGTATCGCCGCAGGTGAAGACATCGAAGGCCATCAGCCCCTCGTCGGCGTAGGTGTGCACGGAGCAGTGGCTCTCGTCCAGCATGACGACAGCCGTGCACCCGGGCGGAGAGCCCGCGCCGAACTTGTAGCGGATCTGGGATACGACGGTGGCCCCGGCCGCCGTGGCGCTGCGGGCCAGGGTTTCCATCAGGCGTTGATCATCGAGGCAGAGGTCGTGGCTGATACCACGACAGTCGATCAACAGGTGCTGTCCTTTGTGCAACTCATGAGCCCCCCTGGCTGAAAGTCATCTCGAAGCGCCGCCTTACGCTTGCTGAGCCTGGGGGGTTCAGGGCTTGGGGACGGCAGGAACGCCCAAAAAGGCGCTCCCGACGGAGGCCGATAATTTACTTCCGCGGCTCCGATATTGTCAAGATGTCGGGTCGTTTTTAATTTACTGATAACAAAAGAGTTACGATTTATTTTTCGAAAGGGGAACTTGCCTGCAATCGCGAAAGGCCTGAATAGGCATTCATTGACGAAAAACAGGGATGCCTCTATGTTTGGCGGGAAATACCTGTTTTCATCGTCCCGCCCCGCAACGGACGCGGGTTCCCAGCCAACCATGCCACGCGCCAGGAGGAAGCATGAAGATTGCCGTGTGTGTCAAACAGACCCCCGATTCGGAAACCCGGATCAAACTCGACGGCCCCGCGCCCGAGCTGGACGAATCGGGTTTCACGAGGGTCCTGAACCCCTATGACGCCTTCGCCGTCGAAGAGGCCGTCAAGATCAAGGAAGCCGGCGGCGCCGAAGAGGTGGTCGCCATCACCGTCGGCCCCGAGACCGTCAAGGAAACCATCAAGAAGGACTGCCTGGCCGTGGGTTGCGACAAGGCCGTCATCATCACCGACCCCGCCCTGGACGGCGCCGACGACAACGCCATCGCCACCGTCATGGCCGCCGCCCTGAAGAAGGACAGCTACGACCTGATCCTCACCGGTATCAAGGCCATCGACGACGACAGCGGGCAGCTGGGTATCCTGCTGGCCGAGAAGCTGGGCATCGCCCACGTCTCTACCATCACCAAGCTGGACCTCGGCGACGGCAGCCTGACGGCCGAGCGTGAGATCGAAGGCGGCAAGGAGATCGTCGAAGCGACGCTGCCCGCCCTGCTCACCTGCCAGAAGGGCCTGAACGAGCCCCGCCTGCCGTCCCTACCCAACATCATGAAGGCCGGCATGAAGCCCATGGAAACCGTCACCTGCGCCGATCTGGGCGTGGAGGCTCCCAAAAACCTGGTGACCGTCAAGCAGTACGCCCCGCCCCCGCCGCGCGGCGAGTGCAAGATGATCGACGCCGAGGACCCCGCCGCCGCCGCCAGAGAACTGGCCCGGCTGCTGAACGAAGAAGCCAAGGTGCTTTGAACCAGGGAGACCAACATGCCGAACATTGCCGTATTCATTGAACAGCGGGGCGGCGCCATGAAGAAGGTCGCCTGGCAGATGATCAGCGAAGCCAAGAAAGTCGCCGACGGCGGCGAGGTCTGGGCCGTCCTGCTGGGCGGCGAGGGCGAGGCCGCCGCCGCCGAGGCGGGCAAGTACGGAGCCAGCAAGCTCTTTCACGCCGCGGACGACAGCTTCAGCACCTACAACAGCGAGCTGTGGGGCACCGCCCTGGCCAGCTTCTGCAAGACCCAGAACCCCGACCTGCTGATGGTGGGATCCACCGCCATGGGCAAGGACCTGGCCCCCAAGGTGGCCGGCAAGCTGGAATGCGCCTGCATCAGCGACGCGGTGGGGATCAAGCACGAGGGCGGTTTCGAGTTCCGCCGGCCCATCTTCGCGGGCAAGTGCTTCGTGGACGTGACCACCAGCGGGATGACCGTCATGGGTGTGCGCCCCAACGCCTTCATCATGGAAGAGACCGGCGGCAGTGCCTCGGTCGAATCCTTCGATGCGGGCATCGACGGGGTCGATCCCAGGGCCACCGTCAAGAGCACCGAAGCCGCCGGCGGCGGCCAGGTGGTCCTGACCGAGGCGGAGATCGTCGTCAGCGGTGGCCGGGGCATCAAGGGCCCGGAGAACTACGTGCTGATCGAAAAGCTGGCCGACGCCCTGGGCGCCGCCGCCGGTGCCAGCCGCGCCATCGTGGACGCCGGCTGGGTCGACTACAGCCACCAGGTGGGCCAGACGGGCAAGACCGTCAGCCCCAACCTGTACATCGCCGCCGGTATCAGCGGCGCCATCCAGCACCTGGCCGGCATGAGCAGCAGCAAGTGCATCGTGGCCATCAACAAGGACGCCAGCGCCCCCATCTTCAAGGTGGCGGACTACGGCGTGGTGGCGGACCTCTTCGATGTGGTCCCCGCCCTGACGGACGAGGCGGGTAAGCTCAAGGGCTGATCCCGGTTCCTTCCCGAGGCCTCCCGGCCCCCGGCGACCGCCGGGGGCCTTTTTTCGGCACAGAAACTGCAATTTCCCGGTCACGAGAAGCCGCTGACTTTTCGGGTTGCCGGCCATCGTCCTTTTAAGCTATTGCCACAAGGGATGTTGTCATGTTCGAGATCGTCACCGGCACTCTTCCCCTGCCCCCGCATGAGGATCCCCTGCTCAGCCTGGCCATGATCGTCAAGGATGGTGGCCAGTTATTTACCGAATTGCTGGCCGAGGCGGCGCCCCATGTGGACGAGATGGTCATCGGCGATACCGGCAGCAGCGACGGCAGCGCCGAGGCCGCCCGCGCCGCCGGCGCCCGCGTGCTGGACATTGCCTGGCGGGAGGATTTCAGCCACGCCCGGAACCAGGTGCTGGATGAGTGCCGTGGCCGCTGGATCCTGATCCTGGATGACGACGAGAAACTGGCCGCGACCGACTGGCAAGCTCTCCGCATCTGGGTGCTGGAACACCGCAGCCGCCGGGATGCCCGGGCCGGCCGCATGGTCACCCGCAATTATGTGCCGGGCCGGTTCGCCAAGCGCGGTTGGCGCCCCACCCCCCGGCCCGACGTCCACGGGCTGCCCGGCGGTCCCGTCGCGGCGGGGTACGTGCCCAGCTGGAAGGTGCGGCTCTTCCCCAACCTGCCGGAAGTTCGGTTTACCGGCCGTCTGCACGAGACCGTCGAACCCGCCCTGAACGCCGCAGGCATTCCCGGGGAAGACCTCGTCTGGCCCGTGCACCACTGGGGCAACCTGCAGGAGGACCCCGCCAAGACGCGTTTCTATCTGGAACTGGCCCGGCGCAAGACCCGGGAGCATCCCACCCACGCCCTGACCTGGGGCGAGCTGGCGGACGCGGCCATCGGCTGCCGGGAGCACGAGGAGGCCCTGGACGCCCTGGACCACGCCCTGACCCTGGAGCCAGGGGACCTGGAGCGACGCCTGACCCTGGGCTGGCTCCTGAAGGAAACGGGCCGCCTGGAACAGGCCGAGAAGCAGCTCAAGGCCGTGGCCGGTTCCCCCCACGCCACCAACAGGCAGCTGGCCGAAGCCTGCCACGCCCAGGCCCAGCTGGCCCTGGAAACGGAGGACACGGATCTCCTGGACCGGGTGGGCCAGCTGCTGGCCCTGGCCCTGCGCCTGAACCCGGACCACGGCCCCCAGCTCAATACCCTGGGTGTGTGGCATCTGCGCCACGGCCGCAGGGAAGAGGGCCGACGCGCCCTGGAAAAGGCCGCCGCCCTGCTGCCCGGCGAACCGGATCCCCTGCTGAACCTGGCGGTCCTCTATGCGGCCGCCAACCAGCCCGAACAGGCCCGCGCCCACGTGCGCGAGGTCCTCGGTCGGCAGCCCGACCATGCCCGGGCCCGGGACCTGGCCCAGCGCCTGCAGATGAGCTGATGCCCCTCGAAAAAAAGGCGACTCCCGCTGAAGGGAGCCGCCTCGCCAGTCCTGCCTGACAGATCGTCTACTTGTCCAGGATCCTCCACACAGAGAGCATGTTCAGCCCCGCGTTCTCCGCGATCTCCGCGTGGACCCGGGCCTCGTCGTTGTGGCCCAGCTTGGCGCAGGCGATACCCAGGTAGGCGTGCCCCAGGGCATTTTCCGGATCCAGTTCCAGGGCACGGCGGCAGGCCGACTCCGCGCTGGTGAACTGCCCGAACTGGCAGAACAGCCGGCCCTGGCGTGCGAAGGCCATGCTGTTCTCCGGGTCGATGGTCAGCACCTGCCCGTAGGTGGTGAAGGCCTGGCGACGGCGCTCCTGCTTCTCGAAGACCTGGCCCAGGCTGAGCCACAGGTCGGGGCTCTGGTTGTTGGTGGAGATGAACTGCAGGCACTGGTCCTCGGCCACCTGCAACTGCTGGTCGCGGCAGAGGGCTTCGACCAGGCGCACCTTGGGCAGGTCCTCGTCCGGGGCCAGGGCCACGGCCTGCTGCAGGCTCTCCAGGCCGCTCTTGTTCCACCCCAGGCGGAAGTAGATTTCGCCCATGCGCAGATGGGCCTCGATGTGGTCCGGATCCAGCATCAGCGCCTCGCGCGTGACGGCCTCCGCGCGGGCAAAGAGTTCCTGGCGCTGGTAGGCCTTGCCCAGCTCCACCAGCAGATCGGCCGAGGGCAGGGCCTTGGTGCGACCCTTTTCCAGGATCTCGGCGGCGGCCTTGTTTTCCCCCTGGCCCATGAGTAGACGGCCGTAGTCCATGTAGCCGGCCGGATCCTGGGGATGGGCGGCCAGCAGGGCTTCACCATCCACCCGGGACGCCACACCACCGGCCAGGGCCGGCAGGGCATTCAGCAAAAGAACGGGGAGAATGAGAGCCACCATGTGGCGGCGCGGGCTGGCGGGGGTGCGGTGATGATGCATGGACAGGCTCCCTGGCTCAGGATTGTCGGATCTTCTTGTACTCTTCCGTATCAATTCCGATGCCAGAAGGTCCGGCGCGCCCCGCACCGGCCGTCGGGACCGGTACGGGAAACTCCGGGGAACAACAGGAATCAGAGACCCTTCATCAGGCCGGCCACGTTTTCCAGGGCCCTGTCGGCCTCATCCACCAGTTCCTGCAAAATGTCATGCAGGGGCTGCACTTTTTGCAAGATGCCCACCGATTGGCCCGCCATCAGGCTGCCGTGCTCCACGTCTCCGTCCACGGCGGCGTTGCGCAGGCTGCCCACCCAGTACTCCTCCACCTTGAACTGGGCGTCGTTGCGGTTCATGGAGCCGTCCCGCAGCTTATCCAGCAGTTCCAGCTGCAGCTCGCCGAAGTGGCTCATGGCGTGGTTGTTCAGGGCTCGGACCGAGACCACGGGCAGCTTGGCGCTGTACTGGGGCGTGCTGATGGCCTCGCGGCTGCGGGCCTTGATGAATACGTCCTTGAACTTCTCGTGGGCGCCGCATTCCTCGGCCATGACGAATCGCGTGCCCATCTGCACGCCGGCCGCGCCCATCAGGCCCAGGTGGGCCATCATGCGCCCGGTGGCGATGCCGCCGGCCACGAAGATGGGCACTTCCGGGAACTGGAAGAGGATCTCCTGCAGCAGCACGATGGTCGAGACGTGGCCGATGTGCCCGCCCGCCTCGCTGCCCTCCAGGATCAGGGCATCGGCCCCGTAGCTGATCATGCGCTTGGCGATGCTGGCGGTCGACGCGAAGCAGAGCACCTTGGCGCCGCTTTCCTTGGCCTTGCGGACCTCCGCCCCGCGCGGCAGTGAACCGGCAAAGACGATGTGGCTGACCTTCTTCTCGCACAGGATATCCAGATGCGGCAGGTAGTTGGGCGCGATGGTGATGACGTTCCCGGCGAAAGGTTTTTCCGTCAGCTCGCTGGTCCGGTCCACCTCCGCGGCAAACATCTCGGGCGGCATGTTGCCCGCGGCCAGCACCCCGAAAGCCCCCTGATTGCTCATGCGGGAGACCAGGTTGGCGTCGCTGATCCAGGTCATGGCCCCGCACATGATGGGCAGCTCCGTCCCCAGGAATTCCTTCCCGCGGGCGAAGACCTTGTCGAGGCGGGGAGTGGACGAAACGGGATTCTGGGCGGCCATGGTATTCCTCCTGAACATGGGCTGGCGCCGATTCGGGTATGCCAAAGAGGCCCGCACGGGGCGGGCCCCTTGATTTCATGGGCCTCTAATTAGTAGCAGGTTGATCCTGATATTGCAATGCCGGGCCTGGCCTCCGCACCGGAAGCCGGGCCGGCCGGCCGTTATTCCACCCTCTCGAGCATGACCTCGGCGATATCCCGGGCGCGCAGTTTCTCGCTGCGATCCGTTTCCTTGATGGCATCGCCCAGCATGGTCAGGCAGAAGGGGCAGGCGGTGCACACCTCGTCCGCGCCGGTGGCCGCGGCCTCCTCGATGCGGTTGTGGTTGATGCGCGTGCCCAGGTCCTCCTCCATGAACATGCGGCCACCGCCGGCGCCGCAGCAGAAACCCTCGCGCCGGTTGCGCTCCATCTCGCGCTGCTGAACGCCCGGCACGGCGGAGAGGACCTCGCGCGGGGCGTCGTAGATGTCGTTGTGGCGGCCCAGGTAGCAACTGTCGTGGTAGGTGACGCTCAGGTCCTGCCCACCCTTGAGCTTCAGCCGCCCCTGATTGACCAGGTCGCTGAGCATCTCGCTGTGGTGGATGACCTCCACGTCCTTGAGCCCGAGATCGGGATACTCGTTGGCGATGGCGTTGAAGCAGTGCGGGCAGGCGGTGACGACCTTCTTCACACCGTAGCGCTGGAAGGTCTCGATGTTCACGGGCGCCTGCATGCTGAACAGGTACTCGTGGCCGACCCGGCGCGCCGGATCCCCGCAGCAGCCTTCCTCATTGCCCAGGATGGCGTAATCCACACCGGCCTTGTTCAGCAGCTCGCAAACCGCGCGCAGGACCTGGCTGTTGCGCTCATCGAAACTGCCGGCGCAACCGACGAAGAGCAGGTACTCGGCCTGCCCCTTGTCCCGCATGCGGGGCACGGGCAGCTCGCCCACCCAGTCCTCCCGGGCCGCCGCGCTGACGTTCCAGGGATTGCTGTTGTTCTCCAGGCCCTTCAGGGCGTTCTGGAAAGCGCCGGGCACCTTGGCCTCCATCATCGTCAGGTAACGGCGCTGGTCGATGATGTTGGGGATGTGGTCGATCAGCACCGGGCAGTGGGTCTGGCAGTAGCCGCAGGTGGTGCAGGCCCAGAGGGCGTCCACATCATTCACCTTTCCGATCAGGGGCTCGCGGTCCATCTTCTCGAGCACGGCCGCGGCGGCCTTGTCGTTGCCGGCGGCCCGGTATTTGCCCACCTGCTGCAGATCCTCGGCCAGGCGGTAGGCCTCGTCCCGCTCGTTGACGATGATGCTGCGCGGCTTGAGCGGCTTGTCCGTCAGGTGGGCGGGGCAGCCGGCGTCGCAACGGCCGCATTCCGTGCAGGTGTACATGTCCAGGAAACGGCGCCAGTTGAACTGCTCGATCTGTCCCACGCCGAAGGTCTCCATGCCCTCGAAATCCATGGGCGCCAGCGCGGCGCTGGGTGTCAGCCGCCGCAGGAAGACCGCCGGCAGGGCCGTCAAGACGTGGAAGTGCTTGCCGAAGGGCAGGAAGTTCAGGAAAGCCAGCACGGCGATGTTGTGGAACCAGAACATGCTCTGGTACCAGGTCTCCACGGTGCCGTGTTCGGCACCGGCAAAGGCGCCGCTCAGCAGAGTGCCCACCCAGGCGAACCCCTTTTCCGGGCTTTCCGGGTGCAGTTGGAAAAAGCTGGCATCGCCCAGCAGATCGCTGACGATGAGGCTGCCGATCCAGAAGAGGATGAGGTTGGCCTCACCACTCATGTGCAGCCGGGCCGGCTTGGTGACAAACCGGCGGAACAACGCGTACACCAGGGCCGCCAGGATGATCAGCGCGAAGGAGTCCTTCACCAGGGCGTAGAAATGCCCCAGGGGCCCGGCGAAACCGGGCAGATGGAAATCCGGATCGAAACCGCGGCCGATCATGGTGATGGTGCGCAGGGAGACCACCAGGAATCCGGCAAAGATGGCCACGTGCATCCAGCCGGCCTTCTTTTCCTGCAGGAGACGTTTCTGGCCGAAGCCCAGGGTCAGCAGGGCCTTGAAGCGATCCCCCAGGCGGTCCCCGTAGTTGGCGTTCTGGCCGGCGCGCAGCAGCCAGTAGCGATTCGCCATGGTATCGGCAAAGAGGGACAGGGCGCAGAAGAGCAGCAGGGTCGTCAGAAGAGGACTCACGTTGGCACCTTCCTGCAGGAAACCGGGAAACCGGACCTGCGGAGTACGGAGATGAATGGATATTCATTAATTTTAAATGATGATCTCCCCCAGGTGAAGGAAAATCCGAAAAAAAGGACGGGCTCCCACCGGAACCCGCCCGCAATTCTCCCACCACACCGCACCAATATCAGCGATAGATGGCCTTCAGGGTATTGAAACGCACCGGTTCGGTGCTGATGGCCGGATCCAGGATGATCTGCCCGTCATCCGCCGTGAAGCTCAGGTCGTTGTTGTCCACGTCCCGCACGTCCCACTCGTCGAATTCCAGGTCGCAAATCCCGTAATCCTGGATGGTGAAGTGGCAGTAGGCCAGGATGCCGTCATCGGAACTGGTCCCGTCCAGCTTGGCCGAGGCGAAGTGGATGGCGTAGGTGAAAGGAATGGTGTAATCCCAGAAGAAAAAGTCCTGACTGACTCCGGTGTACCAGGGACCCGGCGTGATGCTGTCCAGCGTGACCAGGGAAGGTTCGAAGGTGATGGTGGCCTCGATGCCCTTGACCTCCAGGCCGCCGGGCTCGATGCGCAGGGGCACGGCGAAGCTGTCATCCACAGCCAAGTAGGGATCGGGGTCAAAACGCAGCGTTTGCGCCAGGGAATCCCCCGCAAAGAGGCAAAGAAGCAGGAAAGAAAAAACTGTGGCCCTGAAGGCATGAACCTGCAGGTTTGGCATGGTACCCCCCCGCAAACCGATTGGGTTTGCAATTTTTAGAAGTATGGTCTGCGATGTCAGAGGCGAGGTAATCAATATCTTAACCCACATTGGTGTCACTTTAAAGGGAAAAATGCGATGAAATTTGAATTTTCCTGACCCTTTGGCCATTTACAGGTCCGGAAACCGGGTT